>Ga0066871_100585_pt1 | contig 19461 bp, 14 predicted proteins | sample CeladaPassage60B_FD_62209 | JGI IMG/M metagenome (GOLD analysis project Ga0066871, IMG submission 62209) | Cellulose-adapted microbial communities from the Joint BioEnergy Institute, USA - Passage3 60B | ecosystem: Engineered > Bioreactor > Continuous culture > Unclassified | place: USA...
GGCGCGCCGGCCTGGTGGACACGGTGGTGGAACAGATCCGGCGACTGAACCCGGAATTGATCGCGGTCAAAATGAAGCTGGAATACGTGGAGAAATACAAACACGAGGACGCTTTCCTCAGCCTGACCGACACCGACCAAAAGCATCTGATCGAGCACTTGGGACCCTTGGTCTATATGGATGAACCCGACGAATATGCCAAAAGGTTCGATAACCTGATGTACGGGCTCATGTTGGGGAAACTGGAGAAGAAGCCGCAGTTTCAGCGGAACCGGAAAGAACTTGCCGACCTTTGCGCGCATCTGGCGAAACGGGCGACGATTCCGCAGATCAAAGACAAGCTGGAGTTGATTCGCACCATCCAGTCGCCGTCTTTTTGGCAGGATGCCGGTTTGCTCGATTTGGAGCACATCCGGATTCAACTGCGGGAATTGGTCAAATTCATCGTCGATGAAGGAAGCGGCAAAACGATTGTCTACACCAACCTGACCGACGAGGTGCTTCAGGTCAAAGAAGGACAAGCGCTGGATGAGGCGTACCATTTCGAAGATTATAAGCTGAAAGTGAATCGCTACATCGAGGAAAACAAAGATCATCTGGCCATTTACAAGCTGCGCCACAATCTGCCGCTGACCGCGGCAGACTACGAAAGCCTGGAGCGGATTTTCACCAGTGAGCTGGGCACGGCGGAAGATTACCGGCGGGAGTTCAAAGACACGCCGTTCGGTTTATTGGTGCGAAAAATCGCCAAACTGGAATACGAAGCGGCGATGGAGGCCTTTTCCGAATTCATCAACGACCAGTCGCTCACCCAGGCGCAAATCGTGTTTGTGAAAAAAGTCATCGATTACATCGTCCAAAACGGCTACATCGACGACGTGGCCGAACTGACCAAACCGCCCTTCGACAAACCGCAAAGCATGTTCAAGCTGTTCGACAGCGCCAAGCAGAAGCGGCTTGTGGAGATTATCAAGCAGGTGAAGGAAAATGCGGTGAAGGTGGTATAGGCGCCGCAGGTCTCACCCTCAAAGCTCGTCAAACCTGTCCGCATATCTGCCAAGGCATGGACATATAGATGATAACGGCAAGGAGGGAAGTTTGTGTATCTGGTGAGTGCGCAGGAGATGCGTCAGATGGACCGACTGACGATGGAGGAACTGGGAATCCCTCCCGCTGTCTTGATGGAAAATGCCGGTGCCGCCCTGGCGCGTGAGATCCGGAGGCACTACCCGGACGTCCGCCGTGTGCTGGTGCTGGCCGGTGCGGGCAATAATGGCGGTGATGGCTTTGTGGCGGCCCGCTGGCTGGCCAACCAAGGTATCCATGTGACGCTCTGTTTTTTGGGCAGGGAGGAACGTCTGTCCGCGGAAAGCGCCTTGCATCTGCAGGTGTTGCAGCGGATGGCGGAGCAGGTGCAGTCGGTCAGGGTGGTTTCCGAATCGGCCATTGAGCTTGCGTCATTGCGTCGCCATCTCGATGATGCCGAACTGGTGGTGGATGCCCTGTTCGGCGTCGGGCTGAACCGGCCCATCCAGGGAGAAATGGCGGAGGTTATCCGGTGGCTCAATGATTCCCCTGTCCCTGTCGTGGCAGCCGACATCCCGAGTGGCGTCAATGCGGATACCGGTGCGGTGGAAGGCGTCGCCGTGCAAGCTGATTTGACGGTGACCTTTGCCTGTCCGAAGCGGGGTCACTACCTTTTTCCCGGTGCCGGATATTGCGGCCGGCTGGTGGTGGCTGACATCTCCATCCCGTCTTGGTTGGCGGAGCGTGCCGGTGTGCAGGGGAGGTTGTTGACCGAGGATCAGGTGGCCGGCTGGTTGCCTGTACGCAAAGCCCATTCCCATAAAGGGACGTACGGCCATGTCCTGGTCATTGGAGGTTCCCGGGAGATGGTCGGGGCGCCGGTTTTTGCCGCCTCCGCCGCCCTGGCCTGCGGCTCGGGGTATGTCACGCTGGTTGTGCCGGAGACGATTCTGGATCGGGTATCTGTCCTGGAACCGGCGGCCCTCTTCTGGCCCTGGCCGGAAGAAGGGGGAAAGTTTGCTGCCGGACGGTGGCCATCGGATCTCGAGCTTCAGCTGGTGAATCGCCGTGTGACGGCGGTGGCATTGGGCCCGGGCATCGGATGCCTGCCGGCGCCGCGGGAGTGGCTGCGGGCCGTCTTGTCCTTGCCTGTTCCCTTGGTCGTGGACGCCGACGGGCTGAACATGCTGGCCGCGCATCCGGATCTTCTCCGGCTGCGGCGAGCGTTGCCCACTGTCCTGACGCCCCATCCAGGTGAGATGGCACGCCTGTGCCAGGCCACCGTGGCCGAGGTCGAGCGCCGGCGCTGGGAGGTTGCCTCCCGTTTTGCGGCAGAGCACGGCCTGTGTGTGGTCCTCAAGGGAACCTACACCGTCATTGCGCTGCCGGATGGAGCGGTGTATCTGAACCAGACAGGCTCGCCATCCCTGGCAAAAGCGGGTTCGGGCGATGTGCTGACAGGGATGATTGCCTCGTTCCTCGGCCAGGGACTGCCGTTGGCGCCAGCCGTTTGTTCAGCCGTGTACCTGCATGGTCTGGCCGGTGAAAGGGCGGCCGTTCCCTCTCCCCACAGCAGCAAGCCGCAGTCCATCATCTCACAGATCGGTTCCGCCTTTGCCCAATTGCAAGGGTTCCCATCGTAACCGTCCTCTGACCGCCTCCTGCTGTCCACAACATCCGACACATTTCCCGAATCAACGGGCGGGAGTACCTGCCCAAAGGCACGGGCGGGAATACCTGCCCAAAGCGGGGAAAGGGGATGATTGCATGCGACAGACAGTGAGGATAATCGCCATCGTTGTGGGCGCATTCCTGTTGTTGGCCGGGTGTGGCGGCAAATCGGCCGACGGCGTGGTTTCCGACTTGACCAAACGTACGGAGAAGCTGAAAAGCTACCATGCGACCGGGGTGCTTACCTTGCACACCTCGGAACAACCGCGGGTGTATCACGTGGAGGTTTCTTACAAGGAGCCACATTATTACCGGGTTTCCTTGAGCAACAAGGAGCAGGACATCAGTCAGATCATTTTGCGCAATGATGAAGGGGTTTTTGTGCTGACCCCCTCCGTCAACCGCAGCTTCCGTTTTCGCAGTGACTGGCCGAATTCCAATCCGCAACCCTATTTGTATGAGACGTTGGTGCAGGATATCATCAAGGACAAGGAACGCCGCTTTGAGAAAAAAGAGCACGCCTACGTGTTCGAGACCAAGACCAATTACCAGAACCGGACACTGGCCAGCCAACGGATTTGGCTGAACCCCAAGGATTACACGCCGTTGAAGGTGGAGGCGCTGGATTCCAGCGGCAATCTCCTGGTCGTGATGGAATTTGAGAAGTTCACGGCCAATGCGGAAGTGGACGCGAACGAGTTTCAATTGGAGAAAAACATGAGCCTGGGCACCGATAAGGAAGCGGTGCCGACAGCCTCAAAGGCGTCCGATAAAACGCGCAGTTTTGGCATCATTCTGCCCAAATATCTGCCGGAAGGTGTCAAGCTCAAGGAAGAGGCGGAAGTGATGAAGGGTGACAGCCGCGTCGTCATCCTGAAATATGACGGCGCCTACAAGTTTACCCTGCTGGAGCAGCGTCCGGAAGCGGCCACGGTTCATCTGCCATTTGGCGAGCCGGTGGACCTGGGACACTCCATTGGTGTGTTCATGAGCGGAGAGCAACAAACGCTGCAATGGATGACAGACGGGGTGGAGTATCAGCTGACCGGGAACCTGCCGCTGGAGGAAATGATTCGTGTGGCCCAATCGGTTGCGGGCAGCGTTGGAAAATAATCGTCGGCATCACCGTCTCAAGAAGATGTCCCAACTTCGGTTTGCAAGCCAGGGGTGACCCTGGCTTTTCTGTTTGAGAGCCGTTTCCGGTTTTGTGGTAGACATTTGCCGCCTTTTTCGTTAGTCTCAAATCATAGGGGAGTGACCAGTGCCTCATGGAATCCAACGTAGTGTCTTCAAAAAAGCTTCGCTTTTTCCGGCCCGTGTGGGCTGAGGTAAGCCTGGAGGCAATCGTGCATAATATGCGGCAATTCCGCCGCCTCTATCCGGATAAACTGCTGATGGCTGTCGTCAAAGCCGATGCGTATGGACATGGCGCTGTGCCGGTGGCCAAAGCCGCCCTGGAGGCAGGAGCCGACTGGCTGGGGGTGGCCTTTGTGGAGGAGGCGCTGGAACTGCGCCAGGCCGGCGTGAAGGCGCCCATTTTGGTGTTGGGGACAACGCGCGAGGAGGAGGCCATTGAGGCAGCAGTGCGCCACGAACTGGCCTTGACCGTCTACGAGGAGGCCAACCTGTTGCAAATGGCGTCTTGCGCCGGCAAGATGGGCAAGCGGCTTGCGGTTCATGTGAAGGCGGATACCGGGATGAACCGGATTGGCATCAAGGGAACGGAGAACGTCGTACGGCTGATTCAGTTGGCCGCTTCACGGCCCTGGATCGACGTGCAGGGGCTGTATACCCATTTTGCCACGGCGGATGAGGCAGAGAAGCGCTTTACCCGGCAGCAATACGAAACCTTTATGGCCATCGTGCGCGAGCTGGAGCGGCGCCGTTTAAAGCCGTCTATTCTTCATTGCGCCAACAGCGCAGCGGCGATCGATCTACCGGATCTCGCGTCTGATATGCTGCGCATCGGAATCAGTTTGTATGGCATCTTCCCGTCACCGGAAGTTTCCCGCACACGTCTGGTGTTAAAGCCTGCCATGCAATGGAAGACGCGGGTGGCGATGGTCAAAAGGGTACCTCAGGGCGAGACGATCAGTTACGGGGCCACTTATCAGGTTCAGGACACGGCGGAGTGGATTGCGACTCTGCCGGTCGGGTATGCCGATGGCTATTCCCGCCGGCTGTCCAATATCGGGGAGGTCCTGATCCGGGGGCGGCGCTGTCCGGTTGTTGGCCGGATATGTATGGATCAGCTGATGGTCCGGCTGCCGGAGGATTCCGGGATTGAGGAGGGGGACGAAGCGGTTTTGTTTGGCGAACAGGACGGGGAGGTTCTGCCTGTGGAGCAACTGGCTGACTGGCTGGATACGATCCCGTACGAGGTCCTGTGCATGGTGGGCAAGCGGGTGCCACGGGTGTATCGTTAGGGCCACCCGCCGTATCATTGCACCGGGCGGGGGTTGTGTGATAGAATCGACCTGGTGACAAAATGTTGACAGCGCAAGTGCAATGAAGCTGTGTTTTTCATGACAGGGTTGAAGGTGTTGGGGGTGCTTATGGTGTCCAATTCCAATCACACAAAACGGATCATGATCAGCTTGCCACAGAACCTCTTGAAAGAGGTGGATGGCCTGGTGAAACAAGAAAAGGTCAACCGCAGCGAACTGATTCGCCAGGCGATGCGGTTTTACCTCCAGGAGCGCAAAAAGCGGAACATCCGGGAAACGATGCAGAGGGGCTATATGGAAATGGCGCATATCAACCTCAACATGGCGGCTGAAGCATTTCCGGCGGAAGAGGAGGCCGACCACACTCTGGATCGTCTTGTAAGTGGGGTGTAAAACTTGGCCCCGACGCATGTCAAACGCGGAGATGTCTATTTTGCCGATTTATCTCCTGTGGTCGGATCGGAACAGGGGGGCGTCCGGCCGGTACTGGTGATTCAGAACGATATTGGAAACCGCTTTTCACCGACGGTGATCGTGGCGGCGATCACTGCCCAGATCCAAAAGGCCAAGCTGCCCACCCATGTGGAAATTGAAGCCAAGACGCATGGCTTTGATCGGGATTCGGTGATCCTGTTGGAACAAATCCGGACCATTGACAAGCAGCGGTTGACCGACAAGATCACCCACCTGGATCATGAAACGATGAGCAAGGTGGACGAGGCCCTGATGATCAGCCTGGGGCTTATTGACTTTTAAACGCTTTGCCGTTGAACGGCAGTTGAAATCGAGCGTTGAAATTGAACGGTGGCCATGTTATAATCAAGTGGCCGGAGCAAGGTGAAAGGGATAGAAAGACACCGGTTTCATCGGCCTTTTAAGTGTATCGTGACTTCGTGGAGAGATACCCAAGAGGCTGAAGGGGACGGTTTGCTAAACCGTTAGTGGGCTCAAAGCCCAGCGAGGGTTCGAATCCCTCTCTCTCCGCCATATATAAGTACAACAAAGATGCCCGTGAGAGGCATCTTTTTTGTTTGCCTGCGGTATTCATCAATCAATATCCATTTACGTGTCCTTTACAGCGTGCGGCTTTTACGCGTTGGTTTTGTTCCTCCGGACGCCGGTTTTTTGCGGATTTGCCTGATCAGGGCCAGCAGGCTGATGGTGACAAGCAATGCGAGCTGAAACCCCAAATTGATGTAATACAAGTAATTTATCGCCAGCCAGTTGATGATGGAAAAACCGTCCGGTCGGGTGGCGACACCGAGGATGGTCAGGGTGATGAGCAGACCGGAGCTCACGAGGTGTGCGGGAACCCATTTCCTGCTTCGGAACGCGATGAGCAGCGCAAACGTTCCCAGGAGGAGAAACGCTAGTATCTTTGCCCAGCTGCCATAGGCCCAGAGCCAGATCAGGGGCAGCTCCACGCGATCGACGGTTTCGGTGAGACGAATCAGACGGACGGTGTTGTAGTCAGGCGCGTTATAGTAGGGAGCCAGATACGGGTTGAGAACCGTGATCACCTGTATCCGCGAGAAAGCCGCAAGCAGGATGCTGAGGCCCAACCCGGAAAGCAGCGCGCGAAGGGCTTTCGGCCGCTCTTCGACCAAGTGGAAGAGCAGGCACAGAGGAGCGGCCTGGAGAAAAAAGCTCAGGGCGATGGTACAGCCCGTGAAAAATTGGGACTCTTGGCCGATGGGCAGGAGCCACTCCAGATGGACCTGGCGTAACAGCATAATGGTGTAGACCGGTGGCAACAAAAAGAACAGAAGGGCGCAGATGGCGATGGCGCGTCCGCCCGCTTCGATGCCATACATCCCGCCCCAGGCTGTGAGGCAGAGCAGACCAACCAGAAAAACGCTCAGCGGGGTCATTGGCATCATATTGTTGTGCACAAATTCGCTGAAGCGAAGGAGGCTCCAGGCAGCGATCCCCCATGCCCAGAGACCGGCGAGAAGGTGAACACCCCGCCAAACGGTGATTCCCGGGAGGTGGGATAAGGTGTCCAAGGAGGATGCAGGCTTCGGAAGATAGCGGATCACCTGTGTTCCAAGCCAGCCAATGAGCAAGACGGCAGCCATTCCCCCGAGCAGCGTCGCCAGCCAGCTGTCCCGTCCGGCCACCGCCATCAAAGGATAGGGGTAATGGGAGTCGGCATAAAAGATGCCGCTGCCGATGAAAAAGAACAGCCTCGGAGAGATCCGCATCGTCTGAAGGTCCGGGGATTGGTTCACACTTTTCCTCCTCTCAATTCAGACAGGGGTTTTTGGCTTTGCCCTTTCTCCCGCAAATGGACGATCACCTGGATGTCGATCGGCAGTTGCGGATAGATCTGATCCCACTTGGCGATGTGCTTTCGGTAGTAATCCGGGGCGAACCGGTAGACCGCTTCGCCGGTGTCCAGGATGTCTGCCTTGAGCCGCTTCGACTTCTCCAATGTCTGGCGGATGATGCGCCTGATCGCTTGTTCCTGTGTTTTTTGCAGGTCGCGAATGATATGTGGCGTCGAATGAATCTTATTGCTGCCGGCCGTCGTGTTGGCAAAGCGGGTTTTCATACTCACTTCCAGCTTGATGCGCAACTGGCCGTTTTTAAAGTAGGGGCGGATGCGGCTTTTGTTCTGGGTGGTTTCAAAAACCACCTTTTCCCCCTTGTAGTCGATGGGGAAAGTGGCGTTGTTGGGCAATCCGCGGGCCAAATAGTAGCCGATGGTCTCTTCCGGTTTCAGCCAGCCGAGAAACTTGTAATCCCGTACCACGCCACTGCCGTACAGCACGGGGACCGGTTTGTCGTGCAAATCGTGAACAATCTCCCCTCTTGCTGCGACACAGGTATAAGATGGGGAGGCTGCGCTGATGAACAGATCATGCAGGGTGGCCTGGGCGGCCATCCCGGTGCGGGGCTGCTCGGCGATGATGCCATAGATCTCCTCACCTAAGACATCTTCCAGCTCGGGCTGGCTTTCGATGAAGGTTTTGGCGCGGGTCGGCGTAAAGATGACGTAGGCGGAAGCGCGGATTTCCGTCATCGAGAACAGCCAGTCACCGATGGCACGAAAGGCCTCTTCTTCCAGCCCCGAACCGAAGACAAAGGTTTGGCAGTGTTTCCAGGTCAGCTGGTTGGAAGAACGCGTCCGGAGCGTCTCAATGGCATTGAAGACGGTGGTGCTCTTGGCGGAAACCTTCCATTCTTTCATCTGTGTGGCGCCTCCCTGCCCTTTGACCGGTTCGATGGCGCTGAGTGTCACTTCGTACATGTTTTCGTCGCGGTGGTAGTCAAATCCGGTTGACATCACGATCCCGATCCGGTTCAATTCGATGCCATCCCAGCAGCCGCTCAAGAAAATCGCAGGCAACCATACGCCACCGATCAATAGAATTTTTTTCCAATTCATTCTTCCCGTCTCCTCGGATCGCTCCAGGTTGGTCCCGGCTTGCCGTATCGCTTTTGATTCCTTTCGACAATCGTCGGATTCCGCTTCGGTATGCTGAACATCGGGAACCGCCAGAACAAGTCTTTCCACTTGGACAAAATGGTCGGGGTCAAGGGCGCCAGATAAGGGATGCCAAAGGAACGCAGATGGGACAGATGAATGAGCAGTGCCAAGGTGCCGAACAACACGCCATACATTCCCAGTGTGGCGCTGAGGAACATCATCGGAAAACGCAGCAGCCGGATGCTGATGCCGGACTCAAAGACAGGAATGGTAAATCCGGCAATCCCCGTAATGGCCACCACCACCACCATCGCCTGGGAGACCAGCCCGGCCTGCACGGCCGCCTCGCCGATGATCAGGGCGCCGACGATCGAGATGGTTTGGCCGACTTGGCGCGGCAGACGGATCCCCGCTTCCCGCAATGATTCGATGGCCACTTCCATCAGCAGGGCCTCTACCAGGGCAGGAAAAGGGACTCCTTCCCGGGAAGAGGCCAGGTTGATCAGCAGGGCCGTCGGCAACGCCTCGATGTGGTAGGTGGTCAGGGCGATGTAGACCGACGGACCAAGCAGGGCGACGAGCACGTTTAAGTAGCGCAATACGCGCAATGCGGTGACAAAGGTGAAGTGATGGTAGTAATCTTCCACCGTGACATAACCATCGACGAGCAGGTTTGGCACAATCAGGACATAGGGAGAGCCGCTAATGGCGATTACCACTTTTCCATGGTTGAGCTCAAAAGCGGCGCGATCCGGCCGTTCGGTGGACAGCATCTGCGGAAACGGGGAATAGGGGTGGTCGGAAATGAATTCCTGGATTTTGTTTCCTTCGCTGATAAAATCAATATCCAGTTTATCCAGGCGCCGAATCACTTCTTGGAGCACATCCTCGTTGACGATGTTTTCCAGATAAAGCAGGCAGACGCGTGTCTGGCTGATCTGGCCGATGATATATTGCTTGACTTTCAGCTCCGGGACAGGCAGCCGGCGCCTAATTTGTGACAAGATGGTCTCCAGGTTCTCCGTGAACGCCTCGTCGGGACCGCGGACGACGATCTCCCTTTCCGGCGGGGAGATGGTCCGGGTTTCAAATCCTTGCGCCTCGGCCAGGATGGCTTGATCCTCGCCGTCAATCAGGAGGAGGACATGGCCGACCGGGAGCTTCAGGACAATTTCCTGCCAGCTTGAGACGCAAAAGGTGTTGGCCACCTGAATGCACTGGAGAACCGCATGGGCGGTCAGGCGGGACGAATGGCCGGTTTCAGGGCTTTGGATCAATTGAAGCAGCGGACCTAGAATGTCCCGATCGATGGTGGTTCGGTCGGCCATCCCTTTAAAGAAGGCAATGGAACTTTTTGGGGTCTGGGAAAGCGGACGCACCACCAGATCGTCGCACCCTTTGAAGATTTCCTTTAACTGCCGCAGATTCTCCTCCAATGAGGAAGTGATGTTCAGGGACTGGAAATCAGAAGCGGGTGGATTTGGCGATGGGGGTTGGGATGGCGCTGACGGCGGAACGCTGGTGCGGTAGCCGGCAGGGTGTCGGCGCGAGGACGCCTTTTTTTTGTTTCTGCCGAAGATTCGCATGCGTGCATCCACTCCTTTGCGGAACGCTCCTGCAACATTCAAAATCTCTTCAATCTGCGGCGGACGGGGGAGGCGGGCGGTGCCGGATCGGCGATGTAGGGAAGGGAGGTGATTTCGGCCACTTCTTTTTGCCAGGCCACCAGATCCTTTCGATTGACTTCGGCCAGGGAGGTTTTTCCCAGCGCGCGGATGCCGATTTCGATTTCTTCGGCGCAACTGGAGAGGAAGTTGGCGATGCTGCTTGCTCCCCGCTCCGCGTCAAACAGATGGGTCAGGCTGCCGTCGGCAAAGCTCAACTCTGTCGGCGGTTCGAAGGGGATTGCGCCGACAATCTGATCGTGCACCGCCGCAAAGAGGATCGGCGTGCCCAGATAGACCGCGCTGGCTCCGAGGGCCATGGCTTTGAGCATGTCTCCCGGTGTGCGCAGGCCCCCGGAGATGATGATGTCGATATCTGTTCTCTTTTGTTCCTCCAGAAAACGGACAGCCCTGACCAGTGCGGCCAGCGTGGGCAAGCCGAAGTCATCCACCAGAATGGCGGGCGAGTCATGCGTGCCTCCTTGCGCGCCGTCCAGCACGATCACGTCCACGCCTGCTTCGATGGCCAGCATCATTTCCCGCTCCAGATGATGGGTGGCGGCCAGCTTCAGGGCGATGGGGACGCCGCCGCTGATGCTGCGCAGGTGCTTGACCAGCTGTTTCAAACCGCGGACGTTGTGGATTCCCGGGATGCCGGCGGGGATGTACAGCTGCGAATCAGGCATGTTAGAAGCTCCCAAATCGGCAAGGATCTCCGGCGTAAGGTGGCTATGTTCCAGGACGGTACCCAGACCGCCAGTCGCCCCTTGTCCGTAACGGATCTCAATCATGTCCGCCTGCGCCAGTTGTTCCTCGGTGGGTTTCCAGGGCGCGCCGTGAAGCTGGACGATCAGCTTGTGAGCCAGTGAGCGTACCTCGGGCACGTACGGCCCCTGACCGGTGTTGCAAGCGGTTCCCGCCATGGCCGTTCCCTTGGCGATGGCCAACAGGACCTCCTTGCTCAGTGCCACGCCGTATCCCATGGCACTGGAAAGGATGGGCATCTTGAGATGTAACGGACGTTTACAGTTGCGGCCCAGGGTGATGCTGATGTCTGCCTTCTCCTGCTCTTGCCTTGTTTGCCGCTCCAGTTGCGCAGGTGTGAGGAGCAACCCGTCGAAGTGCGGGTAGTGGCGGTGGGTTCCGATGGGTTTCAGCAAAGCCCGCCCTTCGGCGCAGCGCAATTCGTTTTCAATGGTGTGCTGGACGCCGTGCCGGCGTACCGCGTTGAATCCTTCCAGCAGGTTTTCCACATATTGATCGGTGAAGAGGCGTCTGACAAACCGGTCAAAATACCAATTGAAGAGGGGACGCCAGAGCACGAGAAACAAGAGGAAAAAAACGGTTGCTGTCAGCAGGGAGCTGCCCAGCACGAGGAAGAGTTGTGTCCACATGATGCCAACACCTGCAGTTCACCTTTTTTTCTTAATGTGAACACTTTTTCCCAGAGTATGTAGGAAGTATGCGGGAAAGGGCTGCAGGAAGCTGTAGGAAGGAGAAGTCGGAGGGGAAACGAAAAAACGGGCTGTCCTGTCAGCGGGAGATGCGGATTGGGACAGCCCGTCCAAGTCTTCCGTTTACTTGGCGCGTGTGACGGCGTTGAAACCGATTTTGGCGTGCGTGCCGTCACAAAAGGGTTTGTTGTTGGAAGCGCCGCAGCGGCACAGGTACGTGGTCTCTTTGGTTTCAAATGCATTGCCTTCCACGTCGACCAGTTTGATCGGCCCCTTCACCAGCAATGGCCCGTTGTCTCTCGGGGTAATGCTCACCTCAGACATGTGTTCTACCTCCTTTCGAATTCTTTCCTTTCATTTTATTGCCTTTCTTTGGTGTTGTGGTTACATTATCCCATGTCCCCCACTTGCTGTAAAGAAAGGAAGCGGCTGACGGTTACCGTTTTTCCAGTCCGGTTTGGCGGATGCGGACATCATAGGCGACTTGAATCTCTGCATTGGAAAACAGGGTTTGCCAGCAGTCAATCTTCTTCCAGGCTTCTGGGTAGCGACCGCGAAACAATGTCCCCAGCCTGAGAATGTCAGCCTGATACTCCTTCTGCAGTTTCTGCAGGGTCTTTTTGGCCAGCTTCTCGTAATAAGCGGCGGTGGCTTGTTCCACCTCGTTCATCCAGCGGACGGGGTTGATGATCTCTTTATGGGTGGATTCGGTGATGCTTCCGTCCATCCGGATGCGGATTTGAAAGGAGGGTTTTCCTTCTTCAAATCGGGTATTGATCCGTGTTTTCGTTTTTTTCGGATGAAACGTGACGAACACATTCTTTTCCGGATCGATGGGAACGGTGACGTCCGGGCCGTTCCGTTGATTGCGGATATGGATCAGGGGAATGATCTCATGCGCGTTCAGATGGCCGACCATCCGATTGCCGCGGAAGACGGCCAGCTGATCCAGCTGAATGTCCTCTTTGCTGACATGAGCGTAATAAGCGATGGGTTCCTCGGTGGTTTTGCTCATGGCGATGTACATGTCCCCGAGTGATAATTTGGGCAGAATGCCCAACTTGCTGGAGGTTTTCAGCTGATCCATGACAAACACGGTCGGCAGTTGTTCCAGTTTTGGACTAAAGGTCAGGAGGTTGCGGGCCTCTCCATGTACCACGATCGGCCAGAGCAGGCGGCGGAAGGAAGATTTGCGGCGGAGCCCGTCAATAATGGAGGCCATGTTTTCCCGGGCCACCTCTTCGCTGATGGCAATCACCCGCGTATGGCCGACAAAGATCATCTGGTTGGTACGCTTTTGCAGGTTGTTCAACCCCTCCATCAAGGTGTCGCCTGTGCTTGTAATGACGCGATAGGCTTCTCCGCCGCCACCTCCGCCCGTACCCGTGCTGCCGGCAATCTGATTGGGAATGGGTACCTGAATCGAAATCAGGTAATCTCCGGCGGCTCCCTTGTCAATGCCAATCGCGCTCACGAGTGATCTCTGCTCGATATCCCGACGGTCCCAGCATCCCGTAAGGAACATGCCGGCCAACAGGAGAACGAGGAAGAGGGCAACATGCGGACGATGGCAGAAAGTGGATGGTTTCACTCTCATGTCCTCCTTTCCGGAGACTCCATATCTACTGGCCTGGATGGTCCGTCCGGCGGTTCCCGTTTTTTTCCCGAAGCCGGATCTGGGCCAAGAGCCACAAAATGAGCGGAAATCCAAGCCAGAGCAGGACACTCAAGTAACCCAGGATTTCTATCCAATGAAACACCTGGTAGACGTGAGCCGGCAGGTTGCTTAACCACAGGAGCAAAGGAAACAGTCCCAGAACGATCCACTGGTGATGCCGGATCCGGAAGGTTTCCTGCAGGATCTTGGCCGTGGCAAAGTAGAAATTGCTGATGGCCGTAAAAATGGCGGCCACCCACACGGCCAGGTAGGCTGCCTCCACGCGCTCAAAGATCAATCCGGGGATTTCCGTGCTGGTGGCCAGCTCCAGGGTGGGCCACATCAGCCGCTCCAGTTCCTCATAACTGAAGACGGCAATCGCGGCCAGCGTGATCAGGGTGTTCAGCAGGGCGGGAATGCCGATGCCGACAAACTGGGCCCGCCTGGCTGCCGAGATCGGCTGGGTGAAGGCGGAAAAAACCAGCATCATTTCGAATCCCTTATAGAAAACGGAAGTGGCCAGAAGGCTGATGAAGAAGGCTCGCCAGTCAACGGGAAACAATGGCAACAGATTGTTCCAGCGGGCGTTTTGAAAGGAAATGAGGGTAAGCAACAGCACGGGAATGACGATCAGTGGGAACAGCAATTCGTTGACCCGCGCGATCACCTCGGCTTCATGCATCGCCAGGTACATGGCCGTGGCCAGCATCAGGAAAAGGATCACGTTCATGGGCGTGTTCTCCAAGACGGCGGCCATGATCACCTCGCTGAAGGCGCGTGTGATCATACTGGTGTCCGCCAGCCATATCCCCGCAAGGCTGATGAGAATGGGGAAACTCAGGACAACTCCCAATCGCGGCCGCGTTTTTCCGCCGAGGAGTTGCCGGCTGTAGGAGACCACCGTCTGGCCGACAAACCGTTGGCCGAGGCTGGAGATCAGACCTATGCCGAACATGGCCATGAACATCCCAAGTAATACGGACATCCATCCTGCTTCATGCGCCCAATGGCTGGCGATCCGCGGAAGGGTGAGGACGCCCATCCCGATCAACGTACAGCTCAGGATGGCGGTCACTTGTCGTGGAGCGATCACATAGGGGGTTTCCTCTTTCGCGACGTTCACGCGTTGCGCAATGTTGGATTGACTTCCTGGTTCAGCCATCTCAGATTCTCCTTTTTGCCTCGATTACCCCACCCGCTTGTCGTCGCGAGGCTTCATGATTTTTGGGCGGCTCCGCATCCAGAAGAGCGGCGCGCGAATCAGCGCATCTTTCAAATCCGAGGTACGGCTTGGTGAAATCGGCGCCATGTAGGGAACGCCGAACGACTTGAGACTGGAGAGGTGGATGATAATCACGATCAAAAACAGCATGATGCCCAGAAGGCCTAAGGTGCCGGCGGCCAACATCATTGGAAAGCGCAACATGCGCAGGGCGATGGCCGCGCTGTAGCTGGGGGTGGCGAAGGAACCGAGCGTCGTCAGACCGACGATGATGACCAGGATGGGGCTGATGATCCCGGCGGAAACAGCCGACTCGCCGATGATCAAGGCGCCGACAATGCCGATCGTCGGACCGATCGGACCGGGCAGGCGGACACTGGCCTCCCGCAGGATTTCCACGGCGATTTCCATCAGCATCGCTTCCACCACTGCAGGAAAAGGCACGGTGGCACGGCCGGCCATCATCGCGATGGCCAGTTTGGACGGGATCATTTCCGGGTGAAACGAGGTAAAGGCGATGTACAGGGAAGGCAAGAGCAACGCCATCGCCATGCTGATCAGGCGGATGAAGCGGATGAAGGTGCCGATTCCAAACCGTTCATAATAATCTTCCGGGCTGTGGTAAAACTGCGAGAAGACAGCCGGTGCGATCAGCACAAAAGGCGTTCCGTCGGTAACGATGACCACTTTTCCCTCCAGGAGGTTGGCCACCGCCTTGTCCGGACGTTCGGTATTCTGGATTTGGGGAAAGGGGGACCAGTGATTGTCCTCGATCAGCTGTTCCAGGTAGCCGCTTTCCAGGGCACCGTCGATGTCGATGGATTGAATCCGGTTGACCACCGCTTCGAGAACCTTTGGGTCAACGATGCCGTCTATATAGATGATGGCGATATCGGTGTTGGTTCGCTTGCCGACCGTTATATTTTTGACGCGCAAATCGGGATCTTTGAGCCGCAGTCGGATCAGGGCCGTGTTCACGCGCATGGTCTCGGTAAACCCGTCGCGCGGGCCGCGAACGACCGATTCAGTGTTCGGTTCCTGCACCGCGCGGCGCTCCCACCCCTTGGTGTTCATGAACAGCGCCATCTCTTCTCCGTCCACCAGAAGAATGGTATCGCCGGAAAGGAGGCTGCGGATGATCTGCTGGAAGTCGTTGGCCTGTCCTACCTCGTTGATGGTGAGTCCGCTTCTTATCAGCTGATCGATCAGCGGGGGAGGAGTGGATTCATCCGATTTTTCGTCGGTGGGCTGGCGCGTATGGAACATCAGGCTCTTGAGGATGTAGCCGTCAATGAGCATGGCGTTGACCAGTCCGTCGATAAACACAATGGCTGCCTTTTTTTCCGGGTTTCCCGCCAGAATGATGTTTCTGATCACCAGATCATCGCTGTCGCCCAGGATCTGGCGGATCGTGTCGATGTTGTCAGCCAGTTTTCCGGATAATTTCATCTCTTTGAGGGCTTCCGTTTTCTTTTCTGCCTGTTTGGCCTGTTCCTCTTTTTTCTTTTTTTTGAGGTCTGAAATCTTCACGGGATGACGTACTTTGCGCACCATTTTCTCCCCCTTACAGGGATTAGTTTGATTTTCCATCCCGTTTTTATGCTTTCAGGCCAAAAAGAAAAAGGAGAGGCAAAAAGCCCCTCCTGCAAAAGGCGTCTCTCATCTGGCGGATTGAAATTTTCATTCGTTAATTGTCAGCGCAGGTGGCGGGAGTTCAACGGATGCTTTCCGGCGCAAAGTCCCGCATCACCGCTTTCAGCTCCTTGCGCACGCCGATGATGAACGGCGTGTCCAGCTTGGTGTAGCGCCTTGCTTCTGTCTCCCGGAGATGGCGAACCAGATCGACAAATTTTTCGTATTCGTCGGATTCGAAGGCCAGGATCCATTCGTAGTCGCCGATGCCAAACCCTTGGACGTTGTTGGTTATTACCTCGGGGAAATCTCTGCCCTTCATGCCGTGCTCACGCAGCATCTTTCCTCGTTCTTCCCGCGGCAGCAGATACCATTCGGGCGTGCGGACGAAGGGATAGAGACAGAGGTACTTTCGTGGCGGCAAGCCTTTTTGGAAGGATGTGATATGATCGCCGACAAATTCCGGGGGCCGCGTCAGCCCCGGAAAAGCCCACTGCAAGACGGTGCCTTGTCCGAATGCGGTACCGCGCACATCGACGGCGAAATCCTGCAGGACATCCACTTCTTCCGAGAGGATCCAGAAGACCACGTCAGAATCGTTCCGGAACCCCACCGTGCTGTAGATGCCGCGGACGGTGATGCGATCGCGGTACTTGTCCAGGACAGCTTGCAGTTCTTCGGCGGCCTGCTGCCGTTGTTGTTCAGGGAGACGAAACCAGTGTTCATTCCTCCGGTAGACGAGATGATTGGTATAGATGGTTTTGCGATTTTTGCCGGTATCCTTTGGCGCATGGTGTTGATGGTCCTGATGGGTTGCCATGTCGTCGACACTCCTTTCGTCTTCGTCCGTATTATACCACGAGTGGAGAGGCGGCACGGAACAATCTGTTGACAATTTGGCAAATTGATGTTCCATTCAATGACATTGCACCGGGATCCGCTTTTCGTTATAATGATCGTGCGATTTAGATAATGCGCATGCGATATACAGTGTTGCCATTATTTTCTGCGTGCATGACCCTTTCTTTTCGGCGATGGCAAATCTTTTCGGCGATGACAAATAAAATAATTGAAGAAGGATGGATTCACAGTTGGTTGTGAATCTTTTTTTACACCCTTAACGGAAGTCATTTCTGCGAAGTCATGTATCGTCGTTGACGGATACAAGAGGAGGGGGAAAGGTTGTCCCAAACAAAACCGCGACGAAAAAAAGGAAGGGTGATACGGATTGCCCTCTTGTTAGCTGTGTTGCTGGCTGTTTTCAGCATCGCCGGAGTCGTGATCGCCGGCGAGATGATGATTGACGAAACCAAATTGACCCAGATGAGCCAGACTTCAACCGTCTATGATGCGGATGGTCAGGAGATAGCTTCGCTTTATGTGGAAAACCGCAAATTGATCGAGGACTTTGATAAGGTTCCGGACTATGTGCGGGATGCCTTTATCGCGACGGAAGACAGACGGTTTTATAAGCATTTCGGGGTGGACCCGATCGGCATCCTCCGCGCCCTGGTCGTCAACTTGCAGGCAGGGCGGACGGTGGAGGGCGGCAGCACCATCACGCAACAGCTTGCCAAACTGACCTATTTGACTCATGATCGCACCCTGAGCCGGAAAATCAAGGAGGCCATTATCGCCGTCAACCTGGAACGGAAGTTTTCGAAGGATGAAATTCTGGAGATGTACCTGAACCAAGTCTATTTTGGTCACGGCGCTTACGGCATTGAAACGGCCTCCCAACTGTATTTCGGCAAATCGGTGACCGAACTGACACTGGGCGAGGCGGCCCTGCTGGCCGGTCTGCCGAAGGCGCCCAACGATTACTCTCCCTTCAACGACCTGCAAAAGGCGATGGAACGCCGCAAGGTGATTCTCAAGCTGATGGAGGAACAGCAGTACATCACGGCTGAGGAACGGCAGATGGCAGAGCGGGAGGAAATTCGCCTGGCCGAGCGGCCGAAGCGGAAAACCTTTGCCCAGGCCTATCTGGATTATCTGGTCAAGGAGGCGGAGAAGAAGTACGGTTTTACAGAAGCGGAACTGTACCGCGGCGGTTACAAGATTTACACCAACCTGAACCGTCAGGCCCAGGAGGCCATCGAGGCCGTTTTCGCGGATGACCAGTATTTCCCGAAATCGGCCGATGATCAAAAAATTGAAAGCGGGATGGTGATTTTGGATCACCAGACCGGCGGGATCCTGGCGATGGCCGGGGGCAGGGATTATGTGCCCAAGGGTCTAAACTGGGCGACCCAACGGGACCGGCAGCCCGGCTCCTCGTTCAAGCCGATTGCCGTGTATGGACCGGCGCTGGAAGAGGGCTGGAGCCCTTACGACCTTTTGGTCGACAAGAAGATCACCTACAAGGAGTACGGAAACTGGACTCCGACCAACCCGGGCGGCCGCTATCGCGGGCAAGTGACGATGATGACCGCGGTGACGGATTCGATCAACGCTTCTGCAGCCTGGCTGCTGAACGAGATCGGAGTGGAAAAGGGTTACGAATTTGCCACCCGGTTGGGCGTGCCGATGGCTGAGCAGGACCGTCATAACCTGGCCATTTCCCTCGGCGGCCTCACGCATGGCGTGTCGCCTCTGGACATGGCCCAGGCCTATACCGCGTTTGGCAATAACGGCAAGATGATGCGGGCTTATGCGATTCAGAAGATCACCACGCAGGATGATCGTTTGATCGTCCAGGCCGAACCCAATGGCGAAACCGTCATGAGCCCGCAAAGCGCCTATTACATGACGCGGATGCTGGAAAATGTGGTGAAGGAGGGAACGGGTAAAAATGCCCGGATGGATCGGGCAGTGGCGGGGAAAACGGGAACCGTCGCGCTCGATCCGAAGGTGTTCAAGGTGAACGGGAACAAGGATGCCTGGTTTGTCGGCTACACGCCGGAATGGACGGCTGCGGTCTGGATGGGGTATCCCAAGACGGATGAGAAGCATTACCTGAAATTCAGCGGCGGAAGTTATCCGGCCAAGCTCTTCAAAGAAGTGATGCGGCGGGCCTTGAAAGGCCACCCGGTGACACAGTTTGAGCGTCCGGAAGGTGTGGCTGAACTTATCCCGCCTGTTCAGTTGACGCAGATTACGGACCTGAAAGGGCATTACAACCCCGCGCAGCAGGCGATCGAGCTGAGCTGGACCCCTCTGGAACCGGAAGGTGCTGTGGGTTACCGGGTATACCGCAGGGCCGAACCGGCAAATTGGCTTGGACAGTGGTTGAATGGACGAAAAGGAGAGCAG
>Ga0066871_100586_pt1 | contig 19411 bp, 15 predicted proteins | sample CeladaPassage60B_FD_62209 | JGI IMG/M metagenome (GOLD analysis project Ga0066871, IMG submission 62209) | Cellulose-adapted microbial communities from the Joint BioEnergy Institute, USA - Passage3 60B | ecosystem: Engineered > Bioreactor > Continuous culture > Unclassified | place: USA...
CTTGGGACTATAACTAGCAATTGAGTACCGTAAAAAACAAACGTCTGGGAAAACACCCAGACATATTAGAAACCTACTTAATCAAAAATTTTCTCTCAACCCAGCTGAAAAATTGAAGCAATAATTCAGATTCTGTAGAGGCTAGGTCCTGAACAAACCCTCCAGTCCTTTACTTTGACTTTCACCTTGATTCATCAACCAAGCTATAATAAGTAAAACAATAGCTGTAAATCCGATCAGCAAAGTTGAAATGGCCGTTATCACTGGATTAATCTGTAAAATCAATTCATTATATATTTTTTTCGGTAAAGTCAGATTCCTTCCTGATAAAAACAAGGACACAACCAATTCGTCAAAGCTTATCATAAAAGCAAAAAACCAAGCTCCCAATACACTCGGCAGCACATTTGGTAAAAAGATGCGGAAAAATGTTGTAACCTTGGAAGCACCTAAACTCCTCGCCGCTAGCTCCAATCTAATGTCAAAGTTTTCAAATACAGGAAACAAAATTAATACGACAAACGGAACTGTCACAACGATATGGCCTAAAACCAAACCGATAATTGAACCCAGTAAACCTACCTTCGCAAACACCATATACATCGCTACAGCAGAAATAATAGTAGGTATGATCATTGGCGCAATAAACTGAGCCAACAACACATTCCGCCCACGGAACTGCCATCGAGACAAACCATAAGCAGCAAGTCCTCCAAGTATTATGGCACTTAGACTAGCAAAAAAAGCCACAAGAAATGATGTTTGGGTTGCTTTAATCCATTCCGGATTACTGAAAAATTCCGCATACCATCGCAGGGAAAAACCGGGAGGTGGAAATTGTAGAGAACTGGCGCTGGAAAATGACATGGGAATTACCACCAATATAGGGAGGAACAAAAATGCCAATACTGATAACGAGTAAAAAGACAGCATGAACCTAGGCATTCCAAATTTCACTTAAACATCACCTCCAGCTTACGATAACCGGCATAACAAACCAAGGTGACAATAAGAAGAATAACCGACAGCGCAGCCGCCAATTCCCATTCAGCCAACTGATTGATCAAGGTGTCTAACACCGTCGCAATCATCGCCACATTTCCTCCGCCCAGAATAGCTGGAGTAATAAAAAATCCAAGTGTCAGGATAAAGACGAGAATGGCACAAGACAATAAAGATGGAAGTGTCAGAGGAAAATATACCCTGATGAATGTCCTGACAGGATCTGCACCTAGTGAAGCTGCTGCGTCCAATAACCGCACATCCATTTTCAACATAGATGTGTACAAAGGGATAATCATAAATGGAAGAAGCACATTCAACGTCCCAATGGTAACACCAAGGTCATTGTATATGAATTGTAACGGACTCCCGATTAAACCCATTTCCAACAACACCCGATTCACAATCCCATTGTTTCCTAAAATAACAATCCAAGCATAAGTGCGAATCAAAAGACTGACTAAAAATGACAAGATAACCACACTCACTGCTAACATTTGTGCTCTTTTGGATATCCTGGTCATCCAGTAAGCCAAGGGATACCCGATAATTACCGCACCAATGGTCACTACAATGGCAATGCGAAATGTGTTTGCCAATACCTCTAAATAAACAGGTTGCTCGATTAAATAGGTGTAATGTCGGAATGTTGGAAAAGGGGCAGAAATACTTCGGCCCAACATTACCATGAGTGGAAGGTCAAACACAATAATCATCATCAACAAGAGAGGTAAAACATATCCTAAACCCGTTGGGAAGCGTTTCCGTCTTGGCATATACAATCACTCCATCCACGTATCATTCTCTTACCAACATTGAATAAGATTGGACTTATCATCACCGGTTTTTTATAGAAGAATGGAAGACCAATCGATCTTCCATTCTCATTCCAACTATTCACTTACCCAAACTCATTTTAAATTCTCGCCATTTCCGATCCACTTCTTTCCCATTTTCAAACCACCATTTCGGATCGTTTAGGACTTGCTTTTTATAATTCTCTTCGCTTGTCGGATAAATGGCTAAACGTTCCTTCGGCAAAAAGGATGAAATTTCTTTATGCGGTCCTGTATAAGGAATTACCTCTGACATCTTTGCCTGGTTTTCTCCTACCGTCATTTCATGGAGCAAGGCATGAGCCTCACGTACATGTTTGGCTCCCTTCGGAATGACAAAAAATCCAAGGTCAAGCAACCCCTGATTGTAGGTGTACTTGATACCATCCGCATTGCCCGCCACTCGTCCCGACCAAACAGCTGCATAATCCACTTCACCATCCATCAAAAGCTGGACCGGTTGAGCCGCTGATTCCCACCAAACCGATACATCTTTGGCAATCTTTCTCAAACTATTAAACGCCCGATCCACATCCAGGGGATACAGTTCTTCAAGTGGAACCCCATCAGCCAACAAAGCAATCGGTAAAGCATACTGAGGGTAGTTTGGCAAAGCTCTTTTGCCGGGATATTTTTTAACGTCCCAAAAATCCGCCCAAGAATTCAGATTAGTCGCATCGGAACGCCAAGCCATAATCGTCGAATAATACTGGTAACCAAGGCCATAGGGATGTTTAGCCTCTTCATTAATTGGCTCCGGATTGATTAAATTCCAATCAAGCGGTTCCAGAAGTCCCAGACTTTCCGCCTGGTAAACCATTGTTGAACTCAATTCGACAAGATCATACAACTGTTGGCCCGATTTCACCGCAGCCTCCAACTTCCCGAAAGAAGTAGGGCTTTCTGTCTCCACTTTTATGCCAGTTTTCTCTGTAAAAGGATCTAAAAAGGCAGCTTTTAATGCTTCTCCCGACTTCCCACCTGCTTCCAAGACTCGTAATGTGACGGATGTGTCAAGCCCATTTGATTCGCCCTTTTCCTTATTCTCGTTAGACAAACTGCTTTGAGATCCTCCACATCCTGCAATCAATGCTGTTAACAAAACGGCAATGATACCTAAAAAAAGATATTTTCTTCGTCTGAATGAACGGTTCATATTCCTCTTCCCCTTTCCATGCTATCAGAAATGTATTTAAGAAATAACTTCTTCCCTTACCGTCACTTCCTCTTCTGATTCAGGAATGAACCAACTTCTATCACTATCCCAAGTCACAACCACATCACCTCCTTCATGAAAACGAGGTGGATAATGTGAATCCATGACGATAATCTCTTGACCGAAACCGGTCTCTATTTGGTACCGTATAGAACTTCCCAAGTAAATGACCGACTTGACCCTTCCATACAACCCTCCATCTGATAACTGCTCTGGGCAATTAATTTGGATGTGCTCTGGACGAACCATGATCCAACCTCTTGTACCTGATTGAAATCCTTGATTTCCAGCGAAAACTTTTGTTCCATCTCTCAACTTAATTACTTCTTCACCATTTTCTACAGAAACAACTCCTTCTAACAAATTGGTATTTCCCAAAAAACCAGCCACAAACCGATTGGCAGGACGGTTGTATAATTCTTCAGGACTACCACACTGTTCAATCCGTCCTTGATTCAGAATCAGGATCCGATCTGACATGGTCAATGCTTCCTCTTGATCGTGAGTTACGGCAATGGTTGTTATCCCAAGATTTCTTTGCAGTTGCCGCAGTTCCACTTGCACAGCCTGACGCAGTTTTCGGTCTAAGGCAGCCATCGGTTCGTCCAACAGTAAAATATCCGGATTGAAAACGATGGCTCTTGCCAAAGCCACCCTCTGTTGCTGCCCTCCGGACAGTTGTTGTATTTTGCGGGATTCGTATCCAGCCAAATCCACCATCTTCAATACTTCTCTCACACGAACTTCGATTTGACTTTTAGAATAACGACGGATAGTTAATGGAAAGGCAATATTTTGAAAAACGGTCATATGCGGAAACAGGGCATAACTTTGGAAAACCAGACCGATATTTCTTTTATGAGGAGGTACACCATTGACGTTATTACCGTTGATGAAAATCTTCCCTTCTGTCGGTTCTTCAAATCCGGCAATGATCGAAAGCAGGGTTGTTTTTCCAGAACCACTGGGCCCAAGGATGGTCAAAAATTCTCCTTCCCGGATATGCAGATTCACACCATCCACCGCTTTAACAGTTCCATAAACTTTTGTTAACCCTTCCAATATAATTTCACCCATGATGTTACCTCCAAATTCCTTCCACCCGATCGTATGAGTCGAGTCGTAAATCACTCTTTTCTTTGATAAGTACGTGCTTTGCCACTCTCTCTGAAGGTGTTCGAGGCAGATCATCCCGATACTCCCAGTATCTTGGCACTTTAAAATAGGCTAGCTTTTTAGAGCAAAATTCCACCAGCTCTTCGGGCGGAACAGTTTCTTTTGTCTCTCCTGGTCGCAGAACTACATAGGCTTTCACTTCTTCTCCCCGCACATCATCGGGAACCGGCACACAGGCAACATATTGAACACCCGGGTGTAGTTTGATCACCTCTTCCACTTCAGATGCAGAGATATTCTCCCCACTGCGGCGAATCATTTCCTTTTTTCGACCTACATAATAGATGTAGCCGTTTTCATCCATCCACGCTAAATCACCTGTGTGAAACCATCCTCCCCTAAAGGCTTCCTGTGTCGCTTCCGGATTTTTGAAATACCCATCCATCATCCAAGGGCCTCTCAACACCAGTTCACCTACTTGTCCACGCGGTACCGGACGATCCTGTTCGTCGACTATCCGGGCTTCTCTCGATTTGTTTGGCTTGCCGATACAACCAGTACCGACAAGTTTGTCATGATCCTCTGGTTTGACTGAAATGTCCCCCCCAGTCTCGGTCATTCCAAAGACCTCGTACCAAGGTGCGCCCCACCGTTCTTCCAGTTCTTTGTGTAAGTGTGGCGGAATCGCCGAACAGGAAATGTGACGTACCCGGTTTTTTCGATCCTCCGGCGAAGGCGGCATTTTCAACATCAAGGTTGGCATCACACCCAGACAATAGAAAAATGTCACGTTATACTTCCGAACTTTTTCCCAAAAAGTAGACGGGTGAAACCGATCCAATACCACCAACTGAGCCCCTGAAGCCAATGCTGATATAACATTCCATTGGGGATCCATATAATAAAAAGGTTGTGCTGTTAACATCACATCCCCGTCATTCAGGTGCGGTGGTTCCTCTACATTTTTCTTGGCGATGGACAACCAGTATCCATGCGTCAGCATACATCCCTTCGGTCGTCCTGTCGTTCCAGACGTGTATTGAATATTGAGTAGATTTTCCGCAAAAACCTTTCCTTCAGGCGGAGAGTTAGGAGCAGATGCTACCAATGCCGAAAAATCAAAAACTCCAGTTACATCTGGTCCCTCAATTGGATCAACGCAGAAAACGGTTTCAAGTGTGGAAACTTCATGTTGGATTGTCCGAATAAGAGGAAGAAACTCCCCCGATGTGACAATCGCCTTGGCTTCGGAATGCTCAATAATGTATTTTGCATCAAACTCTTTATAAAACACATTAACTGGCACCATCACCGCACCAATTTTAGCCAAGGCCAGCCATGTGAGGGCAAACTCAGGACGGTTCTTCAACATGATGGCAACCCGCTCGCCTGTTTGGATGCCGTTTTTTAAAAGGACATGAGCAATTTGATTCGTTTTCTCATTCACTTCCGAGAATGTGATCGACTCGTTGAATTCATCAAAAGTCAATGCCACTTTTTCTCCCCAACACCTTGCAGCCCTTTCAATCAACGTCCGAATATCTTCCACATGATGCAAAGGCAAGTCCTGTAAGGTTTGAGTTGCCACTTTTGAGTCCTCCTTACTTACTTGTTTTCTTTTTTTCTGAAATTATCGGCAGCCTGCTTCGCTTCAGAGGAGCCAGAGGTGAGCAAGGCATGCTCTATCTCCATCTTGAAGGCAGATTCCAAATCGGATTGAGAACCATGATCAAAAACAATTTTTGCCTTTGTCAAAGCCAGTCGAGGCATTGAAGATAATGCTTCCGCCAATTGCAGGGCTTCTGCTTCCAACTGCTCAGATTCCACGACCTTATTGATCAATCCAAGTGTTTCTGCCTCAGTTGCAGTAAACCTTTTACTTAAAAAAACCAGTTCTTTTGCTTTTGCCAGTCCAATGGCCATCGGTAGAATATGAGAAATTCCACCCGTCACACTTAAACCGACGCTAACCTCTGGAAAACCAAATTGCGCATCCCGAGTGGCAATGATCAAATCAGCACCAAGCGCAAATTCGCAACCTGCACCAAGGGCGTAACCATGTACGGCCGCAATTACCGGGCAGGGTGCTTGTCGGATCTTTCGTGTGACATCCTGTATTCTCTGCAGACGGCGTCGATGTTCCACTTCATCATCTAAGACATCATCCTGCTTAAGATCATGTCCTGCACAAAATGCCCTTCCGCGCCCAGCCAAAATGATCACTTTCGCTCCAGAATTTATTGATTCATCCAATGCCTGACATAAATCCTCGACCAATTGAGGATTAACTGCATTTAATCTTTCCGGGCGGTTCAAATAAATTCGAGCGATATCATTTTCAATAATGACGTCCACTGTAGACAGATTCACGTTAGGCATCCTTTTTCTCTCCCGTACGTTCAGAAATGATTTTGTTTGCATTCAGTCCAAGGATCTTATCTAGTGCTTCTGATTTTAAAGAAAGCTGTTTCCATTCTTTAATCGCTCTATCCATCGAAAAAACTGGCCAATCCGTGGCAAACAAAACCTGATCCATCAACAGACTGTTCATGAACTTGTACATGACCTCCCATCCCGAGCCTTGTACCCCGATATATTTTGGTGATAAACCACCAAAATCCATCAAAACATTGGGATGTTTTCTTGCCACAGCCACCATTTCTGGAATCCAGGGCCATGCAGCATGACAAGCGATCAGTGTCAACTCTGGAAAATCACATGCTACTTGGTCCAATAAGAGTGGATGTTCATTTTTGAGGGGATGGGCAACAGAGTAATTGACTCCAGTGTGTATGGCTACCGCCAAACCTAATTCAGCCGCCTTTGCATATACGGGGTACAACCTGCGATCATCAATAGGCATATGGAAAAATGCTGGTTGGATATTGATACCAATTAATCCAAGCTCATAAATTCTTACTACTTGTTTCACAGCCTGCATCGGTCTGAAAAATTCCATTGAAATGGTTCCAAAGCCTGAAAACCGCTCCGGATATTTCTGTACTACTTCAGCAACTGCTTCATTTAAAGCGTCCGCTCTATCTCCATACTCGTACTCGGCATGCATGATGGCATGGTCCACACCAGATTCATCCATTTCACGCAGCAAATCCTGCAAGCTCTTCATCCGGTTTGAACTGACATTCAACACAGCATCATACTGCACATGATACTCTTGACGCACAGGACCTTGATATGGCGGACGTAATTCCTGCGGAAGCCGTACTCGCGCATCAATAATCATGATTTTCACCCTACTATTTTTTGGTAATAGATGTTCGGCCCTGGTAAATTCAGGTCTGTCACTGTTAACAGCTTTCCATCACGCTTTGCTTGCACCAAGGCCAAAGCCATATTGGTAAACCGAAGGCTAATCTCAACAATGTGAGCAGGCCCTGAAGGTGAATACCAATGGACAACACCTGTACACATTTGCAATAAAGCAAATCTCGCAAATTTGATTTCCTCTATTTCAAAAACACCTGTTTTTACCCCTTCCACCAACACATCATTCCAAATGGACTCATACTCATCTCGCATCTTTCCAATAAATTCTCGTGATTCGCCTGATAAAGCACGAATTTCTGTATCGGTTACCAGAGCAGACAAGCGATTTACACCGTGAGTGATGACATGTATTTGGACAAGGGCTGCAAGTTTTTGCTCTGGTAAATTCAGTGTTGCAATCGCTTCCTTGGCATTATTGATCAGCTTCTCCAACCCCTCTTTCATGATGGTAATCAAAAGCTCTTCTTTCGTTTGCATGTAATGATACAGGGTGGATGAGGTAACACCAGCTTCATCTGCAATGTCACGGATGCTTGTAGCCTCATACCCTTTACGTGCAAAGAGTCGTATAGCTGCCTCAAGAATTTGTTCCTTTCTCAGTTGACCTCTCTCCTGTCTGAATTGTTAAATTTCTATCGATCGATCGATCGAATTCGATTAAATAATAAACAATTAATTTTCTATTGTCAACGTATAATCAAAAATTAATAATCCTTGATAAAAAACGGATAAAAATGGCTAAAATTTAATTATTATAAAAATAATTTAAGAAGGATTCTAGTGTATGTGTACAAAAACCGTCCGTAATCTCCTTGAAAATACTGACGGTTCAGATTGATGACAAACACTTTGTTTCATTCACCAGTAAACGGAAATCAGGTGTTTTTGTATCGATATTAGAGCGAAAAATAAATACCAGCCCTTCGAGCCACCTGACTTCCATAGCCAGGTGGCCAACTTTTTCAGATTCATGGCAGCAAAAGTAAGCATCGCCTGCATGGACACCTTCTCCAAGCCTCGTAAGGTCGTCCATCGCAGCCATGCTTTTCCTTTGCGTCTGCGCTCGATCGTTTCTTTCCGCATCGCATACAGTCGTTTGTTTTCTTCTGTATGCCTTAAGTGGTCCGCTTCTTCCACATATCCAGCCCAAAGGTGCCGGCTGATGCGTTTAGTCAAATCCTTACTCTCGGTACAACGGGAAAGCAACGGACAGTCCTTGCATTTGTCGGGGTTGGAACGGTACATCCGGTACCCTTCCCGTGTGGTCGTTTCATACGCCAGCACTTCGTTTTGCGGACAGATGTAACAGTCGTAGTATTCATCATAGACATACTCGCGTTTGCGCAAAAAACCGTCTTTCGTATAGGGTCTGGTGTATGGCATCACCGGGCGGCAATAGCTTTTTTCCGTGTGCTATCCGGTCCTGGTTGATTTCTTCCTCCAATTGTTCCTGGTACTTTTTGCTTTGTTCCTGGATGACGGTTTTGGTGTACTTATGTTTATTCGCACTGGCCTTGACATTGGGTCGAGTCGATAAACAAGACTTCCGGATCTACAAATCCATGACGAACGGCTTCTTCCAGGATGCGTTGGAAGATGGTTTCAAACAGGTTGGTGCCGCGGAACCGGCGAACGTAGTTTTTCCCGAAGGTGGAGAAATGGGGAATGGGTTGGGTGAAGTCATAGCCGATAAACCAACGGTAAGCGACGTTGGTCTCGATTTCTTTGATGGTTTGACGCATGGAACGGATGCCAAAGAGGTACTGGATCAAGACGATTTTGATTAAGACGACCGGATCAATGCTGGGTCTTCCGGTATCCTTGCTGTATTTATCTTGAACGAGATCGTAGATGAAGCTGAAGTCGATGGCTTGATCAATTTTCCGCAGCGAGTGGTCTTTAGGGACTAATTGATCTAATGAGAAGAAGGATACTTGATAACGGCCTTCATGATGATTTTTTCGCAGCATCAACGTTTCACCTCAATAAATTTCTCCTGTAAACATTCGACAAAAAAAGCCTGTAGACCTGCTCCGTTTGGAGCTTTGTCTACAGGCTGAACCGTCCGTAATCTCCTTGAAAATACGGACGGTTTTGTTCAGCTTCCTAAACCATTATTTTTTAGTCTAGCTGAGTCACACTGCTACTCACTGAGGTATAAATGACTGTCCCCATTCTTTGAAGCTCTATCCTCACGCCCGCGCCTTTTTCTCCACGTTGAAATACTGCGCTTCGGGGTGTGCGAAGACCATCGCCGAGACCGAAGCCTCCGGCTCCATCATGTAGCCTTCCGTCAGGCGGACGCCAATCGCTTCCGGCTGGAGCAGGCCGAACAGCTTCGCCTGATCCTCCAGGTCGGGACAGGCCGGATAACCAAAGGAGACACGGATACCCTGGTACTTGGCGGCAAACCGCTCCTGCATCGTCATCTCCGGCGGGTCGGGGATGCCCCAGTTATCCCGCAGGATTTGGTGCAGCCGCTCGGCAAAGGCCTCCGCCAGCTCCAGCGCCAGCGCCTGCAGCGCATAGGAACGCAAGTATTCTCCCTCCTCCTTCCAGCACTGCGCCCGCTCCTGGATACCTTCTCCGGCAGTGACCACCATCAATGCCAGGTTGTCCATCTCGCCGCTGTCCACAGGCTTCAGGAAATCGGCAAGGCACAGATAAGGTTCCACCTCCTGCCGGGGGAAGCTGAACCGTTCGATGATCCGGCTGGTGTCCTGCGGATCGTAAATCAGAATGTCGTTCCCGTCGGCTTGCGCCGGAAAGTATCGGTACATCCCGTGGGCACGCAGGAAGCCTTCCCGTTTTCCTTCGGCAATCAGTTCCTCCACCAGCGCTTTCAACTCCAGGGCGCGGCTGTCCCCTTCGGCCAGCAGCCGCTCCACCGGACCCCGGAGCCCCAAGTGTTTCCCAAGAAGCATCCGCCAGTTCAGATAGGGCACCAAATAATCAATCGGGTAATTGCGCAAAATATGCCGCTCGTAGTCGGGAACCGGCAGGACCTTGTGATCGCGGGATATGGCAGACTGCCTCTGTCTGTCCTGTTGCCCGCCCTTTCCAGTTCGCTCTTCTGTCTCCCGGGACTGACGCAGCTTGGCCTCCTGAAGCGCCGCCACCAGACGCTGGCGTTTTTCCGGGTCGCTAAGCTGGTTGGCCAGCTCCAGCCCCTCCATCGCGTCCTTGGCGTACAGGACCAGGCCGTCATATTGGGGCGCGATCCGCGACTCGGTAAACTTTTTAGTCAGCGCGGCACCGCCGACAAGAATCGGAACATCGATGCCAGCCGCCTTTAGATCCTGTGCCGTGACCACCATTTGCTGGGCCGATTTGACGAGCAACCCGGATAGGCCGATGGCATCCGGCTTTTCACGGTGGTATGCCTCGATCAACTGCTCCGGTGCCACTTTGATCCCCAGATTGATCACCTGATAACCGTTGTTGCTGAGGATGATCTCCACCAGGTTCTTGCCGATGTCATGCACATCGCCCTTGACCGTGGCCAGGAGAATCTTCCCTTTGACGGCCGTCTCCGCTTTTTCCATGTGCGGTTCCAGATAGACCACAGCGGCCTTCATGACCTCGGCGCTTTGCAGCACCTCGGCCACGATCAGCTGGTTCTCTCCGAACAGGCGGCCCACCTCGTCCATTCCCGCCATCAGCGGCCCGTTGATGATGGCCAGCGGATCGCCGTACTTGGCCAATGCCTCATCCAAGTCGACATAAAGCCCCTCCTTGCTCCCTTCCACCACGTAACGGGCCAGCCGCTCCTCCAGGCTGAGCGTGGAGACTTCCACCTGTTTGACCACTTTCTTCTGCCGGTAAAATTCGGTAAAGCGGGCCAGCACCTCGTCGCTCGTGCGGAACAGCAATTCCTCCGCCATCCGCCGTTCCTCCTCGGGGATCGCGGCAAACCGCTCCAGCTTTTCCGTGTTGACAATGGCGTAATCCAGCCCCGCCTTGGTGCAATGGTAGAGAAAAACCGCATTGAGCACCTCCCGGCCCGCCGGCGGCAAGCCGAAGGAAACGTTGCTGATCCCGAGAATGGTCTGGCACTCCGGCATCGCCTCTTTGACCAGGCGAATCCCTTCCACCGTCTCCAGCGCCGAACCGAGATAGGCCTCATCTCCCGTGCCCACCGGAAAGACCAATGGGTCGAAAATGATGTCCCGCGCCGGGATGCCGTAGCGGTGGACCAGCAGATCGTAAGAACGCCGGGCCACGTCCAGCTTCCGCTGCCGTGTCACGGCCATCCCTTCCTCATCGATCGTCCCCACCACCACCGCCGCCCCGTAGCGGTGGACCAGCGGCGCAATCTCCTCGAACCGCTTCTCCCCGTCCTCCAGGTTGATGGAGTTGATGATGGCTTTCCCCTGGGACATTTTCAGTGCTGCCTCGACGACGCGGGGGTCGGTGGAGTCGATCATCAGCGGCGCCTTCACCTTCTTCACGGCAAACTCCAGAAATTTCACCATGTCGGCCAGCTCATCCCGGTCCGGATCGGCCAGGCAGACGTCAATCACATGGGCCCCCTTCTTCACCTGGGCGCGGGCAATCTCGGAAGCCTCCTCATACTTTCCCTCCGCGATCAGCTGGCGAAATTTCCGCGAGCCGATCACGTTGGTCCGCTCCCCGACCAAAAGCGGCCGGCTGTCCGGTTCGAGAAAGAGCGGCTCAATCCCCGCCACGGCGTGGCCGTGAGGGGCGGCCGGACGGCGCGGCGGAATCCCCTCCAAGGCCTGGGCCAGCGCGCGGATGTGTTCCGGCGTGGTTCCGCAGCAGCCGCCGGCGATGTTCAGCCAGCCCTGTCTGGCAAAAGCGGCCAGTTTTCCGGCCAGCGCCTGCGGCGACTCGTGGTATTGGCCATCCTCATCGGGCAACCCGGCGTTGGGGTAACAGCTGACCGCGCAGGTGGCCAGTGAAGAGAGCGCGCGCAGGTGATCCCGCATGAATTCCGGCCCGGTGGCGCAGTTGAGGCCGACGGAAATCGGCTTGAGGTGCTCAATGGAAAGGTAGAAGGCCTCGATGTTCTGTCCGGCCAGGGTCGTACCCATCGGTTCGATGGTCCCGGAGATCATCAGCGGCACCCGGCGGCCCGCCTCCTCAAAAGCCTCCTGAATCCCCAAGCCGGCCGCCTTGACGTTCAGCGTATCCTGGGATGTCTCCACAAGCAACAGATCCACGCCGCCCGCCATCAGGCCCAGCGCCTGCTCGCGGTAGGCGGCCACCAGCTCCTCGAAGGTGACCCCGCCGGTGACCGAAAGGGTCTTCGTCGTCGGTCCCATTGCCCCGGCGACAAAACGCGGCTTCTCCGGACGGCTCCAGGCATCGGCCGCCTGACGGGCCAGACGGGCGGCAGCCACGTTGATCTCGTAGGCTCGGTCCTGCAGCCCGTACTCGGCCAGGACGACGCGGGTGGCGCCAAAAGTATTGGTTTCGATGATATCGGCCCCCGCCTCCAGATACGCCTCATGAATCCGGCGAATCACTTCCGGCGCGGTGAGAACCAGGATCTCGTTGCAGCCCTCATAGGCTTCGCCGCCAAAATCCTCCGCACTTAGTCCGGCTTGCTGGATCATCGTCCCCATGGCCCCGTCCAGCACCAGAATCCGCTGCTCCAGCGCCTGCCGCAGCCATGTTTCCCGCTCAGGAATCCCACCGGCATCGGCGTTTCGTGCATGTACCTGCGCTCTCTCCATCTCCACTTCTACTCCTTTCTTTCACAGGCTCCGGCCGTTAGCCTCCGGCCTTGTCCGGCCTCATCCCTGTCCCCATCTCCATTCTCGTCTCTGTCCCATGGATGCCTGTTCGTCCGGCCCGCTGCCAAACGTGGCACGTCAGGGCCGCGGTCATTTCATAACGCAAAAACGGGGTCATCAGGTAAATGCCGTTGAAATATCGCATCGCCACTTCCAGCAATTCCATCGCAATTTCAACCCCTTGCCGGCGGGCCGCCTCTCCCTCGAAGCGGGACATGCGTTCCAGCACTTGCTCCGGCAACTGGATGCCGGGGACCTCGTTGTGCAGAAAAAGGGCGTTCCGGTAGCTCACCAGCGGCATGATCCCGACAAAGATCGGCACGGTAAGGTCCCGCGTCCGTTCATACAGCTGCTCGAACAGCGCCGGATCGTAAATCGGCTGGGTCATGATAAAATCGGCGCCGCAAGCCACCTTCCTCTCCAGCCGTTCCATCGCCTTGTCCAGGTTGCGAACGTTGGGGTTGAAAGCCGCCGCCACGGTAAAGCGGGCCCGATAGTTCAGCGGCTTGCCGGAAAAAGACAACCCCTCGTTCAACTGTTTGATCATCCGGATCAGGTCAAACGAGTTGACATCGTACACCGAAGCGGCCCCCGGAAGATCCCCGTGCCGCGTCGGATCCCCCGTCACCGCCAGCACATGATCAATGCCCAGGGCGTGCAGGCCCATCAGGTGGGACTGCTGCCCGATCAAGTTGCGATCCCGGCAGGCGATGTGCAACAGCGGAAGGATCCCCAGCCGTTCCTTGACAATCGCCCCCAGCGCCATGTTGCTCATCCGGGTCATCGCCAGCGAGTTGTCGGCCATCGTCAGCGCGTCGATCCCCGCCTCTTTCAGTGCGGCCGCCCCCTCCATGAAGCGTCCGATGTCCAAATCCCGCGGCGGGTCCAGCTCCACGATCACCGTATGCCGTTGCCGGGCCAGTTCGGGCAAAGTAAGGGACGGCCGTCCCCGCTGATGGGAAAAAACGCCAGCGCCTCGCCATCTGTCCTCAGCGGCGCGATGGGCGCCGCCCTGATGGTCCCCCGCATCCACCACCCGGACAGATCGCCTCGCTTCTTGACGTTCCGGCCAGCCGGCAGACGCTTGGGACGATGGGCTGTTGCCCTCTTCTCCTCTCTCCCTTGGCGCCTGATCCGCTTCGCTCACCTGGCCATCACGGCGCAGCGGCTGCGGGGCGCGCTCGGCCAGCACCCGGGAGATGGCGGCAATATGCTCCGGCGTGGTTCCGCAGCAACCGCCGATGACGCAAGCCCCCAGGCGCCACAAATCCAGCGCCCGCTCGGCAAAATAGGCAGCCGACGACGGATAAATGAACCGGCCGTCCTGGTATCCAGGCAGCCCGGCATTCGGGTAGACGGACAGATGCAGATCCCGCGGGAAAGCCACCTGCTCCAGCAGGCGGATCATCGTGTACGGGCCGCTGTAACAATTCAGGCCCACCACATCGGCCCCCTCATCCAGCAGCGCGGCCAGCGCCTCCGGAATGGTCAGTCCCTCTCCGGTCCGGCCGCTCTCCTTCACCGACAGCTGGGCGAAGATCGGAATCGTCTCATCCAGCTGCCGGGCCACCTTCACCGCGAGGCGAAGCTCCGCCCCCTCGACAAACGTCTCCAGGATCAGCCCGTCCACACCCGCGTCCAGCAGCGCGGCCATCTGTTCCCTGTAGACCGCCGCCAGCCCATGTTCCGACAGCCCGCTATGCCTGCCGCCGCGGATGCCGCCCACCGCACCCAATATAAAAACGGGACGGCTGCTTTTCTCTTCCCGGCACCCGGCCCGAACCTGTTCCACCGCACGCCGGGCCCGCTCCACCGCAGCCCGGTTCACTTCATCCACCTGTCCGTCCAGCCCGAATCTGGCCAGCCGCTCCCGGTTGGCGGCAAACGTATTGGTCTCCAGCAAATGCGCGCCTGCCAAAAGGTAATCCCGGTGCACCCGCTCCACCAGATCCGGGCGGCTGATGTTCAGCTCTTCCAGACAGGAACCCACCGGCACCCCCAGCTGGTACAAGTAGGTTCCCATCGCACCGTCTCCCACCAGCAGACGCTCCCCCAGCAAACGACGCAGCTCCAACCTCATCCCCCTCCCGAATCTTCACCAGCGGACCGCTGCATGACCGGCCGCCTGAACCGCGTTTATGCGCGGACCTCTTCATAAAACCGGATCACCTCATCCACCAGCGGGGCCAGGTGCGGCTTCAGACGCTGTGCCTTCTTGCGTGCCTCCTCAGGGTCGTCCCCCGTCTCCAGCAAAAAAGCATACGTGCTGAGCAATTCCAAGAAGGGAGCGCTTTGTCCCTGCAGCCTCTCCAGCAACTCCTGCGGAATCGCAAACGGGTGTTCCCCGCCAAATTGCCCCTCCCATTTCCGGATGAATGCCTGCCCCTTTTCTGTAATGCGGTACACATAGCTTCCTTTCTCCTGCTCCTCCTGCAGCAGCTCCCTGTCCACCAGATCCCTGACGGCAGCCTGCAGATCGGCCGAATAGGGGCCGTAAAAATGATAACTGAAGCGGGACATCAGATCGGTGCCCCAATGTTGTAACAAAAAGGCTGTCTTCTGCAATTTCTTCCGCCCATGAACCACGCCCAGCGCCGCAACCAGCGACAACACGCGATATGTCTTCTCAAACATCGAAACGCCTCCGTTTCCCAACAACCCATATCCGGTCGCCCAGTCTTCCCATCTCATCGATGTCATCCAGTCCGACGATCTCAACCGTGCCATCCATTGCCCTGTGATCTCTAGGCCCTATGACCTGGCCGCCATCGCCTGGAGAATCCGCTCCCGCACCTCTTCCGGCACATAAAGCCGCTTCAGCGCCGTCCGCTGATTGCGAATCGCCCGGATCAGGGGAGAGGTCCGGGACAGTTCATGCGCCCGCCCCTGTTCGTCAAAGAGATAGATGTTTTCGGAAGCCTCCTCTTCACCTGGCTCCTCTTGGCCGCCCGTCTCCCCGGATGTCCCTTCCTCCAGCAGGTAGGAATCGGTGTAGGGGCTGCTGCTGTCCTCATCCTCCAGAAACAAGTATTTTAAGGGCCAGTCCGCCCCTTCGGCGACCTCTCCCATGACGTCCATGAGCACCAGCGGATCCACCTGTTCCAGATCAATCGCCTTGTACAGACGGCGTTTGAGCAGATTGGTGCATAACGTGGAGAGAATCGGATCGGAGGAATCGCTCCATTGATACACCGTGTGCCAAATCGTATGGTCGGTCAACCGCAAATAATTGGCCAGTCCCTCCTCGCCCTCCCGATGGTAGAGGAGGCGATACAGCTCCTCCGGCATCCTGAAGGCCGGATCCTCCTGCTGCAGCTCGATTGCCCGCTCAAAAATCTTGTCCATCATCAGGTCGGCGCTCCGAGTCGTTTTATGCAAGTAAACGTGCAAGTACATGTAATACCGGGCCATCACAAAATCTTCCGCCACGCTGATGCCTTTTTTGAGATCCAATCCCACTTCCGGCTGGTCGTTGACCACTCCGATGCGGAGGGTGTGAATCAGCCATTCCAGGTCAAACATCCCGTACTTGGCCCCGGTCATCAGGGAATCGCGCAGCAGATAATCGGTGCGATCCACATCCAGCTGGCTGGACAGCAGCTTGACCACCAGCCGCGAAGGATGGGTGCGCCGGATCACCTCGGCCACCTCCTGCGCCAGGCCGCGCCGGTGTCCCTCCAGCACCTGGCGGACCTCCGTATTCCCCAGCAAAATCCGGATGGTCCACTGCTCATGGCGCTCCTTGGTCAGGCGCTCCAGCGCGTGCGAAAACGGGCCATGCCCGATGTCGTGAATCAGGGCGGCCGCTTCCGCCACCTCCTGATGCTCGCGCAACTCCGCGATCCATTGCGGGCTGGTTCGTTCTCCATCCATCAAATGATGGAGAAACCGCTTCATCAGGTGAGCCACCCCAAGGGAGTGGGTAAACCGTGAATGTTCCGCTCCCGGATAGGTGAACATGCTCAGCCCCAGCTGCCGGATATGGCGGAGCCGCTGAAACTCCCTCGTGTGGATCAGATCCAGAAGCAGGCGATCCGCCTTCTTTTCAAACGAGATGAAATTGTGCACGGGATCCCGGAATTTGGCCAACGCCCATCACCCCCGGCCGATTCGGAAAACCGATGTATAGAAACAAATCCCAAGTTTTCCAATCCGAATTTCTTTCACGGTCACTTAGTCCCATCATAACATGGTTTTTTTCAGGCGAAAAGGCAGTCAGCACAAAGCACGCCAAACCGGTTCTAGGATGCCGTGCGGATTTGCCGCATCAATGCATGGCAGGCAGAAAGCGGCAGCCAGGCGCGAACCGAGCGGAACCCCCAACGGTCCGTGCGAAGCGGCACCATACGTGCCAGATCCCGGATCTGGATGAAAAACACTTCCGCATCGGCTGCCGGTGCAAAAGGGTGCGCCTCGACGATCAAACCATGGCCCCGCCCCCAGGGACGCAGCATCATCCACCCCGTCCCCTGGGCAAACAATGGATGTTCCTGCCACACCCGCATGACCTCCTTCAGGGAAACTTGCGGATCCACCTCCAGCGACAGGGACACCGGCGGGTGACGGTCGTACGGCAGCCGGGCAGCCGCAGGCAGCTGTTGAAGGGTTTTCACGCCCAGCCACTGAAACACCTGCTGGGCGCCAACATCCTGAGACACCAGCGCTTCCCACAGCTTCTCGGGCGCAAGCCACTCGGTCTCACCGAACAGGCGCAGCTGACTCCAGACATCGGCCGCATAAGCGCTCTGTTCCAGCCCCTCCCGCAGCCGCCACAACCCGGCCTGGCCGGACAGGCGCAGCCCTGTGCCGGCGCCATGCTCCTGCAAAAACCGCTCCGCCGCTTGTTCATCACCCTGAAAGGCAAAGGCGAATTCCACCGTCATGTCCCGCCCGCCACCTCCTGCTTCCTTTCTAGTATCTTTTCCGCTCCGGTATCTTTTCCGCAACCTGTTTCTGATGCTTCATATTTCTCGTGCCCAGCCGTCCTCGTCCGCCCGTTTGCAATGGCCCACGACATGACATCCCTGTCGCCGGCCCATTTTCATGCCTCGACCTCGGCCTTTTTCACGTTCCGTCCCTTTTTCACGCCCCGGCCACATTCTTCCCGCTCACCCATTCGTATCAGCCAACTGCCTCAGTTTGCGGATCAGCCGCTGTGGCAGATCCTCCAGCCGGCGCACTTCCAGCGCATGGGGATAAATTTGTCCGATCGCGGACGGCTCCTCCCCGATCGCCACGCCGATCACCTGAATTCCATCCTTTTCCAGTTCACGCACAGCGGCTCGTGCATCTTCTTGCGCGGCTGTTACTTTCAATGTCCATCCTTCCACATCATGAACCGGCTGTCCGTCCGAAAAGGACAGAAGAACCGGCCGGACCCGCTCCGGATCGCCCAGCCTACCCGCCTGTCTGGCCTGGCGGATGTATTCTCCCGCATAGCGCAGGGACAATCCTTCCCGTGTGTTCTCCTTGGGACCCAGCAGCACGAGACGCTGCCGCTGGCTGACAGGACGGGGGCCAAAGTCCAGGTAATGATGGTGGACCACATGGGGTTGTCCGTAAACGGCCAGGTGCCCGATCACCGCAAAGGGAAGCCGGCACGCCCGGCAAACCGCCTCCAGCAACAGACAGGCCCGTTGCGCGTGCCGCCAGCGCTCCGCCTCCTGCATCGACCCGGACTCATCCACCAGGACCAAAATGGCCAGTTCATTGGCGGCCTCATCCTCTGTCCGCCTGTAAAACAGGCGTGTGTCTCTGCGCCACAACCGCTGTTCATCCAGCTTGCCGCTGTAAAGTCCCGTCTGCCGCACCGGCTGTCCGCCCAGCAGCCAGTGCTGCCACTGACGGGCCATGCTCTGCACCAGCCAGCGGCTCTCCGCCTCCAGCTGGGCAAACCGCGCCGCTTCCTCCTGCCCCAGCACAAAATCCCGGTTGGCGAAAAGCCGAATCCCCTGGTGCACGCCTGTCGCCAGGCGCTCCGCCCGATACGCGGCATCCCGGGCCAGGGAGCGGCTTTTTTCCCCCGCTTCCCGCTCCCGACGCGCTGCGGCTTGCACGGAACCAAGCGCTTTCGCCAAATCCTTCAATACCGGCGCCCACTCACCTGCCCCCGCATCATCCGGCACCGTCCCGCTTGCGGGAAACGGCGCGGCGTCCTTCTCTGCTCCGCTTTGATGTTCTTGTCCGCTTTGATG
>Ga0066871_100595_pt1 | contig 19189 bp, 8 predicted proteins | sample CeladaPassage60B_FD_62209 | JGI IMG/M metagenome (GOLD analysis project Ga0066871, IMG submission 62209) | Cellulose-adapted microbial communities from the Joint BioEnergy Institute, USA - Passage3 60B | ecosystem: Engineered > Bioreactor > Continuous culture > Unclassified | place: USA...
CGACTATGGGGACTGGCATCGGATTCAATTCAGTAATCACTATGGGTATGTGCGAAAGTCTTCAACAAAACCGGCAAGTGGATCATTGATCAAAAATGAAAACAAAGGCTATAAAAACAGCAGTCAAAGTGTGAAAGCTTTAAAAAATGTGATTGTTTATGATAATTCGTCAAGGAAACTAGTTCCATTTGGAACAATTGAAAAAGGGAAAGACTATAGGATAGTCTCCGATTATGGGAATTGGTGGAAGATTATTTACAGCGATCGCATCGGATATATCAAAAAATTGGATGTTCAACCGACGTTTAGTCAATATGATAAATACTTTAAAGTGATGGAAGATAATCTCCCTGTCTATGACAATCGATCTGGGAAAATGATAAAAATTGGAGAATTGAAAAAGGGTCAAGTGTACCCAAGAGTAAGTGATTATGGAAATTGGCATAGAATTCAATTTAGTGATCATTATGGATATGTGAAAAAGTCATCGACACAACCTGCAGATGGTTCTATCATAAAAAATAAGAATGTTTCGTTTAAAAATAATGGAAGAAGAATAACACCAATTCGTAAGACAGTGGTATATGATAATAGCTATGGGAAATTGGTACCGTTTGGAGTAATTGAAAAGGGAAAAGTGTATAAAGTAACCTCTGATTATGGTAATTGGTGGCAGATTGTTTACAGTGATCGTGTCGGATATGTTAAAAAAAGTGAAGCAATTGCAGAATTCTATAAATTTGATAAGTATTTTGAAGTAATAGAGAATAATGTACCAATTTATGATAATCGTATGGGTAAATTAATAAAGGTTGGAGAATTGGAAAAAGGTCAAATTTATCCTCGTGTAAGCGATTATGGGGATTGGCACAAAATCCAATTTAACGATTATTACGGTTATGTTCGAAAAAGCTCTACAAATTATCCAACAAAAAAAGTAGTATTGCCGAGTGAAAATAGAAAATATAAAAATTTAAATAGTAGGTTTATTACAACTAAAAAAATAAATGTCTATGATAATACTTCGGGGAAACTGGTGAAGTTTGGAGAGATTGAAGAGGCAGTTAGTTATTCAATAGCATTTAATTATGGTAATTGGTGGGGCATTATTTATTCAGGAAGAATTGGATACGTAAGTAAAAAAGAGGTGTCATCTAAAAAGGTATTTACAGTTGCTGAACTAAATAATTTCTATATAAGTAGATGTATTAATTTAAAAGACTGTAATAATAAAGCCAATGATAACATTACCCAATTTTATATACTGCCTTCTACTAATTATTTAGAATCTGCTAATAATATGTTGCAAAATAGATACCAAATTTCTAATTATGGTGTCTTTTATTTCCCTAATGGTATTAAATGGGATAAAGCTTTAGTAAGCGAAAATGGAAGATCGTATTTAAGAGCTTTAAATGGACACTTTTTTCTATCTGATTTAATTAAGAGTTATGAAGCAACAAGAAAAAAGGTGTATTTGGAAAAAGGGTTTAAAGTAATAAAGGACTGGATTAACAACAACCCGTATCCAAATAAAACTAATACAATGGCTTGGCATGATGAAACAACAGCTAGAAGACTTGTTCAATGGATTCATTTTTACCATCATGCTAAAACAGTTTTGCCAAAAAAAGATTTAGAGATTTTATTAAAAAATATTATTTTCCATGCTGATTTATTGTCTCAGGATTTTTTTTACTCACATAATACGAATCACGGTATGTTTCAAGATGAAGCACTGCTAGCTTTTAGCGAATATTTTAAAGAATATCAAGATGCTTTATATTATCAGCTTCTGGCACAAAAAAGATTAAAAAATTATTTTGATTATATTATTTCTGCTGAAGGTGTACATTTAGAGCATTCCCCGATATATCATCAAATTATTGCTCAGTCAGTATTAAATTATTATAAATATTTCAATAATGTTGGAAATACTACTATATCAAATTACTTATTAAATAAATTTAATAGTATGTTTAATTTTTCTACTTTTATAATAAAGCCTGATGGGTTTTTCCCTGCAATAGGAGATACACAGTATAATTTGAAGCCTGATACAAATATATGGAAATCAAATGAGTGGTACCAATTCGCTGCTTCTGCAGGAAAAAAAGGAAAACCTCACCCAAAAACAGACATGGTATTTAAAAAATCAGGATATGCAATCTTCAGAGATTCTTGGAATAAAGGTACTGATTCGACATATGTTCTTTTTACTGCTGCTTATCATACTGGATATCATAAACATTCAGATGATTTAAATATGTGGATTTATTCTAAAGGAACGGACATAATTGTTGAAGCAGGTCCAAATGGATATGACTATCACAACGCTTTTACAGAATACGGATATTCATCTTTTGCTCATAACACATTAATTGTAAATGATAAAGGTCTTCCGAGACATGATTCTCAGTATAAAAAAGTTTATATTGAAAGTTATCAACTTGATAAAAATAAAGCTAAGGTCAGAGGAGTTAATGAAAGATACAAAAATGTAAAACATATTCGTGATATTCAGTATGATAAATTGAACCAAATGATTGAAGTAAATGATACGATTCAATCAAGTGTCAGAAATAATTACAAATTACTTTGGCATATGGCAGAAGGCATTGAAGTTGAACTGGAAAAAATACACAATAATGCTTATAAGGTTTATCTTTTTAAAAATGAAAATAAAATAGCGACTATTGAGGTCACTAGTGAATCAAAAATTGAATTAAATATAGTGAAAGGACAGAAAAATCCGCAATATCTAGGTTGGAAACTATTAATAAACGGAAATAATATACCAATTAATACCCTAGTCATTTCTACAAATGACGATACTACCAAAATAAATACAAAATTCATATTACATTGATCTATAGTTGACAAAAGTTATGGGGCAGTCTGATAAGTCGTTTTTTCGGCTTATTGACTGCCCCCTTTAATGTTTTAGAAACGTTGATATATCGGTATTTATGATTTTTTGTTTTCAATGGGGATTTGACTTTCTGGACAATCCCTTTTTGTTAAAGCATTAATCAAAGTCTATAGTAATTTTTTACTAATTTATATAGAATATTGTCGAAAAACCTTATTTTAACCAATGCATCTTTGATATAATGTATGCTGTGTAATTTTAATAATAAGGGAGTGATGCATTCTAAAAAATATTGATATTTTTTGAAAAAAAAGTATAAAATTGTTTAATTTAGTAGAGATATTTTTTGCTAAAAGGTGCCACTAGGTTAACCAATAATTAGGAGTGAGAAATTTAATGCAGAGATTGATTTTTAGACGTAGCTTTTCAGTTTTTACCGTTCTAGTACTATTGATCTCACTCTTTTTGCCTGCAGGGGCAATAGCGGAGAGTAATGAAATCCAAACGAATGAAGCTGAAGCATCTTATTTGCGAGTAGTTGAACAAACCGATGTTTACGGGATGAAGGAAAATATTGTCGGGAAATTGTTAGAAGGCACTGTTTTGCAAGTCGAAAAAGTGGAGAACGATCGCGTTTATTTTCAATGGAATAACGACTTGGCCTATGTAAATTTACAGGATGTTGAGATTTTAACAGAAGTAGACAATGTTTCTTGGGTTGATCTGCAAGACTTTAAAATTTTAAATGTAATAGAGTTTCCAAAAGAAATAGAAGTGCTGGATGGACAAGAAAACAGTCCGATTGCAATGATCGCTGCAGGCGAGGCATATTCCATCATAGAAGAAGATGAACAAAACTACTATATCATTATTGGTCATCGTCAAGGAGCAGTAGCAAAAGATCAACTATCCGAAACAGTGGAACAACCTCAGTCTACAGAACAAGCGAATGATCCAGAAAAGGGAACAAATCAAGAAGCAGTTGAAGATGAAATAAATGAGGAATCTACACCACAGGAACAAAGCAATGAGAATCAAGAATTAACCAGCGATCAAACGAAAGAAGCGAATCCTGATCTCAAACAGGAAAATGAAGAAACAACAAAAGGTCAAGCACGTCTTTTCACTATTCAAAATCAAGCCGATTCTAAAACGTTAGATGTTGTCCAACAATCAGTCAAGTTCGAAAAAAATGACAAATATTTTGAAGTTCTAGAGGACAATCTACCAGTTTATGACAACCGTACCGGTAAACTTGTGAAAATTGGAGAACTCAAAAAAGGCCAAGTATATCCAAGAGTAAGCGATTATGGGAACTGGCATCGGATTCAGTTTAGTGATTACTATGGTTACGTAAAAAAATCCGCGACAAAGCCCGCAAATGGTACTTCCATCAAAAATGAAAATAAAAGCTATAAAAATAGCAGTAAAAGTTTTAATGCGATAGAAAATGTGACGGTCTATGACAATACGTCAGGAAAGCTTGTTCCGTTTGGAACGATTGAAAAAGGAAAAGGGTATAAAATTGCATCTGATTATGGAAACTGGTGGAGGATTATATTCAGTGACCGTGTTGGCTACGTGCGAAAATCTGAAGTCCAACTTTTGTTTAGTCAGCAAGATAAATATTTTGAAGTTCTAGAGGACAATCTACCAGTTTATGACAACCGTACAGGTAAGCTTGTGAAAATTGGGGAACTCAAAAAAGGACAAGTGTACCCAAGAGTAAGCGACTATGGGAACTGGCATAGAATTCAATTCAGCGACTATTACGGATATGTGAGAAAGGATTCGACACGGCCAGCCAATGGTTCATTAATTAAAAATAAGAATTCTTCTTATAAAAGTAATGGCAGAAAAATAACACCAATTCAAAAGATAACTGTTTATGATAACTCTTCTGGAAAGCTTGTTCCATTTGGTGTAATTGAAAAAGGTAAAGAATACAAAATAGCTTCAGATTATGGAAATTGGTGGCTGATTGTATACAGTGATCGTATAGGGTATGTGAAAAAATCAGAAGCTATAGCAGAATTTTACAAAAATGATCGATATTTTGAAGTTATTAAAGACAATGTACCAGTTTATGATAACCGTACCGGAAAACTAGTAAAAGTCGGAGAATTAAAGAAAGGCCAGATCTATCCAAGAGTGAGCGACTATGGGAACTGGCACAGAATCCAATTCAGTGATTATTACGGTTATGTGCAAAAAAGCTCGACCAATTATCCAACCCAAAAAGTCGTACTGCCAAGTGAAAATACACAATATACACATTCGAAAAGCGGTTTTACAGCAACGAAAACAATTACCGTTTATGACAATAAACAAATTCAGGGGAAATTAGTACCTTTTGGTGAAATTACTGAAGGCGCTCATTATCAAATTGCTTTTGATTACGGTAATTGGTGGGGTATTATATATGCTGGCCGAGTAGGATATGTAAAAAAAGATGATACAAATGTGAAATATACATCCTATTCTAGAAGTTTTACTGAAGTTCTACAGAAACAAATGGCTGCATCGCCTCAAATAGCATCAACGGAAATTAATGGATATGTTTTAAGTACTGCTTTTAAATCAATTCAAAATGGGTATGGTATTGTTTCAGGAAACAATTGGAATATAAGAAGTGGTCCTGGAACAAAATTCACTCAATTAAACGCAGCAACTTCTAACGGCTATTTAATTAATAATGAAAAAGTCAAAATTTTAAGCAGTGAAATAGTGTACAACTCTACTACTAAAAAGATGGAAACATGGTATGAAATAGATTATCGCAACACATGGAGATTAAATAGTAATGGGGAATATGTCGCACATAAACGTAGTCCAGTAACTTATTGGGTTATGGCACCGCCTAAACAAGTTGAATATTATCTAAATCCAAATAACTTCAAAAATCATGCTGTACAGAAGTTTCAATTTTTAGATTTATCATCACCAACGAACATTTCCGTTACAGAATTAAATAAGGTTTTAGTAGGAGAAGGGATTTTAGAAGGTAAGGGAAAATATTTCAAAGATGCAGCAAATAAATATTCTATCAATGAAATCTATTTAATCGCTCATGCGATATTAGAAACAGGTCACGGTCGTTCAGAATTGGCTAATGGAATATATGTTGATAAAGTAGATGGAAAATCTGTACCTGGGAAAACTGTTTATAACATGTATGGTATTGGAGCCTATGATGGTTGTGCAAAAACATGCGGTGCAGAAAGGGCGTATAAAGAGGGCTGGTTTACTCCTGAAGCTGCTATAGTTGGAGGAGCAAGATTTATTGGGCAAGGCTATATCCATAATGGTCAAAATACTTTATATAAAATGAGATGGAATCCAGCTAACCCTGGTACTCACCAATATGCAACTGATGTCCGTTGGGCATACAATCAAGTATATGATATATATAATTTATATCAAAAAATGGATCACTATACCTTTATTTTAGATATTCCACAATACAAGTAGATCAAAAAGCATTTGCGAAATCCGCAAATGCTTTTTGATTTATTTGAAAAACTAGGTCTAAATCTGGCTGGAAACAGAAATAAATTTAAGTATAATATCTTTTATGACCTTTGTTATAAAATTGTTATGGAAAAGCAATGTAAGATGTTGAAAAATATGATAAAATAATGTTTGTTTTTTGGATTACATGTGTAGAATACTCTAGAAATAGGAGATATTTGCATGACAGTATTTGCGAAGTTCATTCGTTCTATTAAAGAACATAAAGATTTGATTCGTTATTTGACTTTTTTTGATTTAAAATCGAACGTTGCAAGAACCTATATGGGATTTTTGTGGTGGATTATCGATCCAATTCTTTATATGATGATTTATTATTTGCTTGTTGTCGTTATTTTAGGGCGGGGAGGCCCGCATTATCTAGTGATTTTATTTACCGGATTAATTCCGCTTAAATTCACAACCGCCTGCTTAGTTGATTCCACTTCATCTATTGTCGGGAAAGCTAGCATTATCAAGCAAATATATGTGCCGAAAATTGTTTTTATTCTAGTTCGCCTATGTGTAAATAGTATAAAATTTCTGTTAAGCAGCATTGTGTTAATGTTGTTTTTGGTAGTTTACGGCATTGATTTTGAATGGACGTATCTTTTATATCCTTTAATCGCCGTTATTCATGCGATCATTTTATTGCCTTTAATGATTCTTTTCGCCCATGTAGGAGTTTATTTGCGGGATATCAAAAATTTAATGCAATATATTGCAAGGGTACTTCTTTATGTTTCGCCTGTATTATTTACAATTTCGGATGTTCCTAAACGACTGGCTGGTCTTTTTTATTTAAATCCATTTACAACCGTGATTGAATCTTACCGGAATATTTTGCTATACCATTCGCAGCCATTATGGCTTTTATTAGGAGGCTTAATCGTAATAAGCTTTATTTTGTTATATTTTGCACTAAAGATTTTATTTAAATATGAAAATGAGTATGCAAAGGTGATTTGATTTGAGTACATCGATTATTGAATTAAAAAATTTATGGGTTTCCTACCCGTTAGGAAAAAAAAGCAGAATTTCCGACTTGTTTAAAAAACGAAAAGAAAAAAAGGAATTTTGGGCTTTAAAAAACTTAAATTTTGATGTGAAAAAAGGAGAGGTATTAGGGGTTATCGGACGAAATGGGTCAGGGAAAAGCACTCTTCTAAAAATTTTGAGCGGCCTCATTCTCCCTGATAAAGGCGAGTATATTGTTCGTGGAAAACGTCCTGTTTTATTGTCGCTCGGAGCAGGATTTGACGGTGAATTATCAGGTATCGAAAATATTTATTTAAATAGTCTCCTTCTTGGTCATAAAAAAGAAGAAGTAGATGCCAAGCTAAATGATATTATTGAGTTCTCGGAACTAGGTGATTTTGTATACGAGCCTGTCAGAACATATTCGTCGGGTATGCGGTCAAGGCTGGCATTCTCCATTGCGATCTCGCTGGACCCGGACATTTTATTAATTGACGAAGTTCTCGGTGTCGGCGACCAAGCATTTAGAGAAAAAAGTGAAAAAGCCATCCTTGAAAAAATTAAACAAGACAAAACAGTGATTATTGTTACCCACTCGGCCAGTTTGGTCAATAAAATTTGCGACAGAGTTGTCTGGATTCACCTAGGGGAGCAAAAAGCCGTCGGATTAACTGCTGAAGTTGTTCCAAAATACAATGCATTTATGAATGGAAGAGCGAAAAAATGAAGCGGATTGTGATGCTTCTTTACAAAGATATCCATTTTGATGCGAGAGTTCAACGGGAAGCCATCGGTTTGGCAGAACAAGGTGAAGAAGTTTTCATTCTTTGTTTGAAAGAATTTAACACAGAGCCCCCGTTTCTTCATAAAAACATTAAAATTGAGAGAATGAGCATATTTTCCAAAAAGTATAGACAGCAATTGCTCAATGAACCGAAAGAAAACAAAAAATTAAGTGTTAAACAGAAGGCGTTAAGCCGCATCATTCGGAGTCCGGTCATTAAATTGATAAAAGATTTATATTCTTATCATGAATTTTACCTAAAATGCAGAAGCTGGTTGAAAGAACAGCAGCAACAATGGGATGTTATGCATTGCCATGACTTGAATACATTAAAAACTGGAATAAAACTGGCAAAAGAATTTCAAGCGCACGTTGTCTATGATTCTCATGAACTGTTTAATGAAATGTCAGGCAGGAACAAGCTTGACCGTTGGTACGGTTATCGGCTTGAAAGAAAATTGCTGCGGGATGTAGATCAATTAATTGTTGTTAATCCGTATGTTGCCGAAGAATTTAAGAAACAATACGGTCAATTGCCGGAAGTAACGGTTATTCAAAACGTACCGATTTATAAGGAAGAAGATACGTGCGCTATAGAAGATGACTATTTTCGAAAAAAATACCGATTAAAAGAAAATGATTTCCTGCTAATTTTTCAAGGCGGCATTGATCCTCACAGAGGATTGGAAGAGATTTTAAAGGCAATGGAGCTGCTGCCTGAGCATTTTAAATTAGTGCTTGTTGGAAATGGCCGGATCAAGAGTGATCTAGAAAAGGCTGTTTTGGAAAACGGTTTGGCAAACAGGGTGTTTTTTCATGAACAAGTACCTGCTAGCGATATTTTATGTTATACAAAACAGGCTGATGCAGGGCTTGTTATGTATAAAAACATAAGCCGAAACAATTATTTTTCTACACCTAACAAAATATTCGAATACTTGTTAGCTGGCATTCCTGCTATAGCTTCCGATCATCCTGGAAAAAGCTATATAGTCAAAAATGAACAAACAGGCATTTGTACGGAAGAAACTCCTGAACAAATTGCTAAAGCCGTGTTACAAATTTATGAAAACTACGATTTCTATAAAAACAACTGTTTACAAAAACGAGAAAAGTATTCATGGCAAAAGGAAAAAATGAAACTTGTCGAAATGTATCGAAGACTTTGAAAAATAGTTGTGTATTTTTATTTTTGGTATAATATAATGGTGTTTATTAGTGCAAAAGGAGTGTACATTTCATGAGATTGTGTGTAATGGGTCTAGGTTATATCGGTCTGCCAACTGCAGTAATGTTTGCAAAACATGGTGTGCAGGTGCACGGCGTTGATGTGAATGAAAAAGTTGTTAATATGTTGAATAATAAAGAACTTCATATTGAAGAACCCGGATTGCCTGAAATGCTTGCTGAAGTTATTGATGCTGGACAATTTACAGTCAGCACGAAACCGGAAAAAGCTGACGCATTCATAATCGCAGTTCCTACGCCGGTTAATCCGGACGGTTCTGCTAATGTTGATTATGTCCGCAGTGCAACCGAGATGATTCTTCCGTATATTGAAAAAGGGAATCTTGTCATTCTTGAATCTACTGTACCGCCAAAAACAGTTGAAAACGTAATGATTCCAATTTTAGAAAAATCAGGATTGGTTATTGGAGAAGAATTATATATTTCACATTCACCTGAAAGAGTTCTTCCAGGCAAATTGTTTGAAGAGCTTGTATCAAATGATCGCATTGTCGGCGGTATTAATGAAAAATCAAGTGAATTGACTGTACAGCTTTATAAACGCTTTGTCAAAGGAACAATTCATAAGACAGATGCTACTACTGCGGAAATGGTTAAATTAATGGAAAATACTTATCGCGATATAAACATTGCCTTTGCTAATGAACTTGCTAGAATTGCTGAAAAATTGAATTTTGATGTATGGGAAGCAATTGAGCTTGCAAACTATCATCCGCGCGTAAATATTCATAAACCAGGACCTGGTGTTGGCGGACATTGTATTGCAGTTGATCCGTATTTCATTATTGAAAAAGCACCTGAGCAGTCTAAGCTTATTACACTGGCACGCAGCATTAATTCCAATACACCAAAAACTGTCGTGAAAACCATTCAAAATATTGTAAAGGAAATCGAAGAGCCGAAGATTGCTGTATTAGGGTTGGCATTTAAAGGCAATATTGATGATATGCGGGAAAGTCCTTCTTTAGAGATTATTGAGGAACTGAAAAAAGCAGGATTCAAGCTCAGCATTCATGATCCGCACGTGAAAGCAGATGTAGAAGGAAAAGTGGATACGGTCGAGGAAGCGGCAAAAGATGCTGATTTATTGGTAATTTTAACAGATCATTCTGCTTATAAAGATTTGGATTTTGCGGCAATCAAGAAAGTGATGAAATCTCCGATTGTTTATGACACACGGAACCTGCTTGATCAAGAAAAAGTAGAACAAGCTGGGCTTCACTATTTAAAAATTGGTTCAAAACTTTAATATATGAAGAGGCTGGCTCATGTCGGGGAGTGCAATCTTCCTGAAAAAATGTCTTTGAGCAGCCTCTTCTTCTATATGCTGGAGGTTATGAAACCAATGAAACAATGGATCTTAAAAATGGGCGTTTTCTTTTCTTTATTTATAAAATCTCAGCCAGTGCAAAATCGCCTTTTCCGCCTGTATTTAGAAAAAGGGGACTCTCTGCAAACGGCAATTGATTTGATTCCACTGGCAAAAAAATTTAATAAACATCTTGTATACATGAACATGATTCAACGGACAAACCAATTGAAAGATACAGAAAAACGCTATATAAAAGCTCTTATTTGGGAATCTCTTTCTCTTTTTGCCAAAGCTTTAAAAGAAATTTTCCAGCTTTCTGATCAAAATGAAGAAATAGTGAAATTAAAAGGGAAATTGCTCTATTTGGAAAGAAGGACTAAACCATTTCTGCTGCTTTTGGAAAATACAGAACACCGCCATTTTTTGCCGACTGAGATGCAATTATCGTTTGTAAAATACGCTTACAGCAAGGAAAAAATTGAAATAGCCAAACAGCTATGTGAACTGTTTTTACAATGGGGTCAGAATAAAAATGTAGAGGAAGTTTATCAGCACATAGTTGAAATTTATGATATAAGAAAGAAATGGGAAGACGAATTCCAACGTGTCTCCTATGATATTCATACGGCCATTCAAACCATTGAAAACCTTCCGGAATTGGAACAAACACAGGCAGTCATCGCATTGCTTCAACAAAAAGACGGAGACGAGTATGAAACTGTATTGCGATGGTTATGGGAAAAAGGGGTATCAATCCCTTATTCAGAAGAAATTTTACTGCCTCTAAAAGAAGCGATAAAAGCGAAGGATCAAAAAAAGTACCAAACAGTTTTTCATCAGTGCATGACAGCATACAACAGAGGTGAACGCTCCCAACTGTTAAGAAATATGCTCATCGAAAGTTTGCAAAATGCTGTCCTTTCAGAACAAGAGCTTTATTCATTAAGAAATGCGGTGGAATCAAAATATATCCATTTATTGAGCAGGGAGCTGTTAAACGCATTAAAAGAAAACAATCAGCTTATTTCTTTATATGAACAAATGATGAACGATTCTATTACACTTGATGATTTTTCTGTTTTTATGAATTGGTGCAGGACTATAGATCACGATTTATCGATTAAAATGTTAAAGACTTTCGTCCGCAAGCTGTTTCATTCAAACAGAAAATTGCCAATTGCAAAAGAGCATTTAGAAACAATGAATCATTTTATTGCAGGCGATTTCGAATTTGAATGTGTGAAAAAAAGGTGGCTTCTTGAACATCGCCAACAAGAAGAACTGCTTAAAGAAATCGACAGCTATAGCAGCCATCATAAAACGAAGATGCTTTTTTATTTGGCGAAATATGCTTATGAACATGAGTATTATGCTGAAGCATCGCTTCTTCTAAATAAAGCGTATCAATTGCGGCCGAGAAGTCTGTTTGTATTAAGAACATTGATTGGGGTTCATCATCGATTGGGAAACATTTCTGAGCGTGTGAAATATTTTGAAGAGCTTCCTTTTTTCATTCGACGAATACTCAAGAACGATTATGAGATCGCAAAAGATGAAAAAGAACGGATGAAGGAAAAGTGGACGTGGAAAAAAGATTTGCCGCAGATCGCATTAGGCGACAAAATTGTCCACGTATTAAATAAATCTATGCCTGAGGTTAATGGATATACCATTCGAAGCAGAGAAATTGTCGTTCATCAAAAGAAGCTTGGGCTCAAACCGGTCGTCGTGACAAAACTCGGCTGGCCCCTAAATCGGAAGAAAACGAAAATAGAGAATATTGATGGAATTGAACATTATCGGCTGTACACGCAGCAAGATATTCGTTTAAACGTTGTTCCGCTGACAATGTATTTCGAACATTATGCTGAGCAGTTTGCAAATTTATTGATGGAAATAAAACCGAGAATTGTACATGCAGCGTCAAATTTTCAAAATGCTTTGCCGGCTATTCAAGCAGCTAAAAAGCTGGGCATTCCTACTGTTTATGAAGTAAGGGGCTTTTGGCACGATACGACAGCGAGCAAAGTAAAAGGATTTGAACATTCCGAACGTTACCGGATGCATGAAGAATATGAAATCTATTGCTGCCAATTAGCAGATAAAGTTGTAACAATAAGTGAAAGCTTAGCTCAACAATTGATCTCTTTAGGAGTTGAGAAAAATAAAATTTTCATCGTTCCAAATGGTGTTGACGCAGATGTTTTTACTCCTGAAGAACGAGATGAGGAGCTCATGAACTTGTATGATTTGCATGGAAAAATTGTTTACGGGTTCATCGGCTCTGTGACAAAATACGAAGGACTGGACTTTGCTTTAAAAGCTATTAAACGATTGAAACAGGATGGTGAAGATTTTCATTTCCTTTTAGTAGGTGATGGACCTGCTGTCGCTGAATTGAAAGAACTTGCTCAACAACTTGATATAGCCGAACACGTTACGTTTGTAGGTAGAGTCCCGCACGATGAAGTAAAAAAATATTATTCTGTTATTGATGTGTTTCCGTTTCCGCGTATTAATGCGAAAGTATGCCGGCTTGTTACTCCTTTAAAACCTTACGAAGTAATGGCGATGGGGAAACTTGTGCTTGTCAGCGACATTCCAGCTTTGAAGGAAATGGTGATCGAAGGTGAGACCGGATTAATCTTTGAAGCGGAGAATGTTGAATCATTATACGAATGTATGAAAAAAGCTCAGGCAGATCTGCATATTGGCATAAAAAGCAGAAAATGGGTAGAGCGGGAGCGCCATTGGAAAGAGTTGTGCAAGCAGTATGTAAACATATATAGCTGAATGAATTGCCCAATTGTTTTGGGCATTATTTTTTTGAGTGATAAAAGATTTTTTATTTATACCGATATAACATAATGATATGATCTTTTAAGCGGCACAATTTTTATTCAGGAGGAGATGTTGTGACAAAAAGGTATTTTTCTATATTTTTAGCCTTTATCATGATATTTTCTTTATTTTTTCAGCCAGTTTTAAACGATGTTTATGCTAATAAAACTGATGCTGTTTCTCTCGTTTCGTTAAAAAAAGATTTTGTGATCACAGATGATACAAATCAAATTTTAGGCACTATTTCCAAAGATGCTGAAATTTTTGTAAAAAAAACTGAAAACGGAAATTATGTATTTGATTGGCTCGGAAAAGAAATGGAACTGCCGCAAGATCAATTTGAACTGAGTGAAAGCCAATTAAATTACTATAATGTGAATGGCGAAAGTAGTAGTATAGTAGATTTTAAAAGTTTTAAAGAACGTGTGAAAGTTTCTGATCCAACATCGAACAAAACAATTGCATACATAGAACCTAATCAGAACATTCCATTCATAGAAGAGAATGAAAACCAGTTAAAAGTAATTATTGGCAATCGTGAAGGAATTATAACTCTTAAAAAGACTGACCAAGCAACAGATGCTAATACTGAATTGCCAGTACAAGAAAAGGATGTAAACAATAAGGAAAGTGTTCCAGATTCTAATGATGTAAACACTGAAAATGATTTTAAAAACAGCGAGGAAATAAATAAGCAAACAGAAGGAACAAACAATCGTGAGCATCAACAAACATCTTTAGCCCAAAACATAAAAGAAAAACAGCTTAATAATGAAATATTAAGTTTCACAAAAAATATTAAATATTTTAAAGCTCTTGAAGACTTGGCTGTTTATGTCAAACGAAACGGAAAATTAGTCAAAGTCGGGACGCTGGAAAAAGGGCAAACGTATCCAAGAATAAGGGACTATGGCAATTGGCATGAAATCCAATTCGGAAAATATAAAGGATATGTTCACAAAAATGGAACGGCGGCAGTTCTTTCCCCGTCTATAAAAAATATTAATAAAAGCTATAAAATCAGCTCTTATTTGCTGAAAATCACCAAAAATGCCCAGGTCTATGACAATAGTTCTGGAAAACTAGTAAAGTTTGGAGAGATATATAAAGGAAATGAATATCCGGTTATAGGCGATTACGGAAAATGGTGGAGAATAGACTATTTAGGAAGAATCGGATACATTCAAAAAAGTCAAGGAGAGCTGCTATTCACTGCCAATATAAAATACTTCCAAGTAATCCAAGATCAAACACCTGTATATATTAAAGGAAAAGACAAATTGATCAAAGTCGGGGCGCTAGTAAAAGGACAAGCGTATCCGAGAATAAGGGATTACGGCAATTGGCATGAAATCCGCTTTGGAAAATATAAAGGATATGTTCACAAAAATGGAACGGCGGCAGTTCTTTCCCCGTCTATAAAAAATATTAATAAAAGCTATAAAAATAGCTCTTATTTGCTGAAGATCACCAAAAACGCCCAGGTTTATGACAATAGTTCTGGGAAACTAGTAAAGTTTGGAGAGATATATAAAGGAAATGAATATCCGGTTGTGGCTGATTATGGAAAATGGTGGAGAATAGACTATTTAGGAAGAATCGGATACATTCAAAAAAGCCAAGGAGAGCTGCTATTCACTGCTAATACAAAATATTTCCAAGTAACCCGAGATAATACACCAATTTATATTAAAGGAAAAGACAAGTTGGTCAAAGTCGGAATGCTGGAAAAAGGGCAAACGTATCCGAGGATAAGGGACTACGGTAATTGGCATGAGATTCAATTTGGCTCAAAAAAAGGATACATTCATAAACTTTCAACTGTTCCGGCAATAAAATTTGGCCAAAAGAAAGTGGGACAATCAAAAACAAATATAGGCACCTTTGTTGCATTAAAAAATGCCGTCATTTATGACAATTCAGGAAAGAAGCTTGTACCGTTTGCGACCATCTCAAAAAATATTGAATACCCAATAGAAGCACCTTATGGCAACTGGTTAAAAATCCATATTGCTAATCGGGTTGGCTACGTCCATAAGAGTGATGTAAAAGTTTCGTTAAAAAAACAGGCGAAACCTGGGAATCTTGTAAACCCGAATCAAGTTTACACATATGAAGAGATGGTCCGGGATATTAGTGAATTAGAGAAAGCTTATCCTAATCTCATTAGTAAGAGAATTATCGGTCAATCGGTTGATGGACGAAACATATATGCAGTGAAGCTTGGAAAAGGCAAAACGGAAATTATGATAAACGGTTCCCATCATGCGCGAGAATATATCACGACAAACTTGCTGATGGAAATGATCGATGTATATGCTTACGCATATTCAAAAAATTTACGTGTTGATGGCTATCCTGTAAGAAGCATTTTAAATAATGCCTCCATTTGGTTTGTACCGATGGTAAATCCGGATGGGGTGACATTAGTACAAAAAGGGCACAGAAGCGCTAAAAATCCTGCCTATGTATTAAAACTAAACGGTGGCAGCACGAATTTTGCAGCATGGAAAGCAAACATTCGGGGAGTGGATTTAAACCGGCAATACCCAGCAGATTGGTATAGAATTGCTGGGAATACAGGAAGACCATCCCCTCAAAATTACAAAGGGCCTAGACCATTAAATGAACCGGAAGCAAAGGCAATGGTTAACTTTACGCTAAGCAGAAATTTTAAAACGGCGGTTTCTTATCATTCTTCTGGCGAGATAATATATTGGCACTTTAATACACCAAAACAGCATGAAGTAAGAGATAGAAAAATAGCGAGTATGATAGCATCAAAAACAGGTTATCGTCTCGTTCCACCGAGCAATAATCCTAGCGGGGGAGGTTTTACGGACTGGTTTATATCAACACAGAAAAAACCGGCCTTTACTCCTGAGGTCGCGCCATATGTTGGCAATCGTCCTGTTCCGATATCTTACTTCCCATCCATTTGGAAGAAAAATCAGTCCATTGGCATTATGCTAGCTGACGAAGCATATAAAAATAGAAATACTCGATAACAAACAATGAGGGTGTCCTAAAAGTAATTAGGGACATCCTTTTTTAAAAAACACTTCAAGGTTTTCCACTTCTTAGATATAGTTATATTGAAAAAAACGCAAAAAATTGAGATTGACGGTGTATTTTTTAGCTGGTTCGAAGACAATCGCAAAATTAAACAATCTTTTCAAATATCCTAGATATTTGGGTCTTAAAAGGATCAATGTGAAAATGGTTCAAAAAGGGATGGAAAAAGCCGATGGATATTCAGCACAAAAACAGAAGCAGCAGTAAAAGCATTCTAGAAAAACATATATTTATAAAGGATGGAGTTATCGAGCCGCAAACTGAATACGTCTGTTTTAAAAATAATAAAATTTGTCGTCGACCTCCAATCGTGCAAAAATCCCAGGGGATCGACGACTCTTTTAAATCTCCATTGAGCCCGCGCAAATCAAAGGATTGATAAATTTTTACTCATTGGCTAAAATGAAATTAACCAATCAACCATTTAAATCGGAATGCTGACCTAACAACATTTTTTGGGGTTTTTATCTTAACTATGAGGAATTGAAACACTCAATGGCAAACTTTTCGTTTGCAATATGGGCGTTTTTATCTTAACTATGAGGAATTGAAACTGGGAATGAATCGTCCAACGTACAAAAGAGTACGTGGTTTTTATCTTAACTATGAGGAATTGAAACCAGTCTTTCTACTTTGCAAAGCAAACTCAATCAAACGTTTTTATCTTAACTATGAGGAATTGAAACCTTTTTCCGCTACTAAAAGGTCAATCTCTCGTAAATTCAGGTTTTTATCTTAACTATGAGGAATTGAAACTTCGGACTTGCCAGAAATTGTACGCTCTCGGCAACAACTGTTTTTATCTTAACTATGAAAAAATATTAGGCAAAAAACTTATTAAGATTAGTAGCACAGACCACGGTCAAGGTATGTGCTACAATTTTTTTATAGCAGAAGGAGAAGGGCAGAATAGATCGTGACAGGGTCCAAGTATCATTAGTTCGTAATGCGGTTGCATTAAGGACAATCGGTCGTTCCGAAGAACTTTTGCGGGAACTCACCAAGGTACACATCGAGTTTAGAATTGCGGAATTGGTTCACAACATAGTGAAGTAACAGTCATCCGCCAAGCTGCTTTAAACAAAAATCGAAAGTATACAAAACAAGTGGAGAAAAGCAGCAAGTTTTCTCCATTTGTTTCATTTTAGGAACTTATTGGACAGTTTCTAGCAATTTGGTGAAAAATATGAAATTCGTTTGTACAATGATTGTGGTTATGATAATTTAGTAATTGGTGCATATTAACGAAAAAGGAGACGTCAGAATGGATCGAAAGATTAGGGTAATGACCATATTTGGTACAAGACCTGAGGCGATTAAAATGGCTCCGTTAGTGTTGGAGCTAAAAAAATATTCGGACGAAATAGAATCGATTGTGACGGTAACAGCTCAGCATCGGCAAATGCTGGACCAAGTTCTTGAACTGTTTGAAATTAAGCCTGATCATGACCTCAATATTATGAAGGATCGACAAACATTGACAGGCGTTACGGTGAGAGCACTTGAGGGGCTTGATCAAATTATGAAAGATGTCAAGCCTGATATTGTGTTGGTACATGGAGATACGACAACAACATTTGTTGCCAGTCTTGCGGCTTTTTATAATCAAATTGCTGTCGGACATGTAGAGGCTGGGCTGAGAACATGGAATAAATATTCTCCATTCCCAGAGGAAATAAACCGACAAATAACAGGTATCATTGCGGATTTGCATTTTGCACCGACGACAAAGTCAAAACAAAACCTTCTTCAAGAAAATAAAAACGAAGATTCCATTTTTGTTACTGGAAATACAGCGATCGATGCTTTAAAAACAACTATTAAAGATTCTTATCAAAACGATATTCTCGATAAAATCGGTTCGGATCGGATGATTTTGCTAACTGCCCACCGGAGGGAAAATCTGGGTGAACCAATGCGCAACATGTTTAGAGCTATTAAAAGAATTGTTCAAGAGCATAATAATGTACAAGTTGTGTATCCGGTTCATTTAAATCCTGCTGTTCGTGAGGTAGCGAATGAAATTTTAGGAGACGACGATCGGATTCATCTTATTGAACCGCTTGATGTATTTGATTTCCATAATTTCGCTGCCCGTTCGCACATTATTTTAACCGATTCCGGCGGAGTACAAGAAGAGGCGCCTTCATTAGGGAAACCTGTTCTTGTGTTAAGAGATACGACAGAAAGACCTGAAGGTATTGAAGCGGGTACATTGAAATTAGCGGGGACGGACGAAGAGACCATCTACAAAATGGCCAAAGAGCTGCTTACAAATAAAGAGGAGTATGAACGAATGGCGAAAGCGTCGAACCCATATGGAGATGGAAATGCTTCTAAGCGCATAGTAGAGGCCATTTTATATCATTTTGGCAAAAGAGAAGAAAGACCACAATCTTTCCAACCATATTAAGAAAGAGGGAATTTTAAGCATTCCCTCTTTCTTTCTTTTTATGAAGTAATTCAATATGATCTGATAGTTTTTTTGCGAACATTTCTCGATTGTAGTGTGCTAGCAGCCGTTCCTTCAAATTTTTCCGCATTCGTTTTAATTCCGCCTCATTTTCAA
>Ga0066871_100599_pt1 | contig 19014 bp, 15 predicted proteins | sample CeladaPassage60B_FD_62209 | JGI IMG/M metagenome (GOLD analysis project Ga0066871, IMG submission 62209) | Cellulose-adapted microbial communities from the Joint BioEnergy Institute, USA - Passage3 60B | ecosystem: Engineered > Bioreactor > Continuous culture > Unclassified | place: USA...
GCGGTACTCTCGTGCCCCGGAAGCGGCCGTGGAGTTCGTGCGCTACATGACGTCACCGGAAGTGCAAACGTACCGGGCAGTCGTCGGGAGCTTCGTCCCGACCATACCCGACGTCTCCACGCGACCGGAAGTGCTCGCCGTGATGCCCTTCCTCGAGACGTTGAAGGATGTCGTCCGGGTGACCCGACCGTCGCGCGAGACCGGCGAGCGCTACAACGAAGTGTCGACCGTCATTTTCCAGAGCGTGAATCAGATCCTGAACGGCGCCGATGCTGCCCAGGTGCTTCCGCAAGCCGAGCAGCGCCTCCGGCGGATCATCGGATCCTAACCGAGGAGGCTGAACCATGGACACGACCGAGCGCCCGATCGCGACAGCCACGGCACGAGCCATTCCGCGCCGCCGAATCGGCGGCATGACGCTCGCCGAACGGCAGGCGTGGACAGGATGGCTGTTCCTCCTGCCCGCGCTCCTCGTCGTCATCGGCGTGGCCATGGTACCGCTCGCCCAGACCGTCTACTACAGCTTCACCGACAAGCGGCTCGGCGCACTCCAAGCGACCAACTGGATCGGCTTCGAAAATTATCGGTTTCTGCTCCGCGATAACTTGTGGTGGAGCGCCGTGCGCGTGACGGTGCTCTTCACCGTCGTGACCGTGATCGCGGAGTTCGCGTTGGGTCTCCTCATCGCTCTCGTGGTCAATTCACGTTTCCGCGGGCGTGGCCTCATGCGCGCCGCGATGCTCGTACCGTGGGCGATTCCCACTGTGCTCTCCGCGCAGATGTGGAAGTGGATGTACAACGACATCTTCGGCGTCTTCAACGACATGCTCCGACGCCTCGGGCTCATCGAGCAGAACATCGCCTGGCTCGCGAAACCCTCGACTGCGCTGCCTGCAGTCATGGCGATCGACATCTGGAAGACGACTCCGTTCGTTGCGTTGTTGCTCCTGGCTGGCCTACAAGTCATCCCGGAGGAGCTCTACGAAGCAGCCACCGTCGACGGCGCGAGCCGGATCCGCCAGTTCTTGGTGATCACGCTCCCCTTGCTCCGGCCGGCGATCGCCGTCGCACTGATCTTCCGTTCGCTCGATGCACTGCGCGCGTTCGACGTCTTCTATGTGCTGTTCGGAGCACGACCGGATACACAGACGATGGCGGTCTATGCCCAGAACAACATCGTCGCGTTCAGCGACGTTGGCTACGGCTCAGCGATCAGCGTGCTCATCTTCCTGATCATCGCCATCTTCGTCGTGGCATACGTGACATCCCTGCGAGTGGAGGCGGAGTCATGACTCCGGCACGTCGGCGGGTGCTTCGTCGGCTGGAACGGGCGCTCTTCTGGGTCCTCTTGGGCATCATCGTCCTGTATCTGATCTTCCCGTTCTATTGGGCCATCAGATCGGCGATCGTGCCGGACAGCGTCCAGTTCGCCACACCAGTCGTCTACTGGCCAGCCGATCCGACGCTGGACAACTTTCGCAAGGTCATCGCCAGTGGCCAGTTCCGTCGTGCTGTTCTCAACTCCACGATCGTCGCCGGGAGCGTGACGCTGCTTTCGTTGCTGGTGGGCGCGCTTGGCGCCTATGCGCTCGGCCGCTTCTCGTTCCGCGGCAGGACGCCGGTCCGGTACGTCATTCTTTCGATGACGATGTTTCCATCGGTCTCGGTGCTCGGTGGGCTCTATACTTTTATTACCCAGTTTGGTCTCTACAACCGCCTGGGCGCGCTGGTGTATAGCTACCTGATCTTCACCTTGCCGTTCACGGTTTGGGTGCTCATGACGTTCTTCCGGCAACTCCCCCGCGACTTGGAAGAGGCAGCGTACGTCGACGGCGCGACACCGTTCCAAACGTTCTGGCGCATCATGCTGCCGCTCTCGGCACCGGGTCTGGTAACGACCGGGCTCCTGGCCTTCATCGCGGCCTGGAACGAGTTCCTCTACGCGCTGTCGTTCACGCAGACCCCCGACAAGCGGACAGTTACACTCGCGATCTTCTACTTCTCGCCCCAGACGGGTGGCGGGTTTGAGATACCGTGGGGACAGATGATGGCGGCCACCGTACTCGTCACCTTGCCCCTCATCGTCTTGACACTGATCTTCCAACGTCGCATCATCGCCGGGCTGACGGCAGGTGCCGTGAAGGGGTAGCAGCCCAGGCGTGTTCGACGTCCACAGCGAGGAAGCGAACTCGTGCGCGACCTGGTTGAGATCCAGTGACCAGTTTCCCGGTATCCGCGACCGATCCGCTCGGGCGGCAAGTGACTTTGACCGCAGCGCGCTGGTTCGACCATATCGTCCTAAAGCATCCGGAATTGAGCGACACTGACCGGTGGGTGCCGGTGGTGCTGGCTGTCATCCGTGATCCGCTCGTGATCACTCGTGACAAATCCCGCCCGGATCGTCGATGCTTCTATCGGCCAGTTGATGACTTCGGTTTGCACTACCGGGCATACTTGCGTGTGGTCGTCGAGGACAGCGCGTCGGAGGCTCGGGTGATCACAGCGCACCTGATCAGTCGTCTACCGAGCAAGGAGATCCTTCTATGGAGCAGGACGGTTTGATGACCCAGCACCCCGAGTTCCGCATCCCGAAGAGCGACGAACTCGAGGAAATCTTGCTCCGAGCCTCGCTCCGAATCCATTATGATCCGGAAGCGGACGACCTGGTCGTCCGCTGGGCTCCTCCTGAGGCCGTTGCTATAACCGTGCCGTTCGACGAACCCGATTGGCTGGGGCTCCTCGTTGACGCGGATGCTGGCGAGGTGATCGGATTCCACATCTTCGATGTCTCGACGTACGCACTCGTGGAGCAACCGGAACTGCTCGGCATTCTCGCGCTTTTCCTTCCGGAAGACGCGTTCAACGCTGTCCTCCAGGAACTGCACCACCGCCTGAACCGGCGCGAGCGTGCCCACCTGGCTGCCCAGTTTCTGGCTCGGGTAGCTCGCTAAGCACCTCGTGGTTCCACCCGTCCATGGTCCCCTGCTCTTGACGATGCAACTCGATTCCCGCACCATCGTCAGGCTGACGGCAGGTGCCGTGAAGGGGTAGCAGCCCAGGCGTGTTCGACGTCGTCAGTTGCGGGGAACTCCTGATCGACTTCGTCGCGCTCCGGCGCGGTGTGCGGCTGGTCGACGCTCCGGCCTTCCGCCGGGCCGCCGGTGGCGCACCGGCCAACGTGGCCGTCGGCGTCGCCCGACTCGGCCGGCGAGCGGCTTTCCTCGGTCAGGTCGGTGACGACGACTTCGGCCACCACCTAGCCGAGACGCTCGCGCGAGCCGGCGTCGATGTGCGAGGGCTGCGTTTCTCGCCGGACGCACGCACCGCGCTCGCCTTCGTGAGCCTGCGTGCGGACGGTGAACGCGACTTTCTCTTCTACCGGCACCCGAGCGCCGACATGCTCTGGCGGCCGGAAGACGTCGACCGGGCAGTCGCCAGTGCGACGCGCATCTTCCACTTCGGATCGATCTCGCTGATCGACGAACCAGCCCGCTCAGCGACGCTGGTAGCCATGGAGATTGCCCGTGAGCATGGAGCACGGCTTTCCTACGACCCGAACCTGCGTCTCGCATTGTGGCCCTCGCCGGAAGCCGCACGAGCGGGTATGCTCCGTGGGCTCGAGCACGCCGAGATCGTCAAGCTGAGCCGCGAGGAACTCGCTTTCCTCACCGGGTCGAGCGACCCGGCCGCCGCACGCCAGCTGTGGCACGAGCGCTTGCAGCTGCTCGTCGTGACGCTGGGTGCGGCCGGTTGCGCGTATCTCACGCCGCAGGAGGACGGAGAAGTACCCGGCTTCACGGTTCCAGTCGTCGATACGACCGGCGCCGGCGACGGGTTCGTGGCCGGACTCCTCGTCGGACTGCTCGAGCAGGGCCTCGACTGGTCGAAGCGCGCGGTCGAACAGGCACTCCGGCTCGCCAATGCCGTCGGTGCGCTGGTCTGCACCCGGCGGGGAGCGATTCCGGCTCTCCCCACTCGCCGCCAGGTGCAGCGACTCTTGACGATGTCGGGCGACGTGTCGCGTCACGAGTGAGGAGCGTGGGATGGATCGAGAACGGGTACGCGAGCTGGATCGGATCGTCCTCGGTGAGATCTGGACATCCGACGAGGCCTGGCGGAATCTCGTTTACCTCTGCGATGACCTCGGCCATCGCTTCGCCGGGTCGGAGCGAGAACGGCGTGCAGCCGAGTTCCTCGCTGACCGGATGCGCGCCTACGGACTCGAGAACGTCCGACTCGAACGCTTCCCGATGGCGACCTGGGAGCGTGGTCCGTGCCGTCTCGCTGTCGTGGAGCCGCTCGAGCGGGAACTCCCGGCGATCGCCATGCCCTACTGCCCGACTGCACAGATCGAAGCTGAGGTGATCGACGTCGGTGAGGGCGAACAACCGGACTTCGAGCGGTTGGCGAGCGCGATACCGGGCAAGATTGTCCTGACCGACGCCGAGACCAACCGTCCCGGCGAGCGCAAGAGCCACCGAACGGACAAATTCAACTGGGCCGTCCAGCGGGGTGCGGTGGCTGTCCTGTTCGTCAACCAGAACCCTGGTCAACTCCATATCACTGGTTCGCTGACCGGCCGCAATCCGAACGGGACGCGCGCCGCCGACCGCGAGGCACCGATTCCCGGTATCGGCTTGAGCTACGAGACCGGTCAGTTCCTCCGGCGTCTCGCCGAGCGAGGCCGGTTACGACTCCGCCTCGCGACCGAGAACCGGACGCTCGACGCGGAGTCGGCGAACGTGATCGGCGAGATTCCCGGCACGACGCGCCCCGACGAGATCGTCCTGGTCGGCGGGCACTACGACAGCCACGATATCGCTCAAGGGGCTGGCGACGACGGTGCTGGCACGGTCGTCGGGCTCGAGGTGGGGCGCGCGCTCGCCCAGCTCCGCGGCCAACTCGCTCGCACTGTCCGGATCATCTGCTTCGGCGCCGAGGAACTCGGGCTGCTCGGCGCCTACTACCATGCAGCGCAGGCAGCTGGGCGCGGGGAACGCATCCGCTTCGTGCTGAACCTGGACGGGGCAGGTCGCGGCACGGGCGGGCAGGAGCAACTCGTTCTCTCGGGACTTCCCGAGCTCGTGCCGTATTTCCAGGCTCTCGGCCGCGAGCTTCCCTACGACTTCGCGATCCGCGACGAGTTGAACGCACACTCCGACCATTTTCCGTTCGCCTTGCGCGGGATCCCCAACGCCACCTTGAGCAGCCGCGATGCCACTGCTGGGATGATCGGACGGGGCTGGGGCCACACCGAGGCCGATACGCTGGACAAGGTGACACTGCGCAGCATCCAGCTGGCTGCCGCCCTGGCCGCCCGTTTCGTGATCCGGCTCAGCGAGGACGAGAACTTCCCTGGGCGACAACGCGCGCCGGAAGAAGTGCGCCAGCAACTGGCGGACGCGGGCCTCCTGGAGCGGGTGCGGGCGACCGAAGGATCGGTCATCTGACGAGCCCAGCGGGTACCGAGAGCGCGACGGGATCGGTCCCGGTACCCGCTCCCTGACTGCCGCGCCAGCGAGTGCGCCGAACGAATCGCTGTTCCCCTCACGCCTCGTAGACGGTTTTGCCACCGATCACCGTCCGCAGCACACGCAGGTCGGCCAGCTCCTCCGGATCGACCGTGCGCGGGTCGCGCTCGAGGACGACGAAGTCGGCCAGCATGCCGGGCCGGAGCGTGCCCTTGCGGTGCTCTTCGAAGGTCGCGTAGGCCCCATTGACCGTGTAGAGCGGCAAGGCTTCCTCGACGGTGATCGCTTCCTCCAGCGCGTAGGAACGCCCGCTCGCTGTTCGCTCGAGCACTGCAGCCTGGATGCAACGGAGCGGCTGGTAGGCTGAAACCGGACAGTCGGTCGAAAAGACCAGCCGGATGCCCGCATCGAGCAGGATCCGGAACGGATAGGTCAGCTGGATCCGCTCCAGTCCCAGATGACGGATGAAGCCATCACCGTATTCGGCGATGAAGATCGGCTGGCTCACGACGAGTACACCGAGCCGGGCGATCCGGTCGATCAGGTCGGGTCGCAACACCCCGCAGTGTTCGATCCGGTGCCGGTGATCCGGTCGCGGCAGCCGCGCGAGCGCACGCTCGTAGGCGTCGAGCACCATCTCGATCGCGCGGTCACCGATCGCATGGGTCGCGACCTGAAAACCGGCTGCATGAGCCTGCCAGACGAGCTCGTCCAGCTCTTCCTGCGTCCAGATCGTGATGCCGTAGTTGTCCGGGCGGGGATCGTTCAGGAACGGACGACTCACGGCAGCCGTACGGCCGATGAGACTGCCGTCAGCGAAGAGCTTCACCGGGCCGATGCGGAGACGGTCGTCGCCGAAGCCTTGTTTGATCCCGAGCCCGAGGAGATGCGGCAAAAGCTGGTGCCGGATCATCATCGAGGTACGGAGTTTCAGGACACCGCGTTCGACCGCTCGCTGGTAGGCCTCGACCTGGAGCGGATGGTCGGAACCGGCATCCTGGCTCGACGTGATTCCCGCAGCGACATAGGCGTCGTTGCAGCGGCGCAACGCTTCCACCATGTCGTCGAGCGTCGGGGCAGGGATGACCCGTTCGACGAGCTCCATCGCATTCTCCTGCAGGAGCCCGGTCGGCTCGCCGTGCTCGTCGCGGACGATGTGTCCGCCGGGAGGGTCGGGTGTCTCCCGTGTCACACCGGCGAGCTGGAGCGCGAGCGAATTGGCGACCAGCATGTGCCCCGAGCTGTGCGTGAGGACGAGCGGGTGCACGGTACTGGCCCGGTCGAGGTCGGAGCGCGTGGGATGGCGGTGCTCGGCGAGGACGTTATCGTCGTAGCCGCGCCCCCGGATCCACTGACCAGCTGGGGTCTGGCTCGCTCGCTCGGCGAAACGCTGGACGATCTCCTCGATCGACCGCACCGCTGGGTACCGGCAGTTGACCTGGCCGAGTACGATGCCGAAGTTGATCATGTGGTTGTGCGCCTCGTTGAACCCGGGCAAGCAGGTCGCGCCCGCTAGATCGAGGCGCTGGTAGCCGCGCGGCAGCGCTGCCTCCACGTCGGTGATCGAGCCGGTCGCGACGATCCGCTCGTCGATCACGCCGAACGCTTCGACGGTCGGCTGCGCGGGATCCATCGTCAGGATCGTTCCGTTCGTGACGAGTAAGCAACACACAGATCCGCTGCCCAGGGCTAGTACCAGGTTCGTGACACTTCTTTGAAGTCAACTCCATAATAGTCTTCCAATCCCAGATAACAAAATTCCATGAACTGTATAAAATCCCCATTGAATTTTCGGTCAGCAATTGCAACGGTAAACTTATCATAACATTGCAGTACATCATCTTGCATCAGCATTAACATATTCGGGCTAGCTATTAGAGCACCCTGCTCCTCGCACATGTCCTGGTTGACACTCGGTCGCGTTCCGCCAGGCAAAGATCGTGGCGAATAGGGATCCGTAAAGTGTTCCGCTTCTGCGCGTTGCTGGAATGCCAGTTCTTCTTGCGGCCTGATCACGCACTCCTCGATTGCATTCTTCAACTCACCAATATTCCAGGCGGCAGAAAACGGTGTCGCATAATACTCGGCAGCTCGCACAGTCTCCGCCACGAAGACGAACTGTTGGTCATAGCTTCCCAGCTCCATGCATCTATGAATAAGTCTTAGAGGTTCATTACTTGCTGGCCTTGTTAGAATATTGATGATAAAATGTCCGGGTTTATCATGGTATAAGTATCTCGGATAGTATCGGAAGTCCGGGCGCATCCGTAGATTCATGTGTAGCATCACAGGAGTATATTGATTCTGGAAGAAGTCCAGCACTTCATCATCCTCTGGAGCCTCGCCCGTGTATAGGTGGTAAATTGCATAAGTGAGATAGGGATTTATGGACCCCAAGCGACGTTCCAGCACCCTGTAGGGATTCAAACCCGCTCGACCTCGCGTTTTTGCAACGTCAATATTATCCATTTTCGCGAGCGTAAATATTACTAATTGTGAAACATTCCAAATATTTTCGACGCGATAATGAGGGCTCGTGGCCTTTGCACAAAAGTCAGCCAGAACCATCGCTTCCTTATTCGATTGCAAGTCATGTGATGGAATCTCCCTGGTCGGCACTGGTTCCCTACCGTGCTCGGTTGGCGTCGCTGAAGACAGATAAGTTTGCACGGCGGATTCGCTATTCTTCGATGCGGGATTACTTCCGCAAGCTATTACAAGAGACACGACAAGTATTAAGGATAACCATGTGGGCAATCGCACGATTCCGATTTTCAGTTCTCGATACTTCATGGTTCACCTGCCAACTACAAAGCATAAACGCCAGTAGGCGGCACAAGGTCGTCGACCTCTGACCACTACCACCCTTGCAACCCACATCGCACGCTGTCTTGTGATTTATGCCATACTCAACCCGGCACCAGCAAGTACACCCTCGGGTTCAGACTTTAAGACGGGATCCTAGTGCAAAACGTCGGAGATGTCGCCCAGCAACTGGACACGAATGCTCCGTTAGGCCGTCTCACTTCCCTGGCTCGTGCACTGGCTGACGAGACACGGCTCCGGCTCCTCGTGCTCCTGACCCACTACGCGGAACCGCTCTGCGTCTGCCACCTGGTCGAGCAGGTTCCGGTCGGGCAACCGACAGTCTCGCACCACCTCCGGATCCTCCGCGAGGCAGGACTCGTTACCGTCGAACGGCGCGGAACCTGGGCGTACTACGCAGCGACACCGCTGGCTCACAACGTGCTCCGTCAGCTCAGTCACTTGCTGGCCGATCCGGCCACTGTGCCGTGAAGCGCGTCCCGAGAGAGGGAGAGATGGCATCATCTCGCAGGTATCGATGGACATCGATTCATGGGTCAACCTAAACGACCAGGACACCCGGAACTGCGTCGAGCTGCTGCGCGCGAGGAGTCGGGGCGAACGAATCGCGAGAAGGAAAGGAGACGCGTGATGCCTCACCGCGACGAGCTTCCCGTGGTCGTCATCGGAGCCGGGCCGATCGGTCTCGTCGCCGCGGCCCATCTGGCCGCTCGGGGGTTACCCTTCCTGGTCTTCGAGAGCGGAGACACGGTCGGCGCCGCAGTGCGTCGCTGGAGCCACGTGCGGATGTTCTCTCCCTGGCGCTACAACGTCGATCCGATCGCTGCCGAGCTTCTGGCTAGCCAGGGTTGGGTCACCCCCGATCCGGAGCGCTACCCGACCGGTGCGGAACTCCTGGCCGGGTGGCTGGAACCGCTGGCAAGGCACCCGTCGATCGCGCCGTCCCTGCGTCTCGGTCACCGCGTCACCGCCGTCGCTCGGCAGGGTCGCGACAAGCTTTCCAGCTACGACCGTGCTGGCCAGCCGTTCGTCGTTCGTGTCTCGACACCAACGGGGGAGCAGGACTTCCTCGCTCGTGCAGTGCTGGACGCTTCCGGCGCCGTGCCGAATCCCCTCGGTGCTTCCGGGCTTCCGGCACTCGGCGAGGCCCGCCTCGCCGGGCGGATCGCCTACGGCATGCCGGACGTCCTGGGCCACGAGCGCGAGCACTACGCCGGGAAGCGAACACTCGTGGTCGGCGCGGGACACTCCGCATTCGGAGTTCTGCTCGATCTCGCCACGCTCGCTGAGCGCGTCCCCGGCACAACCGTGCACTGGGCAATCCGGCGTCGCTCGCTCACCGGCCGCTTGGGCAGTCTCAGCGACGAACTCCCGGAACGCGGGCGCCTCGGCCAGCGCGTCGCGGAACTCCTGGCTCACGGAACCATCACACTGCATACCGGTGTCCTGGTCGATCGTGTCGAAGCGGACGAGGCAGGAATCACCGTGTACAGCGGCGAGCGCGCTCTTCCGCCGGTCGACCGCATCGTGTGCGCGACCGGCTATCGTCCCGATCTTGCACCCCTCCGCGAACTGCGACTGGCTCTCGACCCGGTCGTCGAAGCACCAGTTGCGCTGGCACCCCACATCGACCCGCGCTACCACAGCTGCGGGACGGTTCCCCCGCATGGTGTCGAGGAACTCGCGCATCCGCAGGAACCCGACTTCTTCATCGTCGGGCTCAAGAGCTACGGGCGAGCCCCGACGTTCTTATTGCGGACTGGCTACGAGCAGGTGCGCTCGATCGTCGCGGCGCTGGCGGGAGATTGGGAGGCAGCCCGCCGCGTCGAACTCGAGCTTCCCGCGACAGGCGTCTGTTCGGGAGAAGTTGGCGAGACCTGTTGCGGTAGACCGAGCGAGGCGGACCGGGCGACCAAGACGGTCGAGATACCGATCGCGAGCATGCCCGAGCTCCGCACCGGTTCGGTCTGCTGCACTGCGTCGTCGAACGCAGAAGAGGGTTTTCCGACCTGCCCCTGGCCACGCCCTGGCACAGGGCTGAGCCAGAGCGACTGCACTCGCCAATCGCGCAACGACGCTGCCTGTTGTGCTGAGCACACGGCGCAGTCGACCGTCGGAACAGCGACATGTTGCTGAAAGGCTCACGCTGTCGATTCGCGAGCCACGCGCTGTCCTTCCTCATGGAGCAACCAGCGGGCGAGCAGGATGAGGATCACGATGACATAGAGCGTACCGCCACCGATCCACATCAGGAGGCCGGCGACTTGCTGGTCGACGAGCGGTGTGAATCCCCACGGCATCGCCACGTACCGGTACGGCTCGTACAGCACCTCGTCGGCAAGAGTGAGGATCGCACCGATGATCGTGCTCACGACCGCGGTGATGAAGACCATGAGGCTCGCCCACAGCCCACTCACGCGGTGATGCCGCGGGACCGGATCGATGATCGGCCACCAGAAGAGGAGCGCTGTCCCGAAGAAGCTGAGGTGCTGGAGATCGTGCACCCACTGCTGCCACACCGCTTGGGCGTAGAGGGCTGGAAAGTGCCAGACGACCAAAGCTAGATTCGCCAGGGCCGTCGCGACGAGCGGGGCGGTGAGCACGCGCAGGAGCTGGCGCGTCCAGCGCGGCCGGAGGACGAGCCGCGTGAGCGTGCCGGCTCGCTGCGGCGGCAGGGCCCGGAGCACGACCTGTACCGGACGGCCGAGCAGGATGAGTGGCGCAGTGATCTGGATGAGTACCAGATGCTGCGCCATATGCATCGTCAGGAGTTCGTCGTTCCAGGTGTCCAGTGGTCCAGCCAGTGCGATGAGCGCACTCAGCATACCCGCGTAAAAGGAGACCGGCCAACTCGACGGAACCATGCGCCCGAGTTGTCGCAACCGCCACAGCGCGAGCGTGTAGGCGAGCACTGGGAAGAAGACCAGCAGGAGCGCTGGCGGGTAGAGCGTGATCCCGAAGACACTCGGGCAGGTCGGACAAACGTGGAGAACCGGCAGGAACATCGCGCCACCTCGCGCAAACCCGTCTACGTTGCCTCGTCAAGCGTATCACTCCGTGGCCACACCCTCCCCCTATCGACCCGAGCCGGGCGTATACTCGAGCGCTGGCTGTGAGCGGGGCAACTGCCGCCGCTCGACGGGGTGGGAGATGGAGACGAGCGAACCGAGCTCGTCAGTCCGTAACGGGACGAGCATTCCGGGTACGCACCCGGGTGACCGGTATATCCGCCGCGTCGCTTCCAGCGACCTTCCCATTCGGGAGATCGCCCCTGGACGTTTCGTCGCCGAACTCGCTGAACCAGAAGGCACACTCGGGAAAGCGTGGTATCGCGTCCGCCGCGCCCTGATCGGCCGTCCCTTGCGGACAGTCGAGGCAGCGCACGAGCGTATCGGCAAAGCCAAGGCACTCGCCGTCTTTTCCTCCGACGCACTTTCCTCGACCGCGTATGCGACCGAGGAGATCCTGCGGATCCTCATTCTGGCTGGTAGTGCCGCTTATGCCTTCGTGCTGCCGATCGGTCTAGCGATCGTCGTCCTGCTCGCGATCGTCGTCTTCTCCTACCGGCAGACGATCCGTGCCTATCCGCACGGTGGCGGCACCTACATCGTGACGAAAGACAATCTGGGCGTCGGCCCGGCACTGGTCGCCGCCGCGGCACTCCTGAGCGACTACGTCCTCACGGTCGCGGTGAGCATCTCGGCCGGTGTGGCGGCGATCACCTCGGCATTCCCTGTACTCTATCCATTTCGGGTCGAGCTCGCTGTCGCGGCGATCGTCCTGCTGACGATCGCGAACCTGCGCGGCGTGCGGGAGAGCGCCACCATCTTCATGATTCCCACCTATGCCTTCATCGCGAGCGTCGGTGCCTTGATCCTGCTCGGTCTCGCCTCGCTCGCCGGCATCGGGCCCCAACCGCATCCTGTCCGCTATGAGGCGCCACCGCCGACGAGTCCTCTCACGGTGTTCCTCATCCTGCGCGCTTTCGCGTCCGGCAGTACTGCGCTGACCGGGGTCGAGGCGATCGCCGACGGCGTGCCGGCCTTCAAGGAACCCCAAGCCGAGAACGCACGAACGACGCTCCTGGCGATGGGCCTCATTCTCGGATCGCTCTTCACCGGGATCACGCTCCTGAGCTACCACTTCCACCTCGTTCCGAGCGAGCGAGAGACGATCGTCTCCCAGCTCGCCCGTGCGCTCGTCGACGGTTCACCGTTCTACTACGTGATTCAAGCCGCGACCGCGCTCATCCTGTTCCTGGCAGCCAATACCGCCTTCGCCGACTTTCCGCGACTCGCGTACTTCCTGGCACGCGATCGCTTCCTGCCGCGCCAGTTCCGCTTCCAGGGCGACCGCCTCGCTTTCTCGACGGGAATCGTCACCTTGGGCATCCTGACCAGCTTGCTCGTCATCGCCCGGCACGCCAGCGTGTCAGCGCTCATCCCGCTCTATGCGGTCGGCGTCTTCACTGCCTTCACGCTCTCGCAATCGAGCATGGTCGTCCACTGGTGGCGGCATGCGGCGGGCGAGCTGCGCCGGGTTCCCTGGCACAGCCTGGTGATCAACGGCTTTGGCGCACTCGTGACCGGTATCGTGACCGGTGTGATCGTCGTCACCAAGTTCACGCACGGTGCCTGGATGGTCATCGTCTTCATTCCCTTGCTGATCGGCATGATGCTGGCTGTGCACCGTCACTATGTCTCGGTCGCCGAGCAACTGCGTGTCGACCTTGAGGAAGCGCGTCGTCGTCTGCGACTCGTCCCCCGCCGCAGCGTCGCCGTTGTCCCGGTCGCTTCGCTCAACCGCGCCTCGCTCACCGCGTTGACCTACGCGCGCTCGATCGCCGACGATGTCGTTGCTGTCCATGTCGCGACCGAGCCGGAATCCGGCGAGGCGTTGCAGCAGCGCTGGCGCGAGGCCGGACTGACCATTCCGCTGGTCATCGTCGATTCACCGTACCGGGAACTGCTCGGCCCGCTCGTCGCGGTCATCGAGAAGATTCATCGCGAGAAGGGTGCACCGCTGATCACGGTCGTCATCCCGGAGTTCGTCACCGCGCACTGGTGGGAGCGCCTGCTCCACACCCAGACAGCCTGGCGCCTGCGCCGGGCTCTCGTCCAGATCCCCGACCTCGCGATCACGATGGTGCCGTACCACCTGCGGGAGTAGCCGCTCAGGGTCGCCGGACCAGCACGGGTACGGGCGCGTGAGCCAGCACCTGCTCGGCGGTCGAGCCCATCACCACATCGCGGAGACCGCTCCAGCCGTGCGTCACCATCGCGATCAGGTCCACCGCACGCTGCTGGGCGACGTCGACGATGACGCGTTCGGGTCGACCGTCGGCCACGACGGTGTCGACGGTATAGCCTACGCTCGTCAAGCGTTGCGCTACCTGCTCGAGATAGACCTGCGGGTCGTCACCGGGAACCTCGGCCTCGATCCGCCGCGCTCGTGCTTCGCGCACGTGCAAGAGGACGATCTGCCAACCGGTCGTGCCGAGCAGCGGGAGCGCGTCGAGCACCGACTCGGCGACCCGCGAGCCGTCCAACGGCACCAAGGCACGATCGAGCACCGGCTCCGTCTCCGGTGGCGAAAGGTGCGACGGGACGACGAACGTGGGCGCGACACCGCTAACGATCACCTGCGCGGTGACCGAGCCGAGCACCAGACGACGCCAACCGGCTCGCCCGTGTGCCGCCATGACGACCAGCGGATCCGGCTGCGCTCGCGCCAGGTCACAGAGGATGGTCGCCGGGTCACCTTCCTCGACGACGAGGTGCACGGCTGCAGCACCGGTCAGGCTCTGCGCCACACCCTCGAGGTACTCCCGACACTCGCGTCGCCAGTCCTCGAGCAATGCCCGCAGGAGTTCCTGCTCCCGCAGTGACCGCAACCCGACCGGTACTTCGAGGACAGAGACCAGAACGACTGTCGCACCGGTACGGCGCGCCAGCGCCCTCGCCCAGGGCAGGACGAGCTCGCTGACCCCGTGCGGCTGAGGCTTCGTCCGATCGTATTCCAGGGGCACGATCAACGTCGGCACCGCTCCACCCTTCCTCTACTGCGATTCTCGCGTCGACTGCACTTCGGTCACCGGCCGTGCGGCTCGACGTTCCGCGAGGAGTAGCGAGACGACGATGCTGATCACTAACGTCACGATCACGATACCGAGCGAGAGCGCCGTCGGGATCTTGTAGAAGTCCTGGATCAGCATCTTGACACCGATGTAGCTCAAAATGAACGCCAGCCCGTAGCGCAGGTACGCCAGCCGTCGGACGAGGCCAGCCAGGAGGAAATACATCGAGCGCAAGCCGAGGATCGCGAAGACGTTCGAGGAGAACACGATGAACGGATCGCGGGTCACTGCGAAGATGGCCGGGATCGAGTCGATCGCGAACATCAGGTCGGTAATCTCGACCAAGACGAGCACGACGATGAGCGGCGTTGCGTACCGCTTACCGTCGATGCGGACGAAGAACCGCTGCTCGAAATAGCGCGGGACGATGGGAGCGAAGCGCGAGACGAGCCGGATAGCGATATTGTTCTCGACATCGACCTCGCGTTCTTCCTTTTCCAGGAACATGCGGATACCGGTGAAGACGAGGAAGGCACCGAACAGATAGAGGATCCAGTGGAACTGGCTGATCAGCCAGGCTCCCCCGAGGATCATCGCCCCACGCATGAGCAGCGCACCGAGGATGCCGTAGTAGAGCACCCGGTGCTGGTACTGTGCCGGGACAGCGAATGCCGTAAAGATGAGGACGAAGACGAACATGTTATCAGCGGAAAGCGAGAGCTCGATGAGGTAGCCCGTGAAGTACTGCAGCCCGGCCTCGTGCCCTTCGATGTACCAGAGGAATACGCCGAACAGCAGCGAAAGGCTCACCCAAAAGGCGACCCAGAGCCCGGCCTCCTTCATCTCGACCACGTGTGCCTTCCGGTGGAAGACACCGAGATCGAGCGCGAGGAGCGCGAGGATCAGCGCGATGAAGGCGATCCAACCCCAAAGCGGCACGTCGACCATCGGACTCGCCACCTCCCTACGTTCGTCCGCCTAGCTCGCCCCGTACGAATGCAGAGAGGCGAGCCAGACGGACCGATCCGATCCGTCGTGGTCTCGCCTCTCTGCACGTCCGACCGAGGGATCGACCCTGTGTTGACGACCGGACGAACCAGCGAACCCGCTGGGAGGCTACTCCCCACGCAGTCAGCGAGTGTACCGCAGCGTCGCATCCGGGACAACCAAGCCTGCGAAAGGCTCGCTCAACCACGCCGCACCTGACCGGGTACTCGAGGGCGTGGTAGAGTGCCATCGGGGCGATGCGTGGAGGATCTCGCCTGCCACCTCGCACAGGCAAGCGGAGCCGCGAGGAGCTCATCGTCCGAATTGCCGATACGCGACAGCATACAAGAGCCTCTACTGACGAGGAGCCAGCTGTGGAGTTCTGTCTCGATCTCTCGCATCACCGCTGGGCGCGGGCAAGCGATCCCCGCCAGGCTGCGGCCTGGACGCTCGAGACGATCGCTGCAGCCGATCGCGCTGGACTGCACTCGGTCTGGCTGAGCGAGGATCCGGACGGCTGGGACGCGATCGCCGTGGCCGCTGCCGCTGCCGTCCACACGGAACGCATCCGCATCGGCACCGGCGTGACCAGCCCGTTCCTCCGCCATCCGGTCCAGATCGCGCTGGCCGTCGCGACGCTCGACCGGTTATCCGCTGGCCGCGCCTTTCTCGGGCTCGGCCGCGGGCAGCCGGAGTTCTACACGTACGGCCTCGGCATCCCGGCACGCCGGCCGCTCGCCGCCGTCCGCGAGACGATCGAGTTGCTCCGCCAGTGGTGGCGACCGCCACACCGGGCCACGCTCACTGGTACGCACTTCGTCGTGCAGGATTGGCCGCTCAGTATCGCCCCGCTGCAACGATCGGTTCCGATCTACCTGGCTGCGCTCGGGCCGAAAGCTCGGCAGCTCGCTGCCGAGATCGCTGACGGCATCCTGATCGCTGACTTCGCCAGCGAGCTATTTCTCGCGGAAATCCTCCCCGCCCTCCGCGCACAGGTCGCTGCGGCCGGCCGCGATCCGGCTCGGTTCGCCGTCTTCGTCCGTACCAACCTCGTGCTGACCGACGACCCGGAGCCGGCCCTCGAAGAGCGCAAACTACCGTTCGCGCTCCTGGCGACGTTGCCCGGCATGAGCCAGCAGGTCATCGTCCCTGGGTTCGATGTCGAACGACTCGTCGCCGAACTGCGCCAGCTGCTGCGGACCGAGGAGCAGCTCCGGGCTGGCCGACCGTGGCACGATCTCCGCCGGACCGTCGATCCCGCAACGATCCGTCAGCTGGTTCCGACGGAACTCATGGCCCAGCTCTGCCTCATCGGACCAGCACGCGAGCTGCGCGAGCGGCTCGCTCGCTTGGCCACGCTCGGCGTCACGCACGTGTTCGTCCGTGCACTGCCCGAACCCGATCCTGCCGCGTACCGCACGCTCGTCGAGACACTGGTCAGCGCTCCAGCGTCGCCGGGGTCGTGAATCCGCCGGCAACCACGTGCCCTGCCCGGTCGCCGAGATGCGGCACGACGCGGTCCTCGCCGAGCATCGTGAGCGGGAGACGGCCATCCACCCCGCTGGCCAGCGGGGCAGCCTGCTCGAGCAGCACCTGGCGATAGATCGCTTCGTAGGCGTCGGCCATCGCGACACTGGAGAAATGCTGCTCCACATGGCGCCGGCACGCCGCGCGGTCGAGCTGATCGACCCGGCGCACCGCCTCGACCATCTCGTCCAGCGTCCGCGTGCGGCAGATGAAGCCGGTGACACCGTCCACGACGATCTCTTCCACGGCACCACCGGGGAACGCCACGACCGGCGTTCCGCAGGCCATCGCCTCAGCGAGGACTAATCCGAACGGCTCCGGCCAGTCGATCGGGAAGAGCAACGCCAGCGCACCACCCAAGAGCTCAGCCTTCTGTTGCTCGTTGACCTCACCGAGATATTCGACCCCCGGCGTACCGAGCAAGGGGAGAAAGTGTCGTTCGGCCCATTCGCGATCAGCTGGGTCGATCTTCGCCCCGATCTTCAGCGGCAGCCCGACGCGACGCGCAACCTCGATCGCCCAATCCGGTCGCTTCTCCGGCGAAATGCGCCCGACGAAGGCGAGGTACGGCGGGTCATCCGGTTCCCGACGGAACGGGAAATGTTCGAGCCGTACCCCGTTGTAGACGGTGCCGACCCAGCGCAGCGGCAGGTCAGCGACCGGTTGCCGCTGGCTCCAGCTGATGCTGATCAACCGCTGGTCGGTAAACCGACCCAGCACCCGGCGGGTCTCCGGCATATCCAACCGCCCATGGAGCGTGGTGACCGTCGGCGTCGCCACTCCACGCGCGAACGGAAAGGTCAGGTAATCGACGTGCGAGTGGATGATGTCGAACTCGTCGGCTCGGGAGTACACCTCCTCGAGCATCGCCACGTGGAGCGCGATCGGATCCTTGGTGCCGAGGAGACGCAGCCCCCCTTCAGCCATCGGCACCAAGCGCGCGCTGGTCTGCGAATCGGCGGTCGCGAAGAGCGTCACGTCGTGCCCGCGCCGGACCAGCTCCTCGACGAGTGCGTACACGACACGTTCCGTCCCACCGTACAGCTTGGGCGGTACCGCTTCGAAGAGCGGCGCGATCTGCGCGATCCGCATGCCTCTTCCCTCCGTCCCTGACCCGATCGAAAGCAGTGTTGCGCGGAAGAGGGATCGGTACCCAACGCTCGTGGGCCGACCCAAGGGAACATAATGCATTGAGCCTGTTCGTGTCAAGAGGTGCCAACGACTTGACGCAGCCATTCTCGCGTGGGGACGGGCTAGAATGCGGCAAAAGGGGGAGAAGGCCGATGGGTGAGAGCACGCTCGTTTCGCTCGCCTGCTCGCAGTGCTGCCAGCGGCTCGAAGCGGATGCGCTGTGGAACACCTGCCCAGCCTGCGGCGGTGTGCTCCTCGCCCAGTACGACCTCGACCGGGCCCGACGCTCCTTTCGTCCCGAGGCACTGCGCGATCGCCCCTGGAACCTCTGGCGCTACGCCGAACTCCTGCCGGTGCGCGATCCCGCTTACCGGCTCACGCTCGGTGAAGGTGGAACTCCGCTCTTGGCCGGGCCCCGCCTGGGCCGCCTGCTCGGTCTCCCGAAGCTCTGGCTCAAGGACGAAAGCCGGAATCCGACCGGCAGCTTCAAGGGGCGTGGCCTCGCTGTCGCTGTCAGCCGGGCAGTCGAGCTGGGTGCCCGGACGGTCGCACTCCCATCAGCCGGAAACGCCGCGGCTGCACTGAGCGCCTACGCCGCACGCGCGGGGATTCCTGCCTACGTGTTTCTGCCCGCCGACACACCACCGACGATCGTGCGCGAGTGTCTCGCCTACGGTGCTCGTGTCTTTCGGGTGCGTGGACTCATCACCGACTGCGGCCGCATCGTTCGCCAGCTCGCCCGGGAACGCGGCTGGGCGGACCTCTCGACGCTGCGCGAGCCGTACCGGGCTGAAGGCAAGAAGACGATGGGGATCGAGCTCGCCGAGCAACTCGGTTGGCGCCTGCCCGACGTCATCGTCTATCCGACCGGTGGGGGAACCGGTATCGTGGGCATGTGGAAGGCATTCGACGAACTGGCGCATCTCGGCCTGCTCGGTACCGAGCGTCCTCGCTTCGTCCTCGTCCAGCCGGAGGGATGCGCGCCACTCGTGCGTG
>Ga0066871_100604_pt1 | contig 18913 bp, 13 predicted proteins | sample CeladaPassage60B_FD_62209 | JGI IMG/M metagenome (GOLD analysis project Ga0066871, IMG submission 62209) | Cellulose-adapted microbial communities from the Joint BioEnergy Institute, USA - Passage3 60B | ecosystem: Engineered > Bioreactor > Continuous culture > Unclassified | place: USA...
GAAATCCCAAGGACTGAAGAGTTTAACGGAAAGATATTTCGAAATTCGTCAAGGTTGGCGAACCGCCTAGTGCGGACCCGCATGCTAGGTGGTGTGAGGGGACGGGGGTTAGTCGCCCCCTCCTACTCGATTGCCCAGCATGGTTTAGCGAATGCCGTATTCTTTCATTTTTGCGTATAGCCAGGTCCTGCTAATTCCTAAAAGATGGCTTGCCTTTGTTTTATTCCCTTGGGCTTGCTTTAAAGCTTTCAAGATCAGTTCCTTTTCTTTATTTTTCAGCTCATCACGATAACTGTTATTCATTTTTATATGATTCGTATTTGATGGATGAGCATAAACAGAAGGGGACGGAGAGTCCAGCGGTTCTTGACGAAGAATGGTTGTCGGTAAATGTTCAATGTCGATGTATCCGTTTGTTGTCAAGTTTGCTGCACGTTCCATGACATTTGCCAATTCGCGGATGTTTCCAGGCCACGTGTAATTTAACAAGAGAGAAAGGGCGTCAGGGGTGATTCCCTTTAAATCAAAACCGGACTGGTTCAGTTTTCCGATCAGGGTCTGTACAATTTCAGGTATGTCTTCTTTACGTTCTCTTAATGGAGGCAGTTCAATACGAAACACATTAATTCGATAATATAGGTCTTCACGAAATTTTCCTTCTTGGACAAGACGTTCCAAATCCTGGTTTGTTGCCGCAATAATCCTGACATTGACCCGGATGGTTCGGCTGCTGCCCAGCGGTTCAAACTCTTTTTCCTGCAAGACGCGCAATAGTTTCACTTGCATAGAAAGGGGCATATCGCCAATTTCATCCAAAAAAAGCGTGCCGTTTTGGGCTAAGTGAAATTTTCCTTTTTTTCCTCCTCTTTTTGCTCCGGTAAAAGCGCCTTCTTCATAACCGAAAAATTCCGATTCGAACAACTCTTCCGGAATGGCGGCACAATTCACTTTCACGAAAGCCCCGGGAACACCGGAGGCAACATGAATGCTGTGGGCAAACAGTTCCTTGCCGGTACCGCTTTCTCCACAAATCAGGATGGTAGAAGGACTGCGAGACGCGAACATGGCTTCTTTTTTAACCTGCCGGATTTTCGCCGAGTTTCCCACGATGTCCGCAAAAGTGTAACGCGTTCCTTTAATATCGTTCAACTCCTGTTGGTAATAAGAAATTTGTTTTTCCAAACGGCTTATCTTTTCCAATGCTTCATGCAACTGGCGTAATCCGCGGTACATGATTTTACAAACAGCCCCTACAACGCGCTTGCCGTCATGGATTGGTAATGTGGTGATGACACACCGTTTTCCTGAAATGATCTTCCCCGTTCCCTGTATGGGCACACCCAACTGTAAAACTTGCCGAATGCCCAGATCGGGAAAGTCTTCCATAACCGATTGGCCAATTATCTGTTCTGCTTGCACCTGAAACAGTTCGCAAAATCCTTTGTTGGCCATCGTGATGACGCCCTTTTGATTCACTAAAACAATTCCGTCGTAGGCCAACTCCACAACGGTCCGTAGTTTTTCTTCCCACTCTTTCGTCCATTGGAGTTCTTCGGTCAATCGCTCGATGTGTGTCAGTTCCTCCATCATGACCATAACACCCGAGATGCGTTCTCGTTCATACAATGGCAGGCATTCCACGAGCACGCTATGGTGATTGATGGACATCTTTTGTTTGGGTGTTTGCTGTCCAGAGCTTATTGCCTCCTTGATCATTTGTTTTAGATCCAGCGTTTCCATGGGGAGGTCCGAGACGGTCATTGGTTGATGGTTTGAAGCGACATTTAGGATTTGTCGGGCAATGGGATTGATCGCGGTAATTCTCATCTGACGATCTAAGGAAAACAAACCGAAGGGTAAGTTGTCGAAAAGTTTTTTTAATTGATTGTCTAGCATGGTACTGACAATGTGGTAAGTGTGCAAGCAATCAGCAGTCGAAACGATCCCGATAGGTTGACCTTCCGGGTTGACGACCGGTGCTTGGGAGATGGCATGTTTGAGGAGAATATGTTTGGCCTCATCGACGGTATGGTCCGGCTTTAAGCAAACGGGTTCACAGACGATAAAAGATACAATTGGTTCATCCAATGAACTTCCCTTGGCAATCGCTCGAATGAGGCGGTTTTTCGTGAGTATGCCAACAAGGATGCCTTTTGCATCAATGACCGGGATGATCCCTGCAGTCGTACGAGCGAAAATTTGTAAGGCATCCTGAATCGATTGATGTGGGGAGAGTGTGTAGAAGGTAGTGGTCATCAATTCGCTGACAAGCATCGTGTCACCTGCTTCCAAAATGCTGAGTGCAAACATTTCTATGTAAATATAATAATATACCAAATAAAGAAATGATGTAAATGATAGTTAACACTATACATTTTCGTATAAAGTTTTATTTACAGTTTTATTTCTGGAATTTGGAAAATGTCTTCTTTCAAGCGTGATCAAAACAGGTTTTGGATGATGGCATAAAAATTGCTTGAAAAGTTGGTTGGCGACAGGTGCGAGGCAAGGACAGGCTGTGTGAGTGGATTGTTTTTTACTGAGGAGGAGATTGAGCGATGCGCCTTGATTTGACGGAAGAGCAGAAGTTGATGCAGCAATCGGTAAGAAAGTTTTTGGAGAACGAAATGCGACCTTATGCAGAAGAATATGCTGACAAGATGATCATAAAAGAGGTTGCCCACCAATTGTTAAAAAAATTGTTGCCCTTTGGGTACATCGTCGGCGCTTTTCCGGAAGAGGTGGGAGGGATGGCGCTGGATGCTGTTTCGCAGGGGATTTTGTACGAAGAGTTGTTTCGTGTGTTTCCTGGGCTGGCTGGGGTTGCTTTTATTACTCAGGAGTGTGCGCTCAGTCTCTATGAAGGCGGAAGCGACAAACAGATTCAGCGTTATTTGCCGCGGTTGCTGTCGGCGGAACTCATCGGATGTGTAGCCGTCACTGAACCCGGTGTGGGTTCGAATCCCGCCGATCTCACGATGCGTGCCGTTCCTGAAGGTGATTTCTACCGGCTGAACGGAGAAAAAATATGGATTTCAAATGGCAGCATTTCTGACGTATGTATCGTTTTGGCGAAAACGGGGGACGAAGGGAAAAAGTCACTGAGTCGCTTTATTGTGGAAAAGGAACCCAACGGTTACTCCGTGCGTGAACTGAAAAAATTAGGCCTTCATGCCTGGCCGACATCCGAGTTGTTCTTCGACAATACGTTGGTACCGAAAGAAAACTTGCTAGGCCGGCCGGGCGATGGGTTAAAGGAGACACTCAAAGCATTTGAGCGTGCCCGTTGTTTTGTGGCCTTAGCTGCCATTGGCATAGCGCAGGCTGCACTGGAAGCGGCTATCCAATATGCCCAAGAGCGAAAGCAATGGGGCAAGTCGATTGGCCAGCATCAGTTGATTCAGGAAATGATTGCTGATATGGCTACCGAACTGGATGCTGCCCGCTTGTTGGCATACCGGGGCTTATATTTGGTCGGAAAGGGCGTTCGTTGCGACACTCAGACGTCCATGGCCAAGTGGTATGCGACAGAAGCGGCGGTGCGAATTACTTCTCATGCGATCCAGATTCACGGGGCATATGGGTTATCTAAAGAGTTTCCTGTCGAACGGTACTTCCGGGATGCCCGCATGTTGACCATTCCGGATGGCAGCACGCAGATTCAAAAATTGATTATTGCCCGCAATATGCTAGGGATGGCAGCGTTTTAATCAAAAGGGGGTAGACCTATGAAACCACGGGTGGTGCTGATCACAGGGGCGGGGTCCGGCATCGGCCGCACAACGGCGATGCGTTTTGCCTCCAATGGAGATCGGGTGGTTGTCAACGACATCGACGAACAGAAAGCGAACGATGTGGTGAAGGAAATAAAAACGTTCGGTTTGGAGGCGATGGCGGCGCCGGCAGACATTACCCGTCTTGACGAGGTTGAAAATATGACAAAGGAGGTCGTCGAACGATGGGGACGGATTGATGTACTGGTCAATAATGCTGGTGTAGGAGACATCCGTCTCTTTTTGGAGACTGAGCCGGAAGACTGGCACAGGGAAATTCAAGTGAACATTTACGGTGTGCTGAATGTGTGCAAGGCTGTCCTGCCTCATATGGTGCGGCAAAACAGTGGAGTTGTGGTAAACATTGCTTCAGATGCCGCTCGGGTAGGGGAAACGTACATGGCTGTTTACTCCATGGCCAAAGCAGGGGTCGTCGGTTTCAGCAAGGCATTGGCCAAGGAGATGGCTAGGTACGGTATCCGAGTCAATGTGGTTTGTCCCGGAGCGACACGCACACCGTTGGTCAAAGCGTTGCTGGAACAAAAAGGGAAAGAAATTCTGAAAAATTACCCGATTCGTCGTTTTGCCGAACCGGAAGATATCGCGAATGGCATATTTTTTCTCGCATCACCGGAGGCTGACTATATTACTGGCCAGACGCTGAGTATCAATGGTGGGTATACCATGATCTGACATGATGGAACGTTGGTTGAGAACGGAGGAATGAGATGGGCACAGAAGTTTTAATTGCCACCGTCAAAGATGGGATAGGGACCGTGCAATTGAACCGGTCGGATGTGTTGAACGCGCTTAATTTGGAAGTGGGGAATCGGTTGTTGGATGTCTTGGAAGAGTGGAAAAAGGACGAACGAATTCGTGTGGTTGTGGTGAAAGGCCACCCGCACTTTTTCTCAGCCGGGGCAGATCTGAAATTCATCAAAAAAATACAGAAGGATCCCGAGAAATTTCCACTCGAAATGGTACGTTTTCTGGAATGTTTACGTCCGTCCGTGGAAGCGTTGGCCACTTTTCCTAGACCGACGATTGCAGTGGTCGAGGGGATTGCTTTTGGCGGTGGTTGCGAGTTGGCGTTGGCCTGTGACTTGCGGATTGCCACTCCGCAAGCGAAATTTGCGTTGCCGGAAGTGAAAATTGGGCTGTTGCCGGCAGCGGGTGGTACGCAGCGGTTGCCTCGTTTAATCGGTGCGGCGCGAGCCAAGGAACTTCTATTTACAGGAAAGACCGTCACTGCCTCAGAAGCGGAAAAACTTGGTCTGGTCAATCGGGTGGTACCGGCCGAAGCGTTGGAAGAGTCGTTGGCTTCACTGATTGGTGAATTGACCTCCGTATCGCCTTATGCCCAGCAACTGATCAAACGTTGTGTCGATGTGGGGCTGAATACCAGCCTGGCAGAAGGACTTGCTTTTGAATTTCAAGCGGCGGCGACCTTGGGTTACAGCGAGGACGCGATGGAGGGGGTGAGTTCTTTCATCGAAAAACGCCCGGCCCGGTTTACCGGAAGGTGATCCTTGGTTCGTATAGGCGGCGGCAAAAATCCAAAGGAGTGAGCGAGGATTGGAACGTGTTCAGGACAGGCTGTTTCATATTCCGTCTGGAGAAGGAGATGAGCCATATCTCATCGGAAATCGCTGCCGAGCATGCGGATCCGTATTTTTTCCGCCCAAGGGGGGGTGTCCCAACTGCCTGCGGGAAGATACGTTGGAAAGCATCCCCATCGGCAAACGGGGACGGATCAGTTCTTATTCCATTCTTCATGTGGCGCCTCCGGGATTTCCTGTGCCTCATGTTCAAGCGATGATCCGACTGGACGAAGGTCCATTGGTCTTCAGTTTGCTGAAAGATGTTTCGCCGGAGCCCAATGCGGTAGCGATTGGCGATGCGGTTCAATTGTATATCGGAGAAGTGCGTAAAGATGAATACGGAAAACCGATCATCGGCTGGCTATATCGGCCGGTATCGAATGAAAGGAGGGAAGAACAAGGATGAACCGTGTCGTCGTGTTGGGTGTGGGAATGCATCCTTTTGGAAAATATCCCCAGAAACACATCAAAGAACTGGCGAATACGGCCATCTGGGCAGCCATTCGCGATGCGGGGGTGGACCCAAGAAAAATTGAAGCGGCGTTTGTGGGAAATTGCCTTGGCGGCGTTCTTTTGGGACAAGAATCTGTGCGCGGACAAGTGATCTTGCGTCATGCCGGCTTTAAAGGTATTCCTGTTGTAAATGTTGAAAACGCTTGCGCTACGGCGTCCACTGCTTTTCGCATGGCTTGGTTAAGTGTCGCATCAGGGGTGCATGATGTGGTGTTGGCAGTGGGAGCCGAAAAAATGTATATCGGTGACACGGCACGCTCCATTCAGGCATTGACCATGGCCACCGACGTGGAGGTGGCCGGCAACATGGGCCTGCAATTCACTGCCCTGTATGCGATGGCCATTCGCAGAAAAATGGATAAATACGGCTGGAAACCTGAGGATCTGGCAAAAGTTGTGGAGAAGAACTCGTACCACGGTTCACTGAATCCGTATGCCCAGTTTCGCAAGCCGTTAACGGTTCAAGAGGTGCTCTCTTCCCGCATGGTGGCCGATCCCATCACCTTGTACATGGCATCCTCCATTGGGGATGGAGCCGCGGCGGCTGTTTTGTGCAGGGAAGATCTGGCCCGCAAGTGGAGCGAAAAGCCGATCGTTCGCGTGGCTGCCTCTGCCTTAAGAAGCGGACAAGGTTCCTTGTTGGAGGCTCATCCTCGGGAAAGTACAACCTGGTTAACTGCCCGAGAAGCTTATGAACAAGCCGGCATCGGGCCGGAAGACATCGAGGTGGCGGAAGTGCACGACGCCATGGCGCCGGCAGAATTGAAATTGTATGAAGAGTTGGGATTTTGTCCGGAAGGGGAAGCGGTTCGCCTGGTCCGGGAAGGAAAAACAGGTTTGCAGGGACAAATTCCGGTCAATCCCAGCGGCGGGTTGTGTTCCAGAGGCCATCCAGTGGGGGCGACCGGTTTGGCGCAGATAGCCGAGGTGGTGTGGCAGTTGCGGGGTGAAGCCGGCGACCGACAGGTTCGCGGACGAAACGGCATCCCAAGATGGGGCTTGACGCAAAACGATGGTGGGTTTGTGGATGGCGATACGGCTGCGACAGCAGTTCATCTATTTCAACGATTAGATTGAAAAACAGAACAAAGAAAGGAGCATGAACATGCGTCGAATTACAGGTTTTCCTTCGACTTCGATGAACGAATACCAATTGAATACCACCACGTTTATCCGGCATGCGGTCCGAAGTTATCCGGAACAGGAGATTGTGTACCGCACGCATGGAGATTTTCAGCGCTATACGTACAGGGATGCGTATGAACGGATGATGCGGGCTGCCAATGTTTTGGAAAAATTAGGTGTGCAACCGGGGGACCGGGTAGGCGTTCTTGATTGGAACACACATCGACACTTTGAATTGTATTTCGCCATTCCCGGTACTGGGGCCGTGATCCTGCAGATGAATTTGCGTATCTCGGCAGACGATTTGAGTTATGTCGTCAATCACAGCGAGGCCAAGTACGTTTTCGTGGACGAATCGCTTTTGCCTGTCGCCGAAGCGATTGCGCCCCATGCCAAGACGGTCAGGGGATGGCTGGTCATGACGGACAAACCGATGTCGGAGATTCACACATCGCTGTCACCGGTCTATCATTACGAGACGTTGTTGCGTGAGGCAGAACCTGACTACGATTGGCCGATGATCGACGAGCATTCAGCTTATAGCGCTTGCTACACTTCCGGCACCACGGGGAGGCCGAAAGGGGTTTATTACTCGCACCGCAACATCTACTTGCACACGATGGAGATGGCGGCATACATTGGCCTGAACAGTGATGACTGTATCGCCTGTATCGTACCCATGTTTCATGGGCAGTCTTGGGGGTTGTTCTACGCCGGCGTGATGATGGGGGCCAAACTGATTTTTCCAGGCAGGTATATGGCAGAACAGCCGGGCTTGCTGGTCGATCTCATGATACAGGAGCAAGTGACCGTAGCCAACGGCGCGCCGGCCATCTTTTTGCCCATGCTCCATTATATCAAGACATTGGATCAAAAACCCGACTTCAGCCGCGCCCGTTTTCTTTCTGGAGCGACAGAACCGCCATTATCCATGATGAAAGAATATAAGGAGCTAACGGGAGCAGAAATTATTCACGCTTACGGGGCGACGGAGACGACGCCGCTGGTTTGTATAAACTATCGCCTGAAACCGTCGTTGCAACGGAAACTGAGCGAGGAAGAAAAGTGGGACTTAAAACGCAAGCAAGGTTTGCCTGTTACGGGGATCGATATCAAGATCTGTGATTCGGAAGGAAACGAAGTGCCCCGTGACGGCAAATCCGTGGGAGAGATTTGGGTGCGCGGGCCATGGGTGACCGCCCAATACTACAATTCTCCTGGTACGGAAGGACAATTTCATGAAGGGTATTGGAAGAGTGGTGATGCCGGCACCATGGATGAAAACGGTTATGTGAAAGTGGTGGATCGGATTAAAGATGTGATCAAGAGCGGCGGTGAATGGATTTCATCGATTGATCTCGAAAACACCATCATGGGTCATCCGGGCGTTGTAGAAGCTTGTGTGGTCGGTCTGCCTCATCCCAAGTGGCAGGAGCGTCCGTTGGCCCTCGTGGTGCCAAAGGCAGGACATCATGTTTCGGAAGCAGAGATCTATGATATGTTGAAAGAACGATTCGCTAAATGGCAATTTCCTGACAAAATCATTTTTGTCGATCAAATTCCAAAAACGAGTGTGGGTAAATTCAACAAGAAGGAGATCGTCAAACAGTATAACGATTTGTATATGGCATAATTATCCATCATTATCCATTCCATTTTGGATCGCCCGGGCGTATGCCCAGGGTGGTCTTTTTTTGTCGCGCTTGCATTTTCATGGGAGAATCGTTATCCTAATGTGGGAGAAGCGTTATCCTGATGAAGGGAACGCATATGGCGGTTTTACAGGACGGCAAGAGAAGGGAAGCAGGGATACCGAATGGGATGCATGTCCTTTTGTGGGAAAGGGCTTTTTTTATTTTCTGGTAAAAGTTTTTATTTTGGAAACACGGTTCAGGGAGGTTGAGCGGATGAACGAGGGTGTTCGCGACAAACAAGTGGATATGCCGACCGCTTATCAGCCGCGCGAAGTGGAGGCGAAGTGGTCACGCTTTTGGAAGGAGGAAGGCTGTTTCACGCCCAAAGGAGAAGGAGAGCGGCGTTTCTCCATTGTCATCCCGCCCCCCAACGTGACGGGGAAATTACATATCGGCCATGCGCTGGACTTTACCTTGCAGGACATCCTGATTCGGATGAAACGGATGCAGGGGTACGACACGCTTTGGTTGCCGGGGACGGATCACGCCGGGATCGCCACACAGGCGCGGGTGGAGGCGCAGCTTCGCACGGAGGGACTGACCCGTCAGCAACTGGGACGTGAGAAATTCCTGGAACGTGTCTGGCAGTGGAAAGAGGAATACGCCACGGCGATCCGGCAGCAATGGGAGAAGCTGGGGCTTTCGCTGGATTACACGCGCGAGCGCTTTACGATGGACGAGGGGCTTTCCCGGGCGGTGCGGAAAGTGTTTGTCGATTTGTACAACAAAGGGCTGATTTACCGCGGCGAGTACATCATCAACTGGGACCCTGAGACGCGTACGGCGCTTTCAGACATCGAGGTGGAGTACAAGGAGGTTCAGGGAAAACTCTACCACATCCGTTACCCGCTGGTTGACGGTTCCGGGGGGATTGTCGTCGCCACGACGAGACCGGAGACGATGCTGGGCGACACGGCGGTCGCGGTGCATCCGGAAGACGAAAGGTACAAGCACCTCATCGGCAAACGGCTGAGATTGCCGATTGTCGGCCGCGAGATTCCGATCATCGCCGATGAATACGTGGACCCCGAATTCGGCAGCGGCGCGGTGAAGATCACGCCGGCCCACGATCCGAACGACTTTGAAGTGGGCCGCCGCCACCAGCTGGAGGCGATCCTGGTGATGGACGAGGGCGGCCGGATGAACGAGAACGCCGGCAAATACCAGGGCTTGGATCGCTTCGAATGCCGCAAGCAGCTGGTACGGGATCTGGAGGAGCAAGGGTATCTGGTCAAAGTGGAGGATCACCTCCACGCCGTCGGCCACAGCCAGCGCAGCGGCGCGGTGGTGGAGCCGTACCTTTCGACGCAATGGTTTGTCAAGATGAAGCCGCTGGCTGAACAGGCCATTGCCTGCCAAAAGTCGGGGCGGGGCGTCAAGTTCGTGCCGGAACGGTTTGAGAAAATCTACTTGAACTGGATTGAAAACGTCCGCGATTGGTGCATCTCCCGCCAGCTCTGGTGGGGCCACCGGATTCCCGCCTGGTATTGCCAGCGCTGCGGTGAGACGATTGTCTCCATGGAGGATGTGGATACATGTCCGCACTGCAGCAGCCAGGATTTGAAGCAGGATGAGGATGTGCTGGACACCTGGTTCAGCTCGGCGCTCTGGCCCTTCTCGACGATGGGCTGGCCGGAAGAGACAGCCGACATGAAGCGGTATTATCCGACCGATGTCCTGGTCACCGGTTATGACATCATCTACTTCTGGGTGGCCAGGATGATCTTCACGGCGTTGGAGTTTACCGGCCAGATTCCCTTCGAGTATGTCTACATCCACGGCCTCGTGCGTGACGCGGAAGGACGCAAAATGTCCAAATCGCTCGGCAACGGGGTGGATCCATTGGAGGTCATTGAGCGTTACGGGGCAGATGCGTTGCGCTTCATGATCTCCACGGGTGCCACGCCGGGGCAGGATGTGCGTTTTCACTGGGAGCGGGTGGAGATGGCCCGCAACTTTGCGAACAAGGTCTGGAACGCCTCCCGCTTTGTGTTGATGAACCTGGAACCGGATCAGGACCAGGGTTTTTCGCTGGAGCGGCTCAGTCCGATTGACCGCTGGATCCTCCATCGGCTGAACGAGACGGTGGCCGATGTGACAGAGATGATGGAGCGGTTTGAGTTTTCCGAGGTGGGACGCCACCTGTACCAATTCATTTGGGACGAGTTTTGCGACTGGTACATCGAATTTTCCAAGGTTCCGCTCTATGGCAACGACCCGGAAGCCAGGAAGACGACACAGCAGGTGCTCTGTTTTGTCCTCGACCAGCTGCTGCGGCTACTCCACCCGATGATGCCGTTTATTACGGAAGAGATCTGGCAACACTTACCAGTACGCGGAAAAAGCCTCGCGTTGGCGGACTGGCCCAAGACCAACCCTGACTTCCAGTTTCCGGATGCGGTGGCCGAGGTGACCTTGCTCATGGAAGTGGTTCGGGCGGTCAGAAATGTGCGGGCCGAGATGAACGTGCCGCCTGGACGCAAAGTGACGGTTTATGTGCAAACGGATGAAGCGAAGATCCGGGAGCAGCTTCTCAAGCACGAGGCGACCCTGTTGCGTTTCCTGAACGCCGAAGAGCTGCACCTGGAGGCGCGGGGTCCAATCCCGGAAGAGGCGGTGACGGCGGTGGTGGACGGTGCCGTGATTTACCTGCCGCTGGCGGGTCTGATCGATGTGCAGCAGGAGCTGGCCCGATTGCGCAAGGAATTGCAGAAACTGGATCAGGAAGTGGAGCGGGTCCAGAAGAAGCTGGCCAATCCCCAGTTTGTCGAGCGAGCACCGGAAGAGGTGGTCAATGAAGAACGGGCCAAGGAGAAGGCATACCTCTCCAAACGGGCGCAGGTGAAGGAACGGCTGGCCACCCTGGAACGGCTGGCGGGCCGGTCATAGGGACGAGACACAGACACATACAATGATATGTGGGAGCGTGGAGACAAATGCGACATTTCAGCGCTGGGGAAGAGGTACTGGCCTGGATACGGGATGTGGCCAATCCGGGGATCAAGCCTGGCCTGCATCGGATGGAGTGGTTGATGGAACGGCTTGGGCATCCCGAGCGCCGGCTGAAATTCATTCACATCGCCGGCACCAACGGCAAGGGTTCTACAGCCGCCATGATCGCGAACACCCTTTACACATGCGGTTATGATGTGGGCCTGTTCACCTCCCCCTACGTGGAAAATTTTTCGGAACGGATTCGATTCAATGGGCAACCCATCCCGGAGGCCGATCTGATCGAGGCGGCCAACCAAATCCGTCCGGCTGTGGAAGAGTGCGGCCAGACGGAATGGGGTGCGCCCAGTGAGTTTGAACTGGTGACCACCTTGGCCATTTGGTATTACGCGCATATCAGTTATCCGTATTATGTGGTCTGGGAGACAGGCCTGGGTGGACGGTGGGACGCCACCAATGTGGTGTATCCCGTGTTGACGATTATTACCACGGTCGGACTGGATCACACCCAGTATCTTGGTGAGACGATTGCGGAAATTGCCCGGGAAAAGGCGGGGATCATCAAGCCGGGCGTCCCGCTGGTATGCGGCGTGACCGATCCGGAAGCGCTTGATGTGATCCAACAGGTGGCAACGGAAAAAAAGGCCAGCCTCTATGTGTACGGGCGCCATTTTACCGCCACGCCGGTTGAAGCGTCAGAGGACGGACAGAGCTTCGATTTCTCCGGTCCGTACCGCCGGTTTGAACGGGTGCAGATACGTCTCGCCGGACCCCATCAGATGCAAAACGCCGCGGTAGCCCTGATGGGCCTGGAAGTGTTGCGCCAATTTATGGCTTTTGTCTACGAAGAGGATGAAGTGCTCTACCGGGGAATGAGCGAAACCCGCTGGCCGGGCCGGCTGGAGAAACTGGCTGATCGCCCCGGCATCGTGATCGATGGCGCGCACAACCCGCAGGCGGCCGCCAGTATTGCTGAGGCGATCCGCCAGTTGTACACCTATGATCGGCTGCATCTGGTTGTCGGATTGCTCAAGGATAAGGTGAACCAGGACTTTTTCCGGCCACTTCTCCCGCTTGTCGATACGGTGATCCTGACGGAGCCGGACTTTCCCCGCAAAGCCAGCGCCGAGCAGCTGAAAGAGATGGTGGCGACCTTGCGTCCCGATGTGGAGACGGTGGTGGAAGAGGATTGGCGGAATGCCCTGGAGGCGGCGCGCAGGCTGGCCGGGCCTGGGGATATGATACTGGTTACGGGTTCCTTGTATTTGATTGGGGATGTCCGCAAATGGCTGAAGAACAGGTAAGATGGGGTGATAAGGTGAGGCGTTACCGGCAGGTGCATTTCATTGGTATCGGCGGATATGGCATGAGCGCACTCGCCCGCGTCCTGTTGGATCAAGGGATCCAAGTCAGCGGATCCGATCTTGCCAGGAAAGATTTGACTGACAAGCTGGAGCAGCAGGGTGCCAAGGTGTACATCGGCCACCGCAGGGAGCAGATTGACGGAGCCGATGTGGTGGTTTACTCATCCGACATACCCAAGGATAACGTGGAGCTGGTCGAGGCCACGCGGCGGCACATCCCCTTGCTTCACCGCTCCCAGATGCTGGCCCAGATTCTCAATGATAAAACGGGCATTGCCGTGGCGGGTACCCACGGAAAAACGACCACGACGTCGATGATTGCGCGGGTGATGGAAGCGTGCGGATTGGATCCCACGTACGTCATCGGCGGCGAAATGCTGGACATCGGCAGCAACGCCCGCGCAGGCAACAGCCAGTACGTGGTTGCCGAGGCGGATGAAAGCGACGGAACTTTTCTGCATTACTATCCGTACATTGGCGTAGTCACCAATCTTGAGGCGGATCACTTGGAAAATTACGACGGCCGTTTTGAAAAGCTGGTGGCGGCCTACAAGCAATTTCTCTCCCAGATCAAGCCGGGCGGCGTGGCCATCCTCAACGTGGATGATCCTCATCTGAAGGCGCTCATCCCGTCTCTCGCTTGCCGGGTATTGACCTATTCCCTGCAGGATTCATCCGCTGATTTATACGCTTCGGCCATCACAACACTGGATTGGGGAATCGGTTATACGGCTTACATGCGGGGGAAGAAGCTGGGCGAGGTGAGGCTTGCCGTGCCAGGGCGCCACAATGTTGCAAACAGCTTGGCGGCCATTTTGGCCGGCTGGGAACTGGGGCTGTCTTTTGAGGATATCGTGCCTGCGCTGGGCTCCTTTCACGGTGCCAAGCGCCGTTTTGAAGTGGTGGCCGAAGTGAACGGAATATTGCTCGTCGACGATTACGCCCACCATCCAACCGAAATCAAGGCCACACTGGAGGCGGCCCGCGCACTGAACCGCCGCGTGCTGGCCCTGTTTCAGCCGCACCGGTACAGCCGAACGGACGATCTCAAGGAAGAGTTCAGCCGCGCGTTTGGACAGGCAGACGAGGTGTGGATTACAGAGATTTATTCTCCGAAGGGGGATCAGCATCGTCCGATCACGGGACAGGATTTGGTGGCGATGATCCGGAAGGAGAGCAATCCGAACACGCATTACGCCACTGATCTAAAGGATCTGCACCGGCAAGTGAGGCCGCGCCTTGCGCCCGGCGATCTGGTGCTGACGATGGGAGCCGGAGACATCTGGCAAGTGGCCGGCTGGCTGCGCGATGATCTGTTGGCCAACGAACGAAGCGAGCAAATAACAGACGCGGCTACATAAACCCGGATGGAACGTTGGCGCTTGACGAAACATTCCCGCCCATTTCCAAAGTGGGGCGGGATTTTTTTGCGGTTTCTCTTCACGATTAAAATTTTTATAGAAATGCGAAAGCGAACAGGTCCCCCATTTTTCAGGGGGGAGCCGCGGCTTTGTTCACAAAATGCTACACTTTTGGGGGTGTCCAAGCCAGCCCTTCGCCTGCTATGATAGTGCTGAGTAGGATTTTGTCGCGGCTTGTAGAAAATGCTTAAAGGCCGAACTTTGGTTGTGATGATCGGAATTGAGCGGGAACCGGGAGAGGTGTAGAGGGCGCCATGATGGTGCGAAAACGGTTGGGCGAGTTGTTGATGGAAGCCGGCCTGATTACCGAAGAACAACTGGAGCAGGCGTTGCGGAAACAGAGGGAAACTGGCCAGCGATTGGGCGAAATCCTGATCAATCAAGGTGTGATTTCGGAACAGCAGCTGATCGAGGTGATCGAGTTTCAGCTTGGGATTCCCCACGTCGACCTCGACCGCTACCGGATTGAACCTGAAGTCCTTGCGGTCATCCCGGAAGAGGTGGCCCGGAGGTACCGGGTGTTGCCGATCAGGGTTCAGGACAACCGGCTGACAATGGCGATGCTGGATCCCTTCGATTTTTACACGATCGACCACTTGGCGATGATCACGGGAATGGAGATAGACCCGGTGATCTCCACCCGGGAAGGGATGGAACGAGCGCTGGATCGCTACTACGGCCTGCAGGAATCGGTGTCGGAGGTCCTGCGGCAGGTACAGCCGGAAGAGATTGACGTCAAGGAGGTCAGCGCCGAGGATGCGCCGGTGGTCAAGCTGGTCAACCAGATTATCGAACAGGCGGCTGAGCAGCGAACCAGCGACATCCATTTTGATCCGCAAAAGCATGATCTGGCGGTCCGGTTCCGGATCGATGGCATGCTGCAGACCAAGATGCGGCTCCCCAAACACTTGCAGCCGATCCTGACGGCGCGGTTGAAGATCATGGCCAACCTGAACATTGCGGAACGCCGCCTGCCCCAGGACGGTCGCATCCAGATGCCGGTGCGCGGGAGGGTGATTGACATCCGGGTGGCCATCCTGCCCACCATTTTTGGCGAGAAGGTGGTGCTGCGCCTGCTGGATCCCAAGCAAGCGGTGAGCCGGATTGAGGATTTGGGGTTTTCGGAAAGAAACCGACAGGCCTTTATCCGCATGATTGAGTCGGCCAACGGGATCGTTCTCGTCACGGGGCCGACCGGCAGCGGCAAATCCACCACGCTGTATGCCGCATTGCAGCGGCTGAATACGGAGGATGTGAACATCATCACGGTGGAAGATCCGGTCGAATACCAGCTGGACGGGATCAATCAAGTTCAAGTGAACACGGCCATCGGTTTGACCTATGCGGTAGGCTTGCGCTCCATCCTGCGCGAAGATCCGGACATCATCATGGTGGGTGAAATCCGTGACGAGGAAACAGCCGAGATCGCGATTCGCTCCGCGTTGACCGGACACCTGGTGCTGTCCACATTACATACCAATGACGCCCCCAGCAGCATTGACCGCCTGGTGGACATGGGCATCCCCTCCTACCTGTTGGCCTCCACGCTGCGTGGGGTGGTGGCGCAGAGACTGGTCCGGCGCATCTGCACCGATTGCCGGGAGGCATATGAACCTCACCCGGATGAGGCGGAATTGCTCGCCCGGCATGGCCTGCCGGCCGGACAATTGTGGCGGGGAAGAGGTTGCGCGTTATGCAACCAGACCGGCTACCGGGGACGTCTGGCCGTGCACGAGGTGCTGCCCATCCACAGGGAGCTGCGGCGTTACATATTGGAACGGGTTCCTGCTGAAGCCTACCGTGCTTGGGGGATGGAGCACGGTTACGAGAGCATGCTGGTGGACGGGCTGAAGAAAGCGCTGGATGGAACCACTACTGTCATGGAAGTGTTGAAAGTGGTCCTGACGGAGGATTGAGCAAGTTGGGCGAAAAGAGGCTGGAATGGCTGCTGTACGAAGCGGTGGAACGAAAAGCTTCCGATTTGCACCTGACGGTGGGGATTCCTCCTTATCTGCGGATCGATGGGGCCCTGTTGCCGATGGATCACCCTCCCTTGACGGTGGAAGACTGCAGTCAGCTGGCGCGGGAGATTCTCGATGAGAAGGCGTGGTTGGAGTTCCAGGAATTGGGCGAATACGATTGTGCCTACACGGTTCCCGGATTGTCCCGCTTTCGCGTGAATATCTTTCGCCAGCGGGGGACGGTCTCGCTTGCATTGAGGACGATTCCTTTCGGCATTCCGCCATTTGATTCATTAGGCCTGCCGGAAGTGACGCGGGAGATCCTGCGCCGTCCCCAGGGTCTGGTGTTGGTCACCGGACCGACCGGCAGCGGGAAGTCCACCACCCTGGCGGCGATGGTGGATGAGATCAACCGGACGATGCAGAAGCACGTCATCACCCTGGAGGACCCGATTGAATACCTGCACGCTCACCGACAGAGCATTGTCGTGCAGCGGGAGGTGGGACTGGACACGAAAAGTTTTGCCACCGGCCTGCGGGCGGCTTTGCGGGAGGATCCCGATGTGATCCTGGTGGGAGAGATGCGGGATTTGGAAACCATCTCAACCGCCATGACGGCGGCCGAGACCGGGCATCTGGTGCTCGCCACCCTGCATACGCCGGATGCGGCCCAGACCATCGACCGGATCATTGACGCCTTTCCGCCCAGCCAGCAGGTGCAGATCCGCTATCAGCTGGCCAGTGTGCTGGTGGCGGTATACGCCCAGCGGCTGCTTCCCCACCGCAGCGGCCGTGGCCGTGTGGCCGCCTTTGAGGTGCTGGTCAATGTGCCTGCTGTGGCCAACCTGATCCGGACGGAGAAGGTGCACCAGCTGAAAAGCGTCATGCAGACCGGCGCCCGCTACGGGATGCGAACGTTGGAGCAGGATTTGAACCGTCTGGTGGCAGAAGGCAAGGTTCGCCGGGAAGAGGCGGACGTGCTGATCATGGAATGGCGGCAGGTCAACGGGATGTGATTGGGTAAGTTTTTTCAGGCACATGGAAGGGTCCTTTCAGGAACACGGAAGTTGTTTTGGGTTTTAAAAAAGGTTTTAGAAAAAAATACCAAAATTGTCGTTGATTATCTGTCGAGCCGATGTATAATTTTTATAAAAGCAAACTTGTAAAATTATTTATAAAAAATGATTTGTTTTTTATTAAATTTATCAAACATTTTGCGCCGGTGGGTCTGGCGGCAATGAAGAGGCATCGCAGCCCAGAGAAAGAAGGGGGAACTCATGGCGCAATACCAGTACCGAGCGTTCAACCGGACAGGCCGGACGATAAGGGGACGGATTGAGGCTGCCGATGAGATGGCGGCCACACTTCAGCTCAGGGAACGGGGATTGTATCCCATCCGGGTGGAACCCCTGGAAGAAACAAGTCTCCTGCAGCGGGAAGTGGATTTTCGTTCCTTGACGATAGGCCGGGTAGGGCTCAAAGATTTTGTTCCTTTCTGCCGCCAGTTTGCCGCGTTGGTGCGGGCGGGCGTCACCGTGGTCCAGTCGCTGGAAATCCTGACGGCCCAGACCAACAACAAGGCCTTGAAGAAAGCGCTGGAGCAGGTGACTGCCGATGTGCGCGAAGGGAACTCCTTGCAGGATGCCTTTGGCCGTCATCCCAAAGCCTTTCCGGAGATGTTCGTCAACCTGGTTGGGGTGGGCGAATTCTCCGGACAACTGGAAATCGTGCTGGATCGTCTGGCCGACTTTTATGAGAAGGAACGGACGACGAAGCAGAAAATCGTTTCGGCACTCACCTATCCGATGGCCGTTTTGACGATTGCGGTCGCGGTCAGCATCTTCCTCCTGATCAAGGTGGTTCCCACCTTCGTCGATACCTTCGAGGAACAAGGGGTTCCCTTGCCGCTTCCGACCCAAATGACGGTAGCCGTGAGCAACTTTCTCGTTCACCGCTGGTATCTGGCGTTGTTCCTGGCCTTCCTGCTGGCCATCTTGGTGGTCTACGGCAAGCGAACACCGCAAGGGAAACGTCTCTGGGGACGGCTTGTGATCAGCGTGCCGGTCCTCGGGAAACTCTTCCAGAAGAATCTCCTGGCACGCTTTGCACGGACCTTTGCTCTGCTCGTGACCAGCGCCGTGCCGATCCTGGACGCGGTGGAACTGACGCGAAAGACGCTGAACAACGCGCTCTATCAGCGGGCCCTTGATGAGACGACCGTGCACCTGCGCGAAGGGGGCAGGATCCACACCCCGCTTGAGCTGCACCGCAAGCTCTTCCCGCCGATGGTGACACAGATGGTGGCGATCGGCGAGGAATCCGGCTCGCTGGATGTGATGTTGGACAAGCTGGCTGATTTCTACGAGGCGGATGTGGCGGAGATGACCAGCCGGCTGCAGTCCCTCCTGGAGCCGATCATGATTCTGATTTTGGCGGTTATGGTGGGCGGGATCATACTTTCCGTCTATCTGCCTATGTTTACGATGATGGACTTCATTGGCCAGTAATT
>Ga0066871_100608_pt1 | contig 18721 bp, 16 predicted proteins | sample CeladaPassage60B_FD_62209 | JGI IMG/M metagenome (GOLD analysis project Ga0066871, IMG submission 62209) | Cellulose-adapted microbial communities from the Joint BioEnergy Institute, USA - Passage3 60B | ecosystem: Engineered > Bioreactor > Continuous culture > Unclassified | place: USA...
CGCACCACTTGATCGAGGGAGGGCACCGGCGAATCGCGCTGATTGGCGGGCCGTTGGAGGATCCGCAGCGGGGCCGGGCCAAGTTTGAGGGATACCGGGAGGCGCTGGAGACGGCGGCTCTCCCCTTTGATGAACAGTTGGTCCGGATTGGGGATTACCGGTATGATTCCGGCTTTGCGGCGATGCAGGAGCTATTGGCGATCCCCGACCCGCCGACGGCGGTTTTTTGCGTCAGTGACGAAATGGCAGTCGGCGCCATTCATGCCATTCAGGAGCATGGCCTGCGGGTGCCGGAGGATATTGAGGTCATCGGTTACGATAACATCCCACTGGCGTCCATGGTGCGGCCGAAGCTGACCACCATCGGACAGCCAATGTACGATCTGGGTGCGGTGGCGATGCGCCTGTTGACCAAGTTCATGAATCATGAACCGGTCGAGGAACAGCGGGTCGTATTGCTGCACCAGTGGATCGAAAGGGATTCCACACGTACACGTCCCATCGGCGATGAATAATGGCACATGGCGGAGAAGACCAATCCGCCCTGTGCCTTTTTTTACGCTTTTGGAACGTACCACAACAGTCGTTCCAGGGTGCGCCGGTTTTTCGCTTCAATTTCCTGGCGGCGTGGAATCGGTTTCATCGGCGGGTCAAAAAGCCTGGGCGGAAGGGTTACCGGACTTTCCGCCTGCCATTGATTCAGCCATTGCTGCGGCAGCTGCTGATCTTCCAAGTGAATGTCGTTCATTTCCGCCCACAGCAGCGCCCAGGCACGGGGAACAACACGCCAGATGTCATAACCGCCGCCTCCCAAGGCGATCCACCGGCCGTCGCACAGCTCGTGCGCCAATTGATGAACCAGCCGGGGGATGGCCTGAAAGACGCGCATGGAAGTGGCCAGGTGGGTGAGGGGATCGAAGCGGTGGGCATCACATCCGTTCTGGCTGATGATCACGTCAGGGCGAAAGCTGCGGGCGGCCGTGGGCAGCAGCTGATGAATCATGTCGATATAAGAATCGTCCTCGGTAAAAGCGTCCAAAGGCAGGTTGATGCTGTAGCCAAGGCCCGCTCCCGCCCCCCGTTCATCCACGTCGCCCGTTCCTGGAAAGAGGTAGCGTCCGGTTTCGTGAATGGAGATGGTCATGACATTGGGATCATCGTAAAAAAGCCATTGCACACCATCACCGTGATGGGCATCGGTGTCAATGTAAAGGACCCGTGCCTGGTACTTTTTGCGGATATGGGCGATGGCTACGGCCGCATCGTTGAAGATGCAAAAGCCGGCTGCCTTGTTTCGCAAACCGTGATGCAGTCCTCCTCCCAGGTTTAGCGCGTGCCGGACATGCCCTTCCATGACCAGTTCGGTGGCGACCAGCGTCCCGCCGACGCTGAGCAGGCTGGCTTTGTACATGCCTGGGAAGATGGGATTGTCTTCGGTGCCAAGTCCATATGCTTCGGCGTCAATGGGGTGCGTGGGGGTGTCATCTTCGGTGGGATCAAGCTGCCTGACGGCCTGGATGAAATGTGCATCCAGAATCAGTTCCAGTTCTGTCTCGGTGGCCATTCGCGGGGTGATGATCTGTTCCGGCCGGATGAGCTTCATTTTTTGAATCAAATCGAGCGTCAGTTGGAGCCGTTTTTGATTGAATGGGTGATCGTTGTGGAATTTGTAGGTTTGAAACGCCTCACTGTAGACAAAGGCGCTGTTGTGTTTTGCCATTGCGTCCTTCTCCCACAAGGTTGTCTGTCAGTTTTTTAGATTGAGGTTATTATAGCACGTCCGACAGACGGGGGGAAAGATTAGTACATGTAGCGGCGGCGGAGGCGGAGGCGATCAAAGGCTTCGATGGAACTTTGCGGAACCTGTTTGCCGATCCGGACCATCAAGGCATTGGCGGGGTGTGAGCAGATCTCCGGGTCATCGGTGGCCATCCATTCCAGACCGGCACTGTTCATCACTTTTTCCATCACTTTGCGGTATTCCCAGACGGACAGGCCGGTGCGTTTCAAGTCCCAGTGCCAGCAGTATTCGGTGGTAAAGACGATATAGTTTTCCATATGGGGATCCATGAAAGCCACCTTGAGAAGCGCCTTGGCCAGTCCTCCTTTGCGGTATGCTGGCGCGATTTCGATGGCTCCCAGTTCGAGAAGGTCTTCCATGTGTCCGTCTGACCAGCTTTCCAGCGGATCGGGATAAAGGAATGTGACGTAGCCGACCGTCACGGTTTCGTTGTGTGCCAGGATAATCCTCGCTTCCTCGAAACCGGCAATCTCGATCAGCGCCTGGTGCTGCTTTTCCGGGATGCGAAAGGCGTCACATTCTTCATGCAGCGGGTAACGGGCGACGGTTTCAGGAGGTACCGGACCTTCGATCAACAGCTCTTCCCCATTCGGCGTCACAAAGGGCATCGAATGGTACTGCTTCACGTGTTTCATTTTCACTTTCATTTGCCGCAGCTCCTCTCCTTATCGGAGTAACTTCTGGTGTACTCATTATACTGGATCGGTATGCGGGAAAAAACAACGGAACCGTGAATTCACAGAATAGCTACACATTGGCCGGCCAAAATATCCTTTGCGACGATTTCCGAATCATGGTACATTTTTTTAAAAAGAAATACTGAAAAATCGGAAAGAGGGTCATGGACCTTGGCTGGCAAAACACAGGCCGAAATGATGGCTGAAATGGCGCTTTTTCGGCTGCTCATCCGCCGCAAGTACCGGTTCCTTGTGCGGGCCATCGCCTGTTTTATGGCCTTTTATTTCATTCTGCCCGTCTCGATCGGACTGTTTCCGCATTGGATGAGCCTGCCGTCGCCGTTTTGGGATTTGCCTTGGGGATGGTTATTCGCTTTTGCGCAATTGGTGATGACCTGGTTCTTTGCTTGGCTCTACTGGCGCAAGTCCAAATCGTTTGATCGGCTGGTTGAAGAAATCAGACAGGGGATTCGACAATGAATCTGACCACTTTTTTGCTGTTTCTCTGCATCGTGGGCAGCACCTTAATCATCACGCATTGGGCCGCGCAGCGAAAACAGACCACGCATCTGTTTTACACGGCCGAGGGCAGCCTGACCGGGCTGCAAAACGGCATGGCGATCGCCGGCGATTATATCAGTGCGGCCTCTTTTCTGGGCATCACCGGCGCCATCGCACTGGAAGGATTTGACGGCTTTTTGTATTCCATCGGCTTTCTGGTTTCTTATCTGGTCGTTTTGTTTGTCGTCGCTGAACCGGTCCGCCATCTCGGAAAGTTTTCGGTGGGCGACGTCATTTGTTTCCGCTTTCCCGGACGGCGGATGCGTCTGGCGATGGCGGCGGGCACCTTCATGATTTCCATTTTTTATATGATCCCGCAACTGGTGGCCTCCGGCCTGCTGATCCGGATGCTGCTGGGAATCGATTATTCGGTTTCGGTGCTGGTGATCGGCAGTCTGATGACGGTGTATGTCGTTTTTGGAGGGATGGTGGCTGCCTCATGGGTACAGATTGTCAAGACGGTGCTGTTGATGTCGGGGACGTTTCTTCTCTCCCTGATGCTGCTGTCCCGATTTGACTGGCAGTTGTCGGCCTTGCTGCAGCAGGTGGTGGAGGGGACGCCGCTGCGGGAGAAGTTCTTTTTGCCGGGAAACCTTTTTGCTTCGCCGTTGGAGATGCTTTCCTTGAACCTGACGCTGCTTTGCGGTACGGCCGGTTTGCCGCACATTCTGATCCGCTTTTTTACGGTGAAGGATGCGGTGGCGGTCCGTCGTTCGGTGATCACCGCCAGTTGGATCATCGGCCTCTTTTATGTGATGACCCTGATTTTGGGACTGGGCACGGTGGCGCTGGTCGGATGGCGGCGGCTCATGGCCACGGATCCGACGGGCAACCTGGCCGCTCCCTTGCTGGCCGAAGTGCTGGGCGGTGACTTTCTGATGGCCTTCATCGCGGCCATCGCCTTTGCGACCATTGTGGCTGTCGTCACGGGGCTGGTCATTTCTGCCACGACATCCCTGGCGCATGATGTGTACAATCATGTGTTACGCGGCGGCATGGCGACGGAAAAGGAGCAGCTGCGGGTGGCCAAGTGGACGGCGGCCGGGATCGGATTGATATCCACGCTGTTTTCGCTGGGTTTGGAAAACCTCAATGTGGCTTTTCTCGTCTCGCTCACCTTTGTCGTGGCCGCTTCCAGCAACCTCCCCACGATTGTGCTGACCATTTACTGGAAGCGTTTCAATGAGGTGGGGGCCATGGTGGGAATGACCAGCGGTTTTTTGGCCTCCTTGGTATTGGTGATCTTGGGTCCCCATATCATGAGTCCGGAACATGGCTGGATTGCCAGGGAGGCGATTTTTCCTTTATACAATCCGGGAATTATCGCCATTCCAATCGGTTTTTTGGGTGCCGTGCTGGGAACGCTTTTGTCACGCAAGCCGCTCGATCAGGCCCGTTTTGCCCGTCTGTTGGTACGGGCACAGACAGGCATTGATCCGCTGGATGAGGCGGGGAGGAGACAGACGTGGAATTCCTGACGCTGACCCTGTTTGAACGGCTTGGTTTGTTGCTGGTTGTGGCCTTTATGCTGACGCGTATTCCCGGATTTCGTTCCCTTTTGGATCGGGAGCTTGATGTCAAGACGACCTTGCTGCACGCGGTGATTTTCGGCCTTTTCGGGATAGCTGCGGCGCAGGCCGGGGTGTTGATGGACGGGGAGAGCTTTATCCCCCATTTTTGGGTGTTTTCGTTGGAAGAATCCCAGATGCTGGTCGGTTCGTCGTTGGTCGCAATTGTGATAGCGGGGCTGTTGGGCGGCCCGTTTGTCGGGTTGGGTGCCGGGGTGATGGCCGGTGTTTACCTGTTTTCCCTTGGGGGGATGGGAAGTTTGGCCAATCTTCTCGTGAATCCACTGACCGGCCTGCTGGCCGGGTTGACGGCCCGTTTTTTTTCCGAGGAGCGGATTATCGCCCCGTCCAAGGCGTTGTTTATCGGCATTTTTCCTCCCATTTTGAAGATGGGGCTGCTGCTCATTTTTACGGAGGAACCAGAGGTGATGGTGTCATTGGTCAATCTGATCGGGCCGCCGCTGGTGATTTCCAACAGCGTCGCCATTGCCGTGTTTACGGCCATGATCCGTCTGGCATGGCATGAGAAAGAACAGGAAGCGGCGCTGGAGACGCGGCGGGCTCTGGCGATTGCCGAAAAGGCGTTGCCTTATTTGGAGAACGAGTCGCCGGTGGAGCGTGCCCGGGGGATTGCCGAGTTACTCTACAAGGAGTTGAACGTGGGTGCCGTTTCGGTCACGGATCGGGAAGCGGTTTTGGCGCATATCGGCTTGGGGGCCGATCACCACCGGCAAGGTGATCCGCTGATGACCCGCCTGGCCCAGGAGGCGATTCGGGGAGGGCGAATTTTTGTCGCCCATTCCCGGGATGAGATTCGCTGCCGTTATCCGAACTGCCCGTTGCAGGCGGCCATTATCGTGCCGATTTTCCAGTCTGGCGAAGTGATTGGGCTGATCAAACTGTATTACGGCAAAATCCACCAATTACGTGCCGTTGAGGTGGCATTGGCGCAAGGGTTGGGGAAGTTGATCTCCAATCAGCTCAGCGCCGTGGCGGCAGAGAAGATGCGGCTGTTGATTCGGGATGCGGAACTGCGGAATTTGCAGGCACAGATCAACCCCCACTTCCTCTTCAACACGCTGCATCTGATCGCCACGCTCATCCGGGTGGATCCGGATATGGCGCGCCATATCACGGTCCAGTTGGGTCACTACATGCGCTTGAACCTCCGCCTGGCCTCCGCTTCTCTGATTCGGCTGGAACAGGAGTGCGAGCATCTGAACGCTTATCTGGAGATCATCCGGGCCCGCTTTGCCGAACGCTTGACGATCACTTGCCAGATTGCAGAAGGGGTCGGACAGGCTCTGTTGCCGCCATCCTCCATCCAGCCATTGGTGGAAAACTGCATTACCCACGGGTTGCGCAATGTGGCGGATGGCGGGAGGGTGGAGATCGTCATCGCCAGGGACTCCGGATGGATTCAGATCACCGTGCGGGACAATGGCTGCGGTTTTCCGAAAACGGTGCTGGAGAAGGCAGGGCGGATCCCGTTGTCCAGTACGAAGGGGGGAGGGATCGGCCTGTATAATGTCAACCAGCGCCTGATTGGGTTGCTGGGTGAGTCTTCCCGCCTCCATATACGCAACTTGCCGTCGGGGGGAAGCGAGGTGTTTTTCCGGATCCCCCATCGGGAGATGAATCACGGGGAGGGGATACGATGAAGATTCGGGCCATGATTGTGGAGGACGAACGGCTGGCGCGGGAGGAGCTGGCCTACCTCTTGCAACAGGAGGAGGATGTCACCCTTTGTCCCAGCGCGGAGACCGGCGATCAATTGCTGGCGTTATACGATCAATACCGTCCCAATGTGATCTTTCTGGATATGCAGATTCCTGGCCCCTCCGGTGTAGAGGTGGCCCGGCGGCTGGTCGCCGAATCCCGTGACGATGAGGTTCCCTTGTTTGTCTTCACGACCGCGTATGACGATTACGCCGTGGAGGCATTTGAACTGGAGGCGGTGGATTACCTGTTGAAACCGTATGATGAGGCCCGCTTCAAGGTGGCGATGGAACGGGTGCGCAAAAGGATGTCCAACGCGCCCGCCGCCGTTCAAACCCAGCTGCGGGAAGTGCGGTTGAGCAAGTTGTTGATCGAGGATGGGGAGAGAATGGTGGTCCTGCCGCCGGAATCGATTTGCTACGCGGTTCGCGTCGACCGGTATCTGGAGATTCACACGGAAAAGGAGACGATTCAGAGCCGGATGACCTTGCAGGAGCTGGAAGAGAAGTTGCGAGGGTATCCCTTCTTTCGCACGCACCGAAGTTTTCTGGTCAATCTGGATTATATCCAAGAGATCACGCCCTGGTTCAATGGGGCCTGGAATCTGATTCTCAAGGATGGAAAAAGGAGCAAGATCCCTGTCAGCCGGGCGGCGGCAAAGCGGTTATTCGCGCTGCTGGGGTGGTGACCCAGGATCGCAGGCGCCCAGTGTCTGCACCGTTCGACATCGCATATGAACAAATCAGACACGGAACAAAGCAATTAAAGCCGCTTTTCACAACTGCACTCCATATTCGCGATATACTGAAAACGGTAAGCGCTTACTGCCCTGATCTTAATATGACAGAAGATTTACAAACGGGGATATTTACCAATGGGAGGTGCGGCTTGTGGAGAGGTATGACCAGATTGCCAATTCGGCGGAATTTCAGCGACTCAGGCGCTCCAAACTGCTCTTTATCTGGCCGATTGTGCTGCTGTTTTTGATCTATTATCTGACCTTGCCAATCTTGGCCGGCTATGCCAGGCCGCTGATGAATGCCTTTGTCGTGGGCCATGTCACCTTTGGCTATTTGTACGGCATGCTTTATTATCTGGTCGCTTGGGGACTGGCGTTTCTATACGTGGCCAAGGCCAGGCAGTTTGACGAACAGGCCAAAATCCTGATGGACAAATACGGCCGGAAGGGGGCGTGAAGATGGGCGCGCATGTGTTTGGGATCGTTCTTTTTGCCGCGATTGTTGCTTTGACGATGTACATTACGTACTGGGCCGCCAAGCGAAACAAGAGCACCACCGATTTTTACGCGGCCGGTCGTTCGCTGACCGGGTGGCAAAATGGCTTGGCCATCGCCGGGGACTACCTGAGCGCGGCCTCCTTCCTGGGGATTGCAGGTTTGGTGGCCTTGAACGGTTACGATGGTTTCATGTATGCGGTTGGCTGGCTGATGGGGTATATTGTGGTGCTGTATATCGTCGCCGAGCCCTTGCGCAACTCCGGCAAATACACGTTGGCCGACGTGCTGGCTTACCGACTCAAGGCGGTGCCCGTGCGGACGATGGCGGCGATTGTGACGCTGGTGGTCAGCACCTTCTACATGGTGGCCCAGATGGTGGGCGCCGGGTCGATCATCCAGCTGTTGATCGGAATTCCTTACGAGGCGGCTGTGGTGCTCATCGGTATCTTGATGATCATTTACGTGGTGTTCGGCGGAATGCTGGCCACCAGCTGGGTACAGATTGTCAAAGCGGTGCTCCTCATGTCAGGCACCATTATCATCATCCTCTTTTTGGCCGTGATCTTCGGTTTTAACCCGTCCAATCTGTTTGGCGCTGTGGCTGAGAAGAACGGGGTGGAATTCCTGCAGCCCGGGCTGCTCTACAAGAATCCGATCGACCTGGTGTCCTTGGGAATTGCCCTAATCCTCGGCACGGCAGGCTTGCCTCATATCCTCATCCGCTTTTACACCGTGCCGTCGGCGCAGGAGGCGCGTAAATCGGTAATCTGGGCGATGATCCTCATCGGCGCCTTTTACGTGTTAATCACTTTTGTCGGCTTTGGTGCCAACGTCCTGGTGGGTCCGGACGCGATCAAGGAGGCCGACAAGGGCGGAAACATGGCCGCTCCAATGCTTGCGCAATATCTCGGCGGGGGTGCGGGCACCATTGGCGGAGAAATGTTCATGGCGGCCATCGCGGCAGTCTCCTTCGCCACGATTGTCGCTGTGGTGGCAGGATTGGTGCTTGCGGCTTCCGGTGCCTTCGCGCATGACATCTATACCAACGTGATCAAGCGGGGTCAGGCCGATGAAAAGCAACAGTTCCGCGTGGCCCGCTACACCGCTCTGATTGTCGGTGCGGTTTCCATCCTGATCGGGATCCTGGCCAAAGGGCAGAACGTGGCTTATCTGGTGGCGCTGGCCTTTGCCGTGGCTGCCAGTGCCAATCTGCCTGCCATTATCTTTTCGATTTACTGGAAACGGTTCAACACCACCGGTGCGATTGCCGGCATGCTGGTCGGGATGATTTCCGCGGTAACCCTGGTGATGCTGGGTCCGAGTGTGATGAAGGAAAATGCCATCTTTCCCCTGGCCAATCCGGGAATCATCAGCGTGCCGCTTGGCTTTTTGGCATCGGTGATCTTTACGTTGCTGAGCAAACCCGAATCATATGAGGAGAAGTATGAAGAGCTTTACGTCAAAGCCAATACGGGAATTGGTGCAGAAATGTGAAAATCGGAATTTGGTTGCGAATCCACAGAATACCATGATAATATAAACCATGATCGTCTGTCGCTTTAACAGCATGGAAGAATCCGTCAAGGAGGAAGAAAAATGAGCGAATGGATCCCCCCTACAGCAGAGAATCCGAACATGAAAGACTATGACGAGGCTTATGCTACCTTTTCCTGGGAACAGGTGGAAAAAGAATTTACCTGGCACAAGACCGGTAAGGTGAACATGGCCTATGAGGCGGTGGATCGCCATGCCGAAACCTGGCGGAAAAACAAGGTGGCATTGTACTACAGCGACGCAACGCGGGATGAGAAATATACGTTCCTGGAAATGAAACTGCTTTCAAACCAATTCGGCAACGTCTTGCGGAAGCTGGGTATAAAAAAAGGGGATCGGGTGTTTCTTTTCATGCCGCGGACGCCAGAGCTGTATGTTAGCCTGATCGGGATTTTGAAGGTGGGGGCCATCGCCGGCCCGCTGTTTGAAGCGTTTATGGAACAGGCGGTGCGGGACCGGCTGGAAAACAGCGAGGCGGTGGCCCTGGTGACGACGCCGGCGCTGTTGCCCAGGGTACCGTACAAGGAGCTGCCCCACCTGAAGCACATCATCCTGGTGGGTGCCGGCGAACTTCCGCCGGAAGAGGCGGGTACGCGCTTTTACAGCTACGAGCAGGAGATGGCGGATGCCTCGAGGGAGCTGGAGATCGAATGGGTGGACCGGGAAGACGGGATGATCCTGCATTACACGTCGGGGTCAACCGGCAAGCCGAAGGGCGTTTATCACGTCCATAACGCGATGATCCAGCACTATCAGACCGCCAAGTGGGTCCTGGATCTGAAGGAAGAGGACATCTACTGGTGCACCGCCGATCCTGGCTGGGTGACCGGCACCTCGTACGGGGTGTTTGGTCCATGGCTCAACGGCGTCTCCAGCGTGATCCGCGGCGGCCGTTTCAATCCCCGTGACTGGTATGCCACCATCGAGAAATACCGCGTGACCGTCTGGTACAGCGCGCCCACGTCGTTCCGGATGTTGATGGGCGCGGGGGAGGAGATTGTCAAGGAATATGACCTCAGTTCGCTCCGCCACATCCTCAGCGTCGGCGAACCGCTGAATGCGGAAGTGGTGCGTTGGGGACTGAAAGTGTATGGCTTGCGGATTCATGACAACTGGTGGATGACGGAGACAGGCGGGCAGCTCATCGCCAACTTCCCGTGCATGCCGATCAAGCCCGGCTCCATGGGCAAACCGTTTCCCGGCATTACGGTGGCCATTCTGGATGATGAGGGCAAGGAAGTGCCCCGGGGGCAGATCGGCAACCTCTGCATCAAGGCGGGCTGGCCGTCCATGATGCGCAAGATCTGGAAAAACGAGGAGAAGTACAAGGAATATTTCCGCTTCCCCGGCTGGTACGTCTCGGGGGATTCCGCCAAGATGGACGAGGACGGCTATGTCTGGTTCCAGGGCCGGGTGGACGATGTGATCATGACCTCCGGCGAGCGGGTCGGCCCCTTTGAGGTGGAGAGCAAGCTGGTGGAACATCCCGCGGTGGCCGAAGCGGCTGTGATTGGCAAGCCGGATCCGGTTCGCGGCGAGATCATCAAGGCGTTTGTCGCTTTGCGCCAGGGGTATCAGCCCAGTGAAGAACTGAAGGAAGAGATCCGCCTGTTTGTCCGCAACGGGCTGGCTGCCCACGCCGCGCCGAGGGAGATCGAATTTCGCGAATCCCTGCCCAAGACGCGCAGCGGAAAGATCATGCGCCGCGTGTTGAAGGCCTGGGAACTGGGCCTGCCGACCGGGGATCTGTCGACGATGGAGGATTAAAAAAATAGAGAAATAGCTGGGACATTGTGATAAATGGCACCCCCTGATACCACCTTTGGTTAGGGGGTGGTTTTCTTTTGACAGAATTCCATGATCTGTGTCATGATTTGTATTACTAGAATTTGAATGCCAGAAGAAAAGAGGGGGAGCATGGAGCCATCGCTGTTGGAAAAATATTACCTGGGTCAGATGGCGGAAATGTCACGTGTATTTACGTGGGAAGACGTCGAAAAATGTGCGGAGTTGACCGGCGATTACAACCCGATGTATTTTGATCCCGATTTTGTCGCTCAGACCAAGTTCAAGCGCCCTGTGGTCCAAGCATTGTTGACAGAAGGGCTGGTGACGGCTCTCATCAACGGCTACCTTCCGGGACCTGGCGCCCTCTTGTTGGAAAAGGAATTCATTTTTCGCCACCCAGTGCATGTCGGAGACAAGATCACCGCTCGTGTTCAGATCATAGATGTTGATATTGAACGGCAATGGATTACCGAAAAAGTGATTTGCCGCAATCAACATCACCAGGAAGTGCTTCGTGGTCAGGTCGTCCTGCTTGTGCAAAACGGAAAAAGGTGATGGCGATGGCGAAAGGATACGCAAGCCGCTATAGCTTTGAAGATGTGTGGAGTATCAGCCAAATCATGGAAGAAACAAAAGAACTGGCTGCCCGGGTCGCCAAAAGTACGTCCACTGTGCTTATCCATGGGGAAAGTGGGACGGGAAAAGAATTGTTTGCGCATGCGATTCACCGGCTGAGTATCCGAAGGGACCAACCTTTTGTCAGTGTGAACTGTGCGGCCATTCCTGAAGACCTGTTTGAGTCTGAATTTTTCGGATATGAACCGGGTGCATTCAGTGGGGCCAATGCCAAAGGCAAACCGGGAAAATTTGAGCTGGCCAATGGGGGAACGCTGTTTTTGGATGAAATCTCTGAACTGCCCTATCCCATGCAAGGCAAATTGTTGAGAGTTTTGCAGGAGAGAGAGATTGAGAGAATCGGCGGCACAATTCTAAATCAGGTGGACGTCCGGATCATCGCCGCTTCCAATCGCCCCCTGAAACCTTTGGTACAAGAAAAAAAGTTTCGTGCCGATTTGTATTATCGTTTGCGCGTCTTTCCGCTCTATATCCCCCCGCTGAGGGAGCGAAAGGAAGACATCCTGTTTTTGGCCCACCGGTTTTTGGAACACTATTGCAAAGCGTATGGGAAGACGACGATCAGGTTGGAACCAGAGGTTCAACAGTGGATGGAATCCTATCCCTGGTATGGGAATGTACGGGAATTGAAAAATTTTGTTGAAGCGGCTGTCCTGCTTGTCGATGACACTGACGGAAGATTGACGATGGAGCATGTGAAGGTGCTGATGGATGATGAAGGGGCAGACGTTATCTATCCAACATGGAAAAAAGGTGAAACGATGAAAGAAACCTATCGGTTTCCATTGTCCTTGAAACAGGAACTGGAAAATTTGGAACGGCAACTCATCCTGAAAGCGCTGTCTGAGAGCAAGGGCGATCGCATGAGGGCAGCGGAGTTGTTGAATATCCACTATGCCAGTTTGTACCGGAAGTTGAATAAGTATCAACTGGAGGAAGGGTAATTTTTCAGATTGGATTCAGCGGAAATCTTTTTGCACAAACAAAAAGCTTTTGCATTTTTGTCAAACAATGCTGATAGCCGCATGCGGTAAATACGCGCGCTGTCAGCATTTTGTTTTTGGCACGTGTTTTGCTTTATGAAATGGCAGGAATCATACATTGGACAGAGGAGGCATGGTAATGACATTTGAAACGATTCTGGATGAGGCAAAAATCCACGACATGCAGTCAAAAGGGTTTTGGAACAACAAGACGATTCTCGACTACTTCAACGAAAGAGTGGCAAACACGCCTGACAAGGAAGCCATTTTTGACTGCCGTGTCCGGCTGACTTATCGTGAATTGGCGCGATTGGTCCGGCGCTGTGCGGGCGGCCTGCTGGCGCTGGGTGTGAAGCCCGGGACCGTCGTGTCGTTCCAGATCCCGAATTGGCATGAATTTGTTGTGGTGCATTTGGCCACAACCCTGGTCGGCGGGATCAGCAACCCGCTGATTCCGATCTACCGTGAGCGGGAAATCTCTTTTATGATCGCGCTTGCCGAGTCTCATGTCTATATTGCGCCCAAGCAATTCAGAGGGTTTGACTATGAAGAGATGATTTTAAAGCTGAGGGGGCAACTTCCTTCATTAAAACACATCGTGATGATCGGAAAACCCTCCGATCCGACGTCGATATCTTACGAGGAATGGATGGTCACCGATTGGGAGGACAGGTACGGTCATCAATTGGAAGAAATTTCCATCGAGCCCAATGATGTGACACTCATCATGTTTACGTCTGGCACCACCGGCGAGCCGAAAGGCGTGTTGCATACGCATAACACGCTCGCCTATGCCAACGAGGCTCTGGTGAAACGGCTTCATTTGACGGAAAATGATGTGATTCACATGGCTTCCACCTTCGCCCATTTGACCGGATTTTTGTATGGTGCGCGACTGCCGGTGCAAATCGGCGCCCGTGCGGTTTATCAGGATGTCTGGAATCCAGAGCAGTTTGTGGATCTCATTGAACAAGAAAAAATCACGATGACGATGGGCGCAACACCTTTTGTCCATGATTTGTTAAGGGCCAAGAACCTGAAGGAGCACGATATTTCCTCGCTCCGGATCTTCATTAGTGCCGGTGCGCCCATTCCGCGTCCCTTGTTGCAGGAAGCGGTCGAAAAACTGCCGCATTGCAAAGTGCTGGGAGGGTGGGGACAGACCGAGAACGCACTGGTGACAATAAGCCGTGTGGATGATCCGGTGGACATCATTACGACGACGGATGGATTTCCGCTTGAGGGAATGGAGATCCGGATTGTGGACGCCCAGGGGGAACCTGTTCCTCCCGGGGTGGAAGGGAACCTGGAAGTAAGAGGTCCGGGGTTATTTGTCGGATACGCGAAACGGTTGGAAATGACCAAAAACGAATTTAACGGCGATTGGTTCAAGACAGGCGATATCGCCGTGCTTAATGAGCAGGGTTACTTGAGCATTCAGGGCCGGGCAAAGGACGTGATTATCCGCGGAGGGGAGAACATTCCGGTGGCTTATGTAGAAAATGTGTTGCATTCGCATCCTGACATTGAACAGGCGGCTCTGGTAGCGATGCCGGACCCCAGACTGCAGGAAAGGGCCTGTGCATTTGTGATATTGAGGGAAGACGCCACGTTGACTTTCGATCAGCTGCAAAAGTTCATGCAAGAAAAAGGCGTGGCGAAGCAGTATTGGCCGGAACGGTTGGAGATTGTGAAGGAATTTCCCCGGACACCAAGTGGCAAAATCCAGAAATACAAGCTCAGGGAAGAGATTCAGAAACGCCTTTCTGAACAGGGGAATGCGGAATGAAAGAAGATGTGCTTCGAAATCGGATTGCCTTGATTACAGGTGCTTCCAGAGGTATTGGCAGAGCCTTGGCCATCAAGCTAGCCGAAAAAGGGGCAAAGATTGTGATCAATTACCGAAAAAATCAAGAAGCTGCGGAACAAGTACAAAAGCAGATTCAAGATTTAGGTTCGGAAGCGATGCTATGCCAGGCAGATTTGGGAGAAACTGAACAGATCGCAAACATGTTTGCGCAAGTTCGTGAGGTGTTTGGTTCGTTGGACATTTTGGTTGCCAATGCAGCCGCCACAGCGTTTAAGCCGCTCATGGAGGTTCGATCGCATCATATCCAGCGCACGTTTGCCATCACTGTCGAAGGATTTATCCAATGTGTCCAGCATGCCGTCCCGTTGATGGAAAGAGGTGGAAGAATTGTAGCCGTATCAGGGTTTGACAGTTTCCGTTATATCAAACATCACGGATTGCTCGGTGCAGCTAAAGCCGCAATGGAAAATCTGGTGCGTTATTGGGCTTGTGAGCTGGCGGAAAAAGGAATCAACGTCAATGGTGTATGTCCAGGGTATGTGGAGACCGATTCGGCACGCATTTATTCCGGAGAGCATTGGGAAGAGAATGTCACGATCTGGAGTAGGCAGATCCCAAAAGGCCGTCTGGCCACACCGGATGAGATTGCAGATGTCATCCAGTTCTTTTGCACCCCTGCTTCAGAATACGTCACTGGACAAACGTTGGTTGTGGACGGTGGCCTCACATTACAGTGAAGAAGGGATAACATGCTCAATTTTGCCTTTACGGAAGAACAGGAACAGTTGCGTAAAACACTGCGGGAATTTGCTCAGAAAGAACTGCTTCCGAATTATACAAAGTGGGACAGGGAGAAAACATTCCCGTTTGAAACATGGAAGAAGATGGGTCAACTCGGTCTGACAGGACTGCGCGTTCATTCTGAATACGGCGGCATTGGTGCAGACTGCATCACTACAGGCATTGCCGCAGAAGAGGTTGGCAAGGGGGACTTTAATGCGGCTTACGCGGTGATGCTGAACGGACTGATTGGGGAAATTTTGCAGGCCCATGCTGCGGAGGATGTGAAAAAAACATGGCTTCAGCCGATGGCTGAGGGAAACCGGCTGCTTGCCATTGCCATCACAGAACCGGGAGCCGGTTCGGATGCTGCAAGGATCAAGACGCGTGCCGTTCGTAAAGGAGATGAGTACGTCATCTCGGGAGAAAAATCAGGCATTTCACTTGCACGGGTCGCCCATGCCTTCCTGATCTTTGCCAAAACAGAACCGGATGCCGGGGTACGGGGTGTCAGTGTGTTTCTGGTGCCGCGAAATAGTGATGGGATTGAGATTCAGGGGTATGAGGATATGGGGAATGTGCCGATTGGGAGGGGTTCTGTCTTTCTCGATCAGGTTCGCGTCCCCGTTGAATACAGGATTGGTGCAGAGAATCAAGGATTTTACCAGATCATGAATGGGTTTGATTTAAGCCGGGTCCTGATTGCCCTGCAGTGTATCGGGGCAGCCGAGCAGACCTTGACGGAAACCATGGAGCATGTCAAGGAACGTCATGCATTTGGCCAGCCGCTGGCCAAGTTTGAAGGCGTGTCCTTTCCGATCGCTGAAACCCACACCTGGCTGGAGATGGCCAGATGGCTGTGTTACCGGACGTTGTGGCTGCGTGATCAAGGATTGTCACATACCAAAGAGGCGGCCATGTGCAAATGGATCGGTCCTTCGATTGCCGCCAAGGCCATTCACGAGTGCCTGCTTTTGAACGGACATTACGGCTACACAAAAGAAATGCCGATTGAGCAGCGTTTGCGGGATGTCATCGGTCTGGAAATCGGCGATGGAACAGCCCAGATACAAAAAATCATTATAGCAAGAGAACTATTGGGAAAAGAATTTAAGCCTTATTAAAGTCATATAAATTTGAACAAAATTAAGGAGGTTTCGTCATGACGTATCAAGATATTCTTTATACCAAAAAAGATGGTGTGGCCTTGATCACGATTAACCGGCCGGAGGTGTACAACGCTTTTCGTTCCTTGACTGTCAGAGAACTCATTGCTGCTTTTCGCGATGCCTGGGATGACAATACCATTGGCGTCGTCGTGCTGACCGGTGCCGGCGACAAGGCGTTTTGTACAGGCGGGGATCAAAAAGATCGGGGCGGTGAAGGGTACACGGGTACAGGAGGCGGACTGGAAGGAGGCATTGGACTGGAGGTCGAAGGGTTGCACACCGTGATTCGCAACATTCCCAAACCGGTGATTGCCGCCGTCAATGGCTATGCGATTGGCGGGGGACATGTTCTTCACGTGATCTGCGATTTAACGATCGCTTCGGACAGAGCGAAGTTTGGCCAGGCAGGACCGCGCGTGGGGAGTTACGATGCCGGTTTTGGAAGCGCGTACCTGGCGCGGATCGTGGGCGAGAAAAAAGCGCGGGAAATTTGGTACCTCTGCGAGCAATACACCGCACAAGAGGCGCTGGAGATGGGGCTGGTAAATAAGGTGGTGCCGCATGAGAAATTGATGGAAGAGGTGGAGATCTGGTGTCAGAAAATCCTCGCCAAAAGCCCGACGGCCCTGAAGATGTTAAAGTACTCATTTAACGCCGACTCGGCCAGCATTGAAGGCATTACGCAGTTGTCCATGGCTTCCCTGGCCATGTTTTACCGGACGGAAGAAGCGATGGAAGGCCGGAATGCGTTTATCGAGAAACGCACCCCAGATTTTTCCAAATTTAGAAAGTAGGATAGGACGCCACATGACGGGATGCTGCAGGGATGCTGCAGCAGAGTTGATTCAGAATCTTAATTCCAGATGGAAAAGGGAGTGGAAAACGGATGAGGCTAAAAGATAAGGTATGCATTGTGACTGGAGGAGGCAGGGGCATCGGGGAAGCCATTTGCAAGAAGCTGGCCAGGGAAGGGGCAAAAGTGGTGGTTGCCGACCTGTTGTTGGATCATGCGCAAGCCACAGCCGGGGCCATTCAACAAGATGGCGGGACCGCCATGGCGATCAAAGTGGATGTGACCATTCTGGAAGAGGTGGAAAGAATGGTCCAGCAAACGAAACAGACGTTTGGGCGCATTGATGTGTTGGTGAACAATGCGGGCTGGGACAAGGTGGAACCTTTTTTGGACAGCACCGAGGAGACTTGGGACAAGGTATTGGCCATTAATTTAAAAGGCGTTTTTTACACATGCAAGACCGTATTGCCCATCATGATCGAACAGGCTTACGGGAAGGTCATCAATATTGGATCCGATGCCGGGCGGGTCGGTTCCAGCGGAGAAGCCGTGTATGCTGCGGCAAAGGGAGGCGTGATCGCGTTTTCCAAAACATTGGCGAGAGAAATGGCCCGCCACAAGATCAACGTCAATGTGGTCTGTCCGGGTCCGGCAGATACCCCTTTGTTTCAGGAAATTTCCTCTTACAACCCGAAAATTGCGGGCGCCCTCGAGAGAGCCATCCCGCTGCGCCGGCTGGCTCAGCCGGAAGATATCGCTCATGCCGTTTGTTATTTTGCATCGGATGAGGCTGCTTATGTCACCGGCCAGACATTGAGCGTTTCCGGCGGTTTAACGATGGTGTAGAACCCATGTTTTCAGAAATGAAACGAAAAGCGGGGCAAAAGCGATGTATCAAACCATATTGGTTGAAGTGACGGACCATGTCAAAACCATCACCTTGAATCGGCCCGGTCAATTCAATGCGTTAAACCAGCAACTGCTTCTTGAACTGACACAGGAAATCATGAAAACAAAGTCGGAAAAACACTGCCGCGCGCTGATCATGACTGGCGCCGGCAACCATTTTGCTGCAGGCGCCGATCTGAAAGGCATTGCAGACATGGATGCGGATGCATTCCAGTCGTATATCCACCTCTTTCAGGAATTGTTATGGCAGCTTGAAAACCTCCCCATCTTGACGGTGGCAGCGGTAAAGGGGTATGCATATGGCGGCGGTTGCGAACTTTCGCTGGCATGCGACTTTCGCTTTGCTTCACCGGATGCCAAGTTTGCGTTGCCGGAAATCAAACTGGGACTCATTCCGGGGGCGGGTGGCACATACCGCTTGCCCAAATTGATTGGGCTGTCAAGAGCGAAGATGATGCTTTACACGGGGGAACCGGTCTCTGCCGATGAGGCCTTTCGAATGGGATTGGTAGACCGGGTGATTGACGGGGAAAGTTTAGCAAGTGAAACAGCAGCGTTTTGCAAAAAAATAGCCCAGCAACCGATTTGGGCATTCCAAGCGCTCAAGCAGTCCTCCCAGCATGCTGTCCAGGTGGACGTATACTCCGCCCGTCAAATGGAAGTACAGTCAATCCTGTCCGTATTTAAGACCAAGGACCGCGCGGAGGGCGTGCAGGCGTTTATTGAAAAACGTTCA
>Ga0066871_100614_pt1 | contig 18579 bp, 17 predicted proteins | sample CeladaPassage60B_FD_62209 | JGI IMG/M metagenome (GOLD analysis project Ga0066871, IMG submission 62209) | Cellulose-adapted microbial communities from the Joint BioEnergy Institute, USA - Passage3 60B | ecosystem: Engineered > Bioreactor > Continuous culture > Unclassified | place: USA...
GAGGGCGCGTCGCGCGGTGGTGGAGTCGGCATGGAGTTACCGTTACCGCCCTGCGGTGAAAGGAGATCTTGCCGAGCGGCTGGAAGGGATGCCGGCCGAGGTGCAAAGGATTTCCTGGAAAGCGCAGGAACGATTGCATGGCAAATATCGTCGCCTTGTCTATGCAAAGAACAAGCATAAAAATGTCGCCATCGGTGCGAGGGTCCCCCTAAAACGGAGGGCTTGACAAAAACGTTCATAGCAACGGTCAGGCATGTCCGTTACCGGCCGTTTTCCGCTGGTTTCGATTTTTAACGGTCACCGGTGTCCGTTACAGCCCTCGTCACAAAAAAATTCCGGGTTTTTGGGTCTTTTGTGGACATGAATGTCCGTTACACGCAGCTAAATCGCAAAAACTGGCTCTAATGGACACCGATGTCCATTAGAATCCCGGCCCGGAATGGTTGTGATGCAAAAGCTTACGGCCGAGGCGTTATTGACATAGGGACACATGGGGGGGGGGACACAAGGGCAGCGAAAACGCGGCCGTTACGCCACCGAATCTAGCGATATACGCCGTCCATCAATCCCTGGGTACACCCGACGGTCCGCCATTTTCCGGCGGCAGTCCACGGCATAGTTGACCCCCATCTGTTTGCAAAGCGCCCATAAGCGCGTTTCCCGGGTGCCCAACGCTTCCGCCCATTTGATCGTCGATATATCGCCTCCGGACATGTTGCGCGTTCAATATTGCTTGAACGGATCGACCCGATTGAGGGAAGGTTCTTCCCCTTGCAAATAGGACTGTAAATTTTGGAGAAAAATCTCCGTCGCCCTGTCGTGATACCGATCCGTGACACCGCCGTTGTGCGGGGTGATGATCACGTTGTCCATTTCCCACAACGGATGATCCGGCGGCAGCGGTTCCTGCTCGAACACGTCGAGTCCCGCGCCCGCGATTTCCTTGTTGCGCAAGGCGGCGACGAGCGCTTCCGTGTCCACGGTCGCGCCTCTGCTGACATTGATGAAATACGCCGTGTCTTTCATTTCTTTAAACTGTTCGCGGGAAAACATGTGCCGGGTTCGGTCGGTCAGCGGCATGGACGCGACAACAAAATCGCTCTCCTTCAACACCGTTGCCAGCCCCCCCAGATCGAACATCCGGTCCACATGGTCCGCGGGCTTCCCCGATAGGCGCACTCCCAGCACGCGCATGCCGAATGCTTTGGCCAACCGCGCGATTTCCGCTCCGATGGCGCCGACGCCGACGATGCCGATCGTTTTGTTGTGAATTTCCCCAAGATCTCCGGAAACTTGCCAAAGCTTGCGCATCTGGTTGCGGACGGAAACGTGCAGTTTGCGGCTGAAAGCGAGCATCATGGCAAACACGGTTTCGGACACGGGATTCGGATGCACGCCGCTGGCGGTGGTGACCGCAATTCCGGCCCGGTGCAATGCGTTCAGCGGCATTTTGTCCACACCGGCTCCCCAGGCCTGCACCCACTTCACGCGCGAGGCCGGGCGCAAACACGCCTCCGCCGCTTCCGGCCGCCAACCGCAGATGATTTCCGCTTCCGACAATATCGGCCCCCATTCTTCCTGATCCCCGAGGTTCACGACCCGCCAGTCGGGAATCGTTTGCCTGATCTTCTCGAGATAACGTTCCGGCACCTGCTGCACAAATACGACGGTTCTCATCCGATGTTCATTCCTTTGATCCGTTTGTACGCGTCGACGAAGGACGAGAAAATGAGGCAAGCCGACGCCGCGCCCGGGTCGATATGCCCGACCGACCGGTCCCCCAGCCGTCCGGAACGCCCTTTTTGCGACAGCAATTGTCTCGTCGATTCCATTCCGGCCTCTCCGGCGCGCACCGCCTGATCCAGCGTATTCAGCCAATCCGCCCCGCTCTCCATGGAACTCCGCAGCGAGTTGACGATCGGGATCCATGCGTCCAGCATCGTTTTGTCCCCGAGTTCGGCTTTCCCCAACTGGCGAATGCCGTCTACCGCCGCCGCCCAAAACTCGACGATGTCCCGTTCCGAGAGCGACGTCTTTCCTTTCAATACCGCCCCGCCCTTGAGAAAGGCCATCCCGTAAAGAGGGCCGACCGATGCGCCGACGGCGTTCAGAAACGTTTTGGACAGCACTTGCAAAATCGCGCCGATGTCTTCTTCATGTTCCAATTCCTTGATTTTGTCGCGGATCGCTCTCCACCCGATGGCCATGGAAACGCCGTGATCGCCGTCGCCGATGGCGCGATCCAGCTCGGACAGCCGATGCTGTTCGTTCTCCACCCGCTCGCCGATTTCCAACAAAATCCGCATAAACTCCCGCGCAGACAAAGGCATGCGCCCATCTCCTTTCCTCACAGCTGGGTCAAGGCCGGACAATCCGCCGGGTGGTCGATCAAACCGGCGAGTTCATCGTCCAGTTTCATCACGGTGATCGAGCATCCGCCCATCTCCAATGAAGTCACATATTCGCCGACGTACGACCGGTGGATATGCACGCCCAGGCTGTCCAAAATTTCCGCCGTCTTCCGAAAAACAATATACAGTTCCATCAACGTGGTGGAACCCAACCCGTTGACGAGCACCGCCACGCGATCTCCCCTGCGGAGCTGCAATTCGTCCGTGATGCGGTCGAGCAGCTGTGCCGCCACTTCGTCGGCGCCGGCCAGCTTTCCGCGCGTCATTCCCGGCTCCCCGTGAATACCGAGCCCGATTTCCATCTCATCGTCCGCCAGTTCGAACGCCGGTTTGCGCGTTTGCGGCAATGAGCAGGGGCTTAAGGCGACCCCCATCGTCCGCGTTCGTTCATTCGCTTTGGTACAAACACGAACCGTCTCGTCGAGCGAATACCCTTTCTCCGTCGCGGCACCCGCCACTTTAAACAGCAGCACGAAACCGGCGATGCCTCTTCGTTTCTCCATTTGGTCGATCGGCGCGGAAGCCGCGTCGTCCGTGATGCGAACGGTCGCGGTGCGAATGTTTTCCATGGCGGCCAGTTCCGCGCTCATGTCGAAATTCATGCAGTCCCCGGCGTAATTGCCGTAAATGTATAGAACTCCCGCCCCCTGGTCGACGGCTTTCGTCACTTCCAGAATCGGTTCGGGCGACGGCGAGGCGAAGATGTTGCCCACGGCGACGCCGTCGGCAAATCCTTTTCCCACATAGCCCATGAAGCCCGGCTCATGCCCCGAACCGCCTCCAATGACGACGCCGACTTTGCCTTTCTGAAGCTGCTTTCGGACCAGCGCTCTCCCGCTCGTGGACAATCTCGCAATATGATTCGGATATGCGGCAACGTAACCGTCGATCATTTCATCGACGACCCGATCGGGATGATTGATCAACTTTTTCATGGTATCTCCTGCCCTCTGCTCGTTTGATAAAGCAAGTACCACTCTTCGCGCGTCATCCGTTCGGATTGGCGCACGGCGTCTCCGCACGCCGCGATGCGCTCCGGGTTCAAGGTGCCGATGACCGGCTGGATCATCGCGGGATGTTTCATCAGCCAGCCGAGCACGATGGCCTCGGGGGACGTCCCTTTATCGCTAGCCATTTGCCGAACCAGTTCCCTTGTCCTCCGCTCGGCTTCCGTTTCCGAATCCATGACACGCCCGGTGAATCTGCCCTGGGCCAACGCTCCCCAAGCCTGCAGCTGAATGTTTTCCATCCGGCAATATTCCAGCGTCCCTTCCGGAAAGCGAATCGTTTGATCGACTTTGCGGTTCATCAGGATGCCGCTGTCCAGCCAATCCAGCTTCCCGAGGCTGAGATCCAGCTGGTTGACGATCAGCGGCATCGGCAGCGCGTGCCGGATAAACCGGATTTGGTCGGCGCCGACGTTGGATACGCCGAAATGGGCGACTTTTCCCGCATCGCGAAGCCGTGTGAACGCTTCCGCGATCTCTTCCGGCTCCATCAACGGATCCGGGCGATGGAGCAGCAAAATGTCGAGCCGTTCGACGCCGAGCCGGCGAAGGCTGCCGTCGACCGCGTTCAGAATATGCTCCCTGGAAAAGTCATAGCGTTTCGGTTTTCTCCGCTCCAGGCGATAACCGCATTTGGACTGGATGACGATCCGATCCTTGAGCCACGGTCTTCGGCGCAGCGCTTCCCCGAAAACCGCCTCCGCCTGGCCGTGCGCATACACGTCGGCATGGTCGAACATCGTGATGCCGGCCTCCAAAGCGGCATCGATCGCCCTTTCCGTCCGCAGAATTTCTTCCTCGGTGATCGGATTCGCTTTCATCCCGCCGCAAAGTTTCATGCATCCGAGGATGATTCTGCTCGCGGCAATTCCGCGTCGTACCAATGGGAAACGTTTCATCGCGACGACCTCTCCACCTCAAGCTCTCGCGTCGGCGGAAGGCCCTCGGCCATCCTGCCTGCTCGCTTCTTCCAATTCTTCCTCCCACGTGAGATGCCGGTACCCGGCGGCCAGTTCCGACGTCTCCATCCACGAGAGAAAATCTCGCCATATCGCAAGCGGCCAAGTGCCGTCGATATCCGCGGTGGTATACACGCCTTGTTTCAACCGCTCAAATCCGAACTTGTCGCGCACTTGCGATTTTTCCGCCTGCACGACGACCAATTCCGCCAGATGCGGCGGGATGAACAACACGCCGGCCGGCGTCGCCATCACCACATCTCCCGGCATGCAGATCGCGTTTCCGATCCGGCAGGGAACGTTCATGCCCAGCATCGTCACTTCCCGGATCGGCGTCGGGTCGACTCCCCGGTAAAACACGTTGATATTTTTGATTTTGACGATTTGCTGCGTATCCCGAATGCCTCCCCAAATCACCGCCCCTCCTCTTTTGGTCCTCGCGGAAATCGCCGTGGACAAATTGCCGCCGACAAACGTGCCTTTGTAGATTTTGTCGAACATGTCGGCCACGACCACGTCATCCTCGACCAAACTGTCGATGACCCATTGGTTGAAAAAGCCTTTGCGATTTTCCTGTTCGAGTCCGTATTGCAGCAAGGTATCGTGCAGATCGGGGCGCTGCGGCGCGAATACCGCCGTGACGGCGCGGCCGACAATCGTCATGTCGGCATGGATGCATTTGAAGTCGCCCTGAAACTGAAAGTCGTATCCCCGGTGCCAAAGCGGGCTCCACGCTTCCTCCAGCGTAATTCGCCGCATTCTTTCCAAAATGTCGTCGGGAACCCGCGGACGCCCGTTCGGGAACCGTTCGCCTTTCCATAGAGGCGTCAACTGCACAATATCTTCCGGATTGTCGTATTTCATGGCAAACCCTCTCTCCTGATTGATATGACTGTCCTCGTCAACTCCAAAGCCGGTCGTTCGCCCAATAGTCGTTCCATTCGTCCGTCGGTTCCCACATCCCCGGGAAATCGGGATGAAGATGGCGGGCGATGACCTCGTCGTTCAGCGCCTCGATGCCGAGACCGGGGGCATCCGGCACGGCGATCCATCCTTTTTGGACGAGCGGCTTGGGCAGCGGGCCGATAATCAAATCGTCCCACCACGGCACTTCATTGGAATGGAACTCCAGCGCGAGAAAATTCTCGACCGCGGCGGCGACATGGACGCCGGCCAGGCAAGCGATCGGGCTTTCCGCCATATGGATCGCCATGGCGATGCCGAATTCCTGCGCCATATCGCCCACTTTTTTCGTTTCCAAGATGCCGCCCGCCGTCAGCACGTCGGGATGAACGACGGAAATCGCCCCCTTCTCCATCAACGGCCTGAAGTTTTCTTTCAAATAAATGTCCTCGCCCGTGCAAAGCGGTGCGTTTACGGCTCTGGACAGCCTGACGTATTGGTCGGTGTACTGCCAGGGAATCATGTCTTCCAGCCAGGCGGGGTTGAATTTTTCCAGGCGTTTTCCGAGCCGGATGCAGTCTTCGACGCCAATGTGGCCGAAATGATCGATCGCCAGCGGAATCTCGTACCCGATTTCGGCGCGAACTTCGGCGACGTACTGTTCCAGCAAATCGAGACCTTTTTCCGTAATATGAATGCCGGTGAACGGATGGGCGATAGTGGTCAGCTCGTAATGACGGCGGCGAAACGACTGAAACTCCTCTTTGCTCAAGTTCAGTTCAAACCGCCGTTTCCACATGGACGTCACGTGCTGCAATTCTTCCACAAATCCCGGCGGTCCGCTCAATGCCCCGGGTTCATGGGCGATTTGCCCGATGCCGAGGTCCATTTTCAGAAACGTGTAACCCTGCTCCATCCTTTTCTTTAACGCCTTGCCCATCGCGGTGCCGGTATTTTTGCCTTCCACATCGGTATCGCAATAGATGCGGATGTTGTCGCGGAATTTTCCGCCCAGCATCTGATAGATCGGGATGCCGTACGCTTTGCCGGCAATGTCCCACAAAGCGACTTCCAGCCCGCTCACGCCGCCTCCCTGGCGCCCGTGACCGCCGAATTGCTTGATTCTTCTGAACAGTTTGTCGATATTGCACGGGTTTTCTCCGATCAGCCGGCTTTTCAGCATGAGCGCATACCGCTTTTCGGCGTTATCCCGGACCTCGCCGAATCCGACCAACCCCTGGTTCGTATAAACTTTGATCAAACTGCAGTGGGTCGGAATGCCGTGGATGTCGGCGAAACGAATATCCGTAATGCGCAGCTCGGAAGGTTTGGAAAACGTGTTGACATGCGCCAGTGTACGTTCGTAGGTTTCCCGCTTGTCCATATGCTCCACTCCCGTGTCTTTATCCCTTGACCGCACCGCTGGTCAAGCCTTTGATAAATTGTTTTTGCATCAATACAAACAGGACGATAATCGGAATCATCAGCATCACCATGGCGGCGAAAAACATCGGCCAGTCGACGGAAAATTCGCCCTTCAACCGCTGCAGCCCGAGCGTAATCGGGAACAGCTTGCGATCTTGCAGCAGGATGAGCGGAAGAAAAAAACTGTTCCAGACGTGAAGGCCGGTCAAGATGACGACCGTTGAAATGATCGGGCGGGAAATCGGCATGATGATGCGCCAAAATGTGCCCACTTCCGAACAGCCGTCCAACTGCGCCGCGTCTTTCAGTTCCATCGGAATCGTCTTGAAAAACCCGAAGAAAATAAAAATGGAAAGAGGCAAATCAAAGGCGACAAACACCAGAATCAAGCCGAAATGCGTGTTGATGATGCCGAGCTGTTTCAACAAAATGAACAAGGTGATGATTTTCGCCTGGATCGGAATCATGATGCCCAGCAAAAAATAACTGAACCACTGCCTGCTGCCGCGAAAATTCCAGTTGAGCGCGTAGGAAGCCATGGAGCCGAACAGCACGGTAAACAGAACGCTGGCCGCCGTGATCACAAAACTGTTGCCGAAATAAGTGGAAAATTCGGCGTTCTCCCAAGCGGAAACGTAGTTTTGCAACGTCCAGCTTTTCGGCAAACCGAACGGGTCGGCCATAAATTCCTTTCCCGGTTTCAAGGAAGAAATGAAGATGATTGCGATCGGATACAAGATGACGAGACTCGTAACCGACAACAGGACGTAAGCCAACAACCGCACGATGCGATCCGCAACCGCCACTAATACTCCACCTCCCGTTTCTTCAAATACCACAGCTGCCCCAAAGAGATCATCGCGATAATGAAGAACAGGATCAGCGACATGGCGATGCCGTAACCGAACTGGTTCGTCTCGAAAGCCACCTTGTAAATGGCCGTGCCGATCACTTGCGAAGAGTCGAACGGTCCGCCTCCGGTCAAAATGTAAACGAGGTCGAATTCTTTAAAGGCATTAATGGTTGACAGAATCAAATTAATGGTAACGGCGGGAGCGACGAGCGGAAACGTCACGTGGACGAATTTCCTCCAGCGGCCCGCCCCGTCCATCTCCGCCGACTCGTACAGTTCACCGGGAATGGTTTGCAGTCCGGCCAAATAGATGACCATCGCGTAACCCATCGTTTGCCAAACGGAAACGAACGCCACCGCGTACAGGGATGTGGCCGTGGAACCGAGCAGATCGTATTTGGCCGCGCTTTCCCAACCGATCGCCTGAAACAAAACTTGCCAAAAGCCAAAAACCGGATTGAAGATCGTCACCCACGTGTAAGCCACCACAATGGCGCTGATGATCGCCGGCAAAAAAAATACGCTGCGAAAAAAGCCGGTCAGCTTCAGTTTGCGGTCGAGCAGCACCGCGAAAAACAATGCCAGCACATTTTTGAAAACGACGACGATGGCGGTGAAAATGACCGAGTTTCTCAACGACTTATAGAAAAGTCGGTCTTGGAAAATTTCCTGGAAATTCGCAGCTCCGATGAGATTGAAACTTGGGGAAATCCCGTCCCAATCGGTAAACGAGTAATACAAGCCGCTGATGCTCGGAACCATGACGAACAAGGTGTAAATGAATGTCGCGGGCGCCAAAAATATGAAGATGTTCATCGCTCTTCTCAATTTCATTGCGGCTCGCTCACTCCATCCGTTGAGTCGACCAAGGGCGCAAGGCCCTTGGTCGACATGATTTGCGTTTGCGTCGGCTGTTCACTTGCCGAGTTCTTTATCCGTAACCGCTTGCACTTCTTCGGCCAGTTTCGTGATCGGGGTGCCGTCCTGTCCGATAATCCGCTGCAGGGCGGTAGCCAGCGCCGGTTTCGTTTGCGGCAACACGACCGCGTGCATCAGGTCCGCCGTGGGCATATCCAGCAAAGGCATCAACACTTTCGCGATGGGGTGAAAATCGTATATTACGCCTTTCACCGAGCTCGGCAAATTGATTTCCGTCGACATCAACTGCGCGTTTTCGGTTTGGGAAATGAACTCCAGGAAGACCAATGCCGCTTCTTTGTTTTTGCTCTTGCTGTACAAGGCCAGCGTATGGCCGGGCGCGAACGGCACCCGCAACGTCTGTCCCGGGTTGTTGCCCGGAGGGGCGAAGGCCCCCACTTCAAAGTCGGGCGTGTTTGCCGCGAGAAATTCTATCACGCCGACTTGCTGCGAAATCATCGCCGCTTTTCCTTGATAGAAAGCCTGGTACGCCTGGTCTCGCCCGATGCCCAGCGCGCCTTCCAACAAATAGCCCCTGTCGACGAGCAGCTTGAAGCGCTCCAGAGCCTCGATCGATCCCAGATCGGTCCATTTCGCCTCCCCTCTCCCGACTTTCTGTACCCAATCGGGTTCTTCGCTCAGCAGGGCGCCGTAGGTCAAACCGCTCAAATGGTTGTTTTCGCCGTGATCTTTGGCGCCGACGACGAGCGGAGGGATGCCGTTGTTTTTGAGCGTTTCCGCCACTTCCAGAAACTCTTCCCAGTTCGTCGGCTCTTTCAGGTTAAGCTGGTCGAATATCGTCTTGTTGTACCACGTCACATAATAGTTGAGCGACTGCGGCAACGAATATAGCTTGCCGTCCACTCTGGAACTGTCGATAACGGCCGGATTGTAATTGTCCAGGTACGGAAGGTCGCTCAAATCGACCAATTGCCCGGTTTTGGCCAACTGGATGTAGTCCGGCCTGAGCGGCGTGATCAGGTCCACGTCTTCGCCGCCCGCGGCGAGTCGGGTTTTGATGACTTCCGAAATTTTGCCGCCGCCGATCGTTTCCCAATTGATGCGAATGTTCGGGTGCTCCCGGTGAAATTTCTCCAGCATTTTTTTCGGTTCAAGCGCCTGGGTCAACACATTCACGGTGCCCTTCGGTTCGGCGTCATCCTTCGGCGTCCCCGTATCGGCCGCGCCATCCGCCGCGCCGGAGCTCGCGGGGGGTTGCGCATTAGAGGACACGTCCGCGGTTCCCCCTCCACCGCAGGCCGTTAACAAGAACAACAAACACAGGACGAAAAGCGACCATTTTTTGCTCATTTGCCGATGTTCCCCTTCCGTATAAAGTGTGATGAATGCGCTTTCTTCCTCCTGAAATCAGGATAGGGCAGTCCGAAAAAGAAAAAAAGGAGACAACCATGACATTTCTTGTCTCCTTTGATGTCCGATTTCAACCTCCAACCGGCGTTGAGCGCCGTCGCGGACCGGAAAATGTCCATTTTTTTGACTTCATGGTCCATTTCCTTGACTTGCGCCGCCGTCCATGCGAAAAGCGGTGGGCGTCAGGCCGAACGTTTCCTTGAACAGCTTCAGAAAGTACCGGGCGTTGCGGTACCCGACGCGTTCGGCAACGGTGTAGACGGGAAGATCCGTGTGCAGCAGCAGATGTTTCGCTTCGCTCAAACGAAGGTTCGTCAAATAGTCGGTGAACGTCCGGCCGGTTTCTTTCAAGAACAACCGGCTGAAATAAGCCGGACTGACGTGAACGAGTTCGCTCATCACCTCCAAGGAAATATCGTCCATGTAATGGTTTTTCATATAAGCGACGGCTTTGCGAATCGATTCGTGGAACGTATGGGAGTGATCGTATTCGCACTTGCGCTCCTCCAATCGCCCTTCCAACAGGCGATGCGCGGCGGGCCACTCCTCCAGCGTGACCGGACGCTCGCCGTAAACGACAAAGGCGGCCCGTTCGGAGACGGCCGAGTCCTTCAACCGGTGTCCCGCAAAGATCCAATAATCTTTATACGGAAACAATAGGTTGTGATCGTCCGCCCGGTCGTCGATGCCGGAAGGGTCGGGGAAAGACATCAGGGCGACCTCGAACGGTTCCGTCCATATTTTCTCGTGTTCGCTGAGCAAGGGAACGAGGCGGGATTCGGCGCGATCTTCCAATGCGAGAGTCAGCAATTTGGCGCCGACCACCTGTTTGCGACTCAAAGGGGACTGGGCGGCCGAACCGTTCACGATGAGCTGTACGTAGCGTTTCAGCAAATCGGATTTGGCCTTGTTCAGACAATTCAGCAGTTCGTCTTCAGAAATGGTCGCCTTGTGCACGTAATCGCTTACATTCAACTTCAACGCGGTGCGCACGTATTCGAAATCGTCGTAACTGCTCAAAATGACGACTTCGCACAGCAGTTCTTTTCCGCAAATGCGTTCGATCAATGCAAAGCCGTCCAAGATCGGCATGCGAATATCGGTCAGCACGATGTCCACCTGCATGGACTGCAGCATCTTCCAAGCTTCTTCCCCGTTGGAGGCTTCCGCGACAACCGAAAATCCGTGCTGTTCCCAATCAATCATCGATTTGACAAACCTGCGGACCAACGTTTCATCCTCAACCAGCAGCACATTCATGGCGCGTTTTCTTTCCCTCCGTTTTCACCGGCCATTTGATGATCACCTTGGTGCCGATTCCCGGACCGCTGTCGATGCTCATTTCCGCGGATTCGTTGTACTGCAGCCGCAAACGTTCGTACACGTTTCGAATGCCGATTTTGTGGAAATGATCCCGCCCTTCCGTTTCTCCTCCCGCTTCCAGTATCTTTCTGCCGACCTCCCGGTCCATTCCCACCCCGTCATCCTCCACAACGGCGATGTTGCGGCCATCGCTCATGCGGAGCGATATTTTAATCTTCCCCTTGCGCTGCAGGGGACCGATGCCGTGAAATACCGCGTTTTCGACGATGGGCTGCAGCAAAAACGGGAAGACCAGATTGTCCTCCATGCCCGGCTGCATCTCCAGATGAAAGTCGAAGTTTTCATTGCGAAGCTGCAGCAGGCGGATATATTGGCGCGTCAGCTCCATTTCTTCCTCCAGCCTGATTTCCTTGCGCTTGTTCTTCGCGCTGAATTTCAGCAAATGGACCAGCGCGGTGATCAATTCGCCCAGTTTGTAATTGCCGTCGGATACCGCCTGGATTCTTAACGCCATCAGCGTGTTGTACAGAAAATGGGGATTGATGCGGGCTTGCAGCGCATCCATTTCCAGCTGCATTTTCTGCTGCTCCCGCAGCCGGTTTTCTTCGATCAGATCCCTCATCCGCGCCATCATCCGGTTGAACCGCTGCGTCAGTTCGCCCACTTCGTCGCGATGCACAACCGGAAGTTCGCCCTGAAGATGTCCTTTCTCGACTTCCCGCATTCGGCCTTTCAATGTGCGAAGCGGTTTCACGATGCCGGACGAAAAAAGGTGGGCAAAAACCACGGCGCCCAGCGACAGCAGCACCACGACGAGAATGATGAAGTTGCGAATGCTTTTCGATTCCTTGAAAAGATCGTCTTTGGACACCAGGTGAATCGACGTCCATCCGGTCAACGGCGAAATCGAGCTCGTCTGCAGCCAACTTTCGTCGCGCAATCGGAGTTCGGCGCCGTCCGTCGACAGCACCGTGTTTCCTTCCCGGTCCATCATGACGAAATGCCGTCCGGTATCGGAAATACCCATTAACGATTTGAGCGCGCTGATCTTAATGTTGATCGCCAACACGCCCATCGGTTCAAGGGAATTCAAATTGATGACGGCCCTGGAGAACGTCACGACTTCTTCATCGGATTCCCGAAGAAAACCGGCGAACTCGCTTTCGATCCGTTTCCCGCTCAGCACCCATTTGCCGTCGAGCTCCAACGCCTCATCGTACCATTTCTCCCGCGTCGGATCATAGTTCATCTTGATTGAATAGGTCGGATGGGTAAAATCGACAATGCCGTTGAAGCCGTATACGGCGATGCCCGAAAGGCCGGGGGTCAGTTTATGGATGCCTTCCAAAAACCGCTTCACTTCTTTTTCGTCTTCGATTTGCTGCATCGTCCATTCGATCGACGGCACAAACGGTTGCTGCAGCCTCTCCTGAATGACCGGAGCCTCCACAATGTTCATCGAAATGGTATCGAGGTTCGTGATATACTGGTTAAACTGCTGATTGGTGCCCTCCGACAAAAAAACAAACTGTTCCCTCGCCTTGTCCTCGAGAATGGACGCGCTCTTCCAATAGTTGAACACGGCAATCAGAGACATCGGGATAATGAGAAGCACGATAAACGATGCCAGAATCTTGGACCGAATGGAACCCCATTTTCGCCATATCAATGTCACCAGCCCCATTTCATTCGACAATGATCGAGAAAATGCGAGCGTTTTCATACATCGTAATGACATCCCGCCGGATTGTCAAGCCGCGCTCGCTCGGGCTTGAGGCTCGCCATCATGGGAATTTTCACTTGTTTGGTCGTCGAAGGCGTTGGCGAATAAGGCGCACGCTCGATCAGGCGGAAGGAATTTGGACCATGCGTGTTAAATTTTTCTAATTGGGACAAGGGAGGAAAAGCCATGCAAGGTTATAACGTCATCATGGTCTGATATGTCGCTTTACGCGGGCGAAGGAAACATCGGACATATGATCGAACAGGCAAAAATGAGCAAAATTTGGGATTGAGCGTGAGCCGCACGCTTTACTTCCCGTTTCAGGAGTGAATGATGAATCCTTTGATCGAGCTTCGGAATGTCGACAAATCGTTCACCAAGGCCAAGCCGGTTTTGCAAAATATCCGTTTGGAGATTCACGGCAATGAATGTCTTGTCATTGTCGGACACAACGGCGCGGGGAAGTCCACCCTGCTCAAACTGATCGCCGGACTGACCGTGCCTACCCGCGGAAACATCCTTTATGCTCCCGGTGTCGCCATCGGCTATGCTCCGGAGCATTTTCCGAAAATCCGTTTTCGCGCGGAAGAATATTTGTACGCGTTGGGCAGAATGCGGCGAATTCCCAAACCTGCACTGCGCGAGCGCATCCGGGAATTGACGGAGTTGTTTGATCTGCACGCCTCCGGTCCCATCACCCAATTTTCCAAAGGGATGGCGCAAAAGGTGAACTTGATGCAGGCCGTCTTGGGAAAACCGGACGTATTCATATTGGATGAACCTTTCTCCGGCCTGGACGCCGCGGCGCAAGCCGAACTGAGCCGGTTGCTGCAAAGGTTCAAGCGCGAAGGGATGGCGATCGTGCTGACGTGCCACGAGCCGGCCTTGTCGGATCCGATTGCGGATCGGGTCGTCGTCCTCCAAAACGGCGGCATCGTGTCCGATCAACCTCATCAAAGGCGAAAGAAGGGAACATGGTATAAAATCGTCTGCTCACCGCCTGAAATCTCCGGCGGCGATTCCACGTGGCCGATGAACGTGCTGCCGCCCGGGATGATCAGGCAGGGGCGCCATGCCAACGAATTTTACGTGGCGGAGCATGATCGGGATGCCGTACTGCTGGAATTGCTGAAACGCGGCGGAGCGGTTTTGTCGGTAGCGCCGCTTGCGGAACGAACCGGTGCGGCGGAATTGCCGGACGAACCGCGGGAGGTCCGCACATGAATCGGCATCTCATCCTTTTGTTGATGAAAAACTATGTGCGCTCCCATCGCCATTTCCCTCCGTTGGTGTTCTTTCTGTTCGGCTTGGCCATGCTGTATTCTTATCGTCCCAACCCGGTGACGGACAGTTACGCGATGTCCGCCATTCTCGTTTATGTGGTTTGCGCCTGGATCGGATACGGCATCATCAGTTCGACGGAGGAAACCCACGGCCACATCATCGCGATTCATTCGGGAAACGTGCGGACGTACTTGCTGGGAAAGACGCTCATGATCTTTTTGTGCGGTTTTTCCGTCGCTTTGTTTGCCCTCTTGTTCCCGGTCGCGACGAATATGTTTGACGAACGATTGAGCGTGCATCAATGGTTGTTGGCGTTCATTGTCCATATGGAACTATCGTTGTTGGGCATGCTGATTCCTTTGTATTTTCACCGGCCGTTTTTTCATAACGGGAGTTTTTCGGTCGCTTCGGTGATGGCGATCTTGATCGTGTCGTTGGTGAAAGACGGAATCGCCGGGAAGTTTGGCGGCGGCCTGGAGCTGTTATGGTGGCTGCTGCCTCCTGTTTCCCAACCCGTGAACTTGTTGGCGAAGCCGAACTCTCTTTCGGCAGCCCATTCGCTTGTCGCTTTAATATACCCGCTGGTCTATTTCTTTGCGTTGTATTTTGCGTATTTTTGGCTGTGGAAAAGAAAACGTTAAATTCGCGCGTGAGCCGCGGCTCGCTCGCCCGCGCAACCGCCGCCCGGCATCATGCGTATGAAGTTCCAGTAACGTGTAACAGATTCCTTTTCGGAGGCGTCCGCATGGAATTGATTCTGGAAGGCATCGCCAAACGTTTCGGCGACAAGGAAGTGTTGCAGAACGTATCGTATCGGTTTGAACAAGGAAAAATTTACGGCCTGCTCGGACGCAACGGCGCCGGGAAAACGACGCTGTTCAACTGCCTGAGCGGCGAACTGAAAGCGGACGGCGGAACGGTCACGCTCGCGGAAGACGGAGGAGCGCCAAGACCCGTTCGCGAGGAAGACATCGGCTATGTGTATTCGCTGCCGATCTTGCCGGATTTTTTGACCGGGTATGAATTCATCTCGTTCTTCATGGACGTTCAGCGCGGAAAATGCCGCACGGATTTGTCGGTTGACGACTATTTCGACCTGATGCGGATCGACAAGAACGACCGCCACCGGCTGATCAAAGGGTATTCGCACGGGATGAAAAACAAGCTGCAGATGATGCTGTTTCTGATCACACAGCCTCCGGTCATTTTGCTGGACGAGCCGCTCACCTCGTTCGACGTCGTCGTGGCGCTCGAAATGAAAAACTTGCTGCGGGAAATGAAACCGAACCATATTTTGATTTTCTCCACGCACATTTTGCAGCTCGCGTCCGATTTGTGCGACGAACTCGTCGTTCTGCACAACGGCGCGCTGTCTCCCGTGCCGTCCGACATGCTGCGCGATCCGGCGTTTGAACAGCGCATTATCGACATGCTGAAGGATGAGAGCCATGTTGGGGACGTTTAGGACGCTGCTCGCCATCCGCATCGCCTCCGCCGCCAACCGCATCATTTACTACGCGCAGAGGCTTCCGCTGATCGGAAAGCGCATCGGCGACGACTGGTACGCGTCTTTGCCGCTCAAACGGGCGGCGGCCGTCGTCGCGCTGATCGTCACGATCGTGTGGGGGTTTTTGACCCGCGCATGGTATGTCGGACTGCTTGTCTATACACCGGTAGCCTTTTACGGCGACCAGGGAGCCGGCCACGGGAAGGACTTGTTTCTGCACATTTTTTTCCTGCTGAGCTTCCTCGTCGGCGCCGTCAATCGTTCGGAAGTGTTCGAGCCGAAAAAAGAAAAATATATCGCCGTCAAACTGATGCGCATGCCGCCGTCCCGATACATGAAAGCGGCGCTCGGGTACCGGTACGCGACGTTTTTCGTGTTTTTCCTGCCGTCGCTGCTTTTGTTCGGCTCGCTGGCCGGCCTTTCCCTTGTTCAGGCGGCGCTGCTCGCGGCGGCGGTGACGCTGTGGCGGATAGGGGGAGAATACGCGCATTTGCGTCTGTTCGCCAAGACGGGCATCGTCCTGATCCGAAAAACCGTCCCCTTGTGGATCGTCATTCTGGCCGGCAATGCGCTCGCGTACGCACCGCTTGCTCTCGATTGGCCGGCGTTCGCCGGCATGATCGCCCTTCATCCGCTCTTCCTGATCTTGTCGGCGGCGGCCGGCGTCTATGCGGTTTTCCGCCTCGCCCGTTACGGAGGATATGCGGAAGCGGTCGATACGGCTTCGCGGCGGGACGAACCGCTGTTCGATCTCGGCCGCGCGATTTCCGAAGCGCAGAAGGCCGACGTTCGGCTGCGGGATGACGATCTCGCCGATCCGGACATGCCGGCCGGATTGGGCGGCGCCGCGCCCCTTCCTTCCGGCGGCGGATACGCCCGGCTGAACGCAATCTTTTTTGCGCGCCATCGCCGCGTGATCGCCCGGCCGTTTTACCGGCGTCTGGCGATCGTAGGCGGCGTCGGGGCCGTTCTCATCGGCGCGGCGGTGTTGCTGCCCGATACGATCGGACCAATGCTTGCGCGCCTGCGCCTGTCCATGCTGGCGATGGTGTTCTTCTCGCTGGCCGTCGGCGAACGCATCTGCCGCGCTTTGTTCTACAACTGCGACATCAGCCTGATGCGGTACGGTTTTTACCGGCGGGATGCGGCCGCCCATTTCCGCATCCGACTCGGACGCGTCGCGCTCCAGAACGCGGCCATCGGCGCGGCGGTTTGCGCCGTGTTGACCGCCGCGCTGCTCGCAAGCGGCAGCGGAGCCGCCGGCGGCAACCAGGGAGGCGGCCCCTTGCCGAATGCGGTCGACATCGCCGGCATGGTAGCCGAGCGGATCGACAGCGGCGACTTCCCATCGGGCGATGCGCCGCGCGGCGATGCCGCGCCCGGCCACCCGCTCGACGCTTCCCGGTTCATCATGTTGTGGGCGTGCGGACTGGCGCTGTCGGTGTTTTTTTCGGTCCACTACTTGTTCACCTATTACATCTTCCAACCGTACACCACGGAGTTGAACGCGAAAAATCCGTTCTATCACATCATCCACTCCGTCGTTTCCGGCATTTGCGGCGCATGCCTCTTCCTGCGAATCCCGGATTCGGCGTTCACCGTCGCCGTCGTCGCGCTGACCGCGCTGTATGTCGGCATCGCGCTGCTGCTCGTCCGCAAGTACGGCAGCCGTACGTTCCGTGTGAAGTAGCCGACGGGGCTCCCTTTCAAACGCAGCAATAGAGGCCGGGAACAACCCGGCCTCTAATGGTATCCTCACATATCCGGTTCCGCCTCGTTCCTTCTAATACAGCCCCGTCTTTCGCCGGCCATCACGCCCGCTGCCGATCCGCCGCCGGCAGTTCTTCCGCCCACTGCCGCAGTTCATTCATGCCGCCTTGGCGGTACCCGGACACATCTTCCCGATCTTCATTGATCAGATGGTCGGTCAGCAGGAAAGTGTCCATGCCGAGCCGCGCGGCGCACATATCCTCTCTGACGTCGTTGCCCACCATGACGCATTCCTCGGGACGCTTGCCGAGCCGCTGCAAAATTTCCCGATAATATTCGGGATGCGGTTTGCAGTAGTGAAAATCTTCGTACGTCGTGATCAGCGCAAAATCGTCCGGGTCGAGCCCCGCCCAGGAAATGCGCGCCAACGTACCCGCCCGCGGGAAGATCGGATTGGTCGCCAGCACCGGCGTATAGCCTTTTTCTTTCACGATGCGGACGCACTCGCGCGCCAGAGGATGGGGAGAGACCGCCCGCCTCACCCGATGGAACTCGTAGCGGTAAAACTCCTCAAACCTCGGTTTGTCCCTTTTCGCGCGGTCGCCGACGATCCGCGCAAAATGTTCCCAAAACCGCTCCTCGTTCGTGGCGGATCCGTCGTTTTCAATCATCGTCTTCGTCCCCACCCATACGGCGCGAATGAGCTCCTCCGGATCGTACCCGAGATGCACGAAAGCGGCGGACAGTTCCTGAAAATACGCCTCGAGAAACGCTTTCTGGTCCATCGGCAGCAGCGTGCCGTCCAAATCGAACAATATCGTGTTCATCGTCCATCCTCCTGACATTTCCGCCGCGGGATTGGTTTGCGGTCGGGAGCCCGCTCCGGGCGGCCGGGCAGCCGGGTGCGCGGCGCCGATCGCGGTAGCCGAAACAGTCATCCTAACGGATCTCCTTCAAAGAAATGCTGCTGTCACCCGGTTTGCGCGGCTTGGACGCATCCGCCAGGCGCCCCCACGAACCTTTTCTAACATTATATCAAAATATCAAAACCGACCGTCAGTCGGGCCCGAGTTCGACAGTTACTAGGTAAATGAAATACCCGCTATCCCTTGCGCTGTCTGGGTTGACGGGCATTTTTCTTAAGAAATGCGTGTATCTATGCTTTGGGTTGTATCTTTAGGAACT
>Ga0066871_100617_pt1 | contig 18551 bp, 15 predicted proteins | sample CeladaPassage60B_FD_62209 | JGI IMG/M metagenome (GOLD analysis project Ga0066871, IMG submission 62209) | Cellulose-adapted microbial communities from the Joint BioEnergy Institute, USA - Passage3 60B | ecosystem: Engineered > Bioreactor > Continuous culture > Unclassified | place: USA...
CTCCAGATGGATCCGCAGTTCAAAAATCTGCCGGATATCCTCCTCGCTCAGGGAACTGACGATCCCGCCCGCATGCGGATGCAGGTACACATATCCTTCCGACGCCAGCCGCTGCAGCGCCTCACGCACAGGGATCTCGCTCACGTCCAGCTGCCGCGCGATCTGGGAAATGACAAGGCGCTGCCCTGGCGCATAGGTCCCGCGGATGATTCCCTCGCGCAGGTGATGGTACACCTTCTCTGCCTTGGTCCGGAATTTTTGCCGCATGCAATCACCTGTTCCATCATGAGATCATGAGATAAAATCAAGATCAAATAAGCTCCAAATCTAAGCTCCAAATTCATTGTACACAATTATCGGATACCGTCATCACACAAAAAACATCCATCTGTCATGCTCCATCATCCATCTGTGATACTCCATTATGAATTGTGCAAAAATATACGATCTACTATAATCATATATGGGCGCTATCTTTTCCATAGCAAACAATTGAAATAAGGGGGACGCTCATGAAAATCGTCAGATTTGTCCTACAATCATGCCCTCTCAACATGCCGAGATTGGGCGCCTGGCAGGACGGGAGCGTGATCGATCTGGCCGCCGCTTACCGGCAACTTCTGCTGGAAAAGGGCCAAGCCTCGGAAAAAGGCGCCGTGCGCCTGGCAGAGACCCTGCTCCCCGAAGATCTGGTCAGCTTCCTGGAAAATGGCCGGCCGGCCATGGAAGCTGCCAGGGAGGCGCTGCAATTTGCGATGACGCCGCCCGGCAGTCACGGTCAATACCCGTTCATCCATGATCAGGATCACATCCGTCTCTTGCCCCCCATCGAAAAGCCCAGCAATCTACGGGACTTCATCTCTTTTGAAACCCATATCCGTAACGCCCGCAAAACCAGGGGGCAGGAGGTCCCACCCGCATGGTACGAGATTCCGGCTTACTACAAGGGGAACACCTCGACCATCATCGGCCCCGATGATGAGGTCATCTGGCCTTCCTACACGGACAAGATGGATTACGAGCTGGAATTTGCCTGCGTCATCGGCAAGGAAGGACAGGATATCAGCGTCGAGGAAGCGGAAGATTTCATCGTCGGGTACATGATCATGAACGACTTCAGCGCCCGCGACATCCAGGCAAAAGAAATGAGCGTCGGCCTTGGGCCGGCCAAGGGCAAGGACTTTGCCACAGCGCTGGGCCCCTACCTGGTGACAAAGGACGAAATTCCCGATCCTTATCAGCTGAACATGCGGGCCTATGTCAACGGGGAGCTTTGGACGGAAGGCACCACCGGCGATATGTACCGCAAATTCCCGGAAATCATTTCCTACGTCTCAACCGGCGAGCGGATCGTTCCCGGGGATGTGTTCGGCTCAGGTACCGTCGGTTGGGGATGCGGCTTGGAACTGGGCAAATTCCTCAAGGAAGGCGACCTGGTGGAGCTTGAGGTGGAAGGGCTGGGCGTGTTGCGCAACAGGATTGGCAAGCGAAAGGAACATTAAATCATCGTGGGATATCCAAGGCCAACATTGAAGTTGGCCTCATTTATATGTCCAGAACCTCCCAATAAGCGGCGGTGAGGAATAAAAATACAAAAGGAGGCCGAAGAAGCCTCCTCACCAGGTACATGAAGGATCACCCATTCTGATTTACCCACTCTTCGTAGCGGATGCGCGGCATTTTCAGCAAAGACTTGGCGTTGACCCGCGTGTAATAACTGCCTCCGAGACGCCCCAACGGTTTCACACGTGCAAAGTCAATCCTTCCATCCTCCCAAAAAACATCTTCCACATGCACATGGATCACATCACCCATCACCCAGTAGTTTTCCTCACCGTCATCAGACAGCCGAATCATGTCGCGATAGCGGCATTCCAAATGAATCGGCGACTGGGCAATTCCCGGCACAGCAATTTTCCGGCTTGGAACCGTGCTCAAACCTGCATGCGGAAGTTCACTCTCTCCTGGTGGAAATTCGATGGCCGTGATGTTCATCGCCTTTGCCATCTCCTCCGTCACGAGATTGATCACGTACTCCTTAGTTTCCAAAATATAACGGACGGTATCCTTCCATCCTATGATGCTGACCCCTACGACTGGCGGTGTGGCTGACATCACATTAAAAAAGCTGAACGGGGCGACATTCAGTACCCCGCTCACCCCCATCGACGTGATCCAGGCAATCGGCCTGGGAACCACCACATTTGTCAACAGCAAGTAGCGTTCCCGTTTTTCCATGGACAGAATGTCGATATCCATTGAAAAACGCCTCTTTTCCCTTACTCTTGCAGCCAGCTGTAGGGATAGGCCGTGTCTTCACAAGATACGGCAGCCTTGGCGACACGCAGCGGGCGGAACGTATCGATCATCACGGCCAATTCATTTGTTTCCTTTTTCCCGATGCTTTCTTCCATTTTTCCGGGCTGCGGGCCATGCGGCAATCCCCGGGGATGCACCGTAATCGAGCCAATTTCGATCCCTTTCCGGCTCATGAAGTCCCCATGCACGTAATAGATGATTTCATCCGAATCAATGTTGCTGTGGTAATAAGGAGCCGGAATGGCCTCAGGGTGATAGTCGTAAAGACGGGGAACAAACGAGCAAACCACAAAGTTCGGTCCCTCAAACGTCTGGTGTACCGGTGGCGGCAGGTGAATCCGCCCGGTCCGCGGTTCAAAGTCATCAATATTCAGCGCCCATGGGTATACACAACCGTCCCAGCCCACCACATCAAACGGATGGTGTGGCAAGGTCACCGCCAGGTATTGCCCGTTCTGCCGCACGTGCAATTCAAATTCCCCTTTTTCATCTTTGGTAATCAGCCGCTCCGGCACACGAATATCCCGTTCACAATAGGGGGAATCCTCAATAAACTGGCCATAGCGGTTCAGATAACGCTTGGGTGGAACAATGGGACCAGCCGCCTCCACCACCAGTTGCACATGTGTCCCTTCTTCCAGAACCATCCGGTATGTGGTGCCAATCGGAATGATCAGGTAATCGCCGGGCCGGAAAGGCAACTCGCCGAACACCGATTCCAACACCCCGGAACCCTGATGCACAAAGATCATCTCATCCCCATCGGCATTCCGGTAAAAGTAGGACATGCTCTTTTCCGGTTTCGCGATGCAGATGCGCAGGTCCTCATTGAACAGGAGCGGGATCCGTCCATGTATCGGATCGTCCCCGCCAGACAGTCTGCCCGTCCGAAAGTGCCGGTAATGCAACGTCCGGCCATCCGACTCCGGTTCAGTCGGTACCGGGTGTAATGACCGATATTGTCTGGCAGCCGAAGGAATGTGCGTATGGTATAAGATCGATTGGATACCAGAAAAACCCTCCTGTCCAAAGACCTCTTCATAATACAGGGAACCGTCCGGTTTGCGGAATTGCACATGGCGTTTGCGCGGGATCTCTCCAAGTTTATGGTAGTAAGGCATTTCACTCACTCCTCCTTAAATGCTGGTATCACATATTTTCCAAACAACTCCATCGACTTTAGCACCTTGGCATGCTCCAATGCTCCAAAATTCATCAAGGCCATGAAATGTGTGATCCCAATTTCGCGATAAGCCTTGATCTGCTGAATCACCTCATCGGGACTGCCAAAAATGGCCTGTTCTCGCTGAACCAGGTCTTCGTATTGAATGTCCTTGCCATACTTGCGTGTCCGCAAATAGAGATTTAATGCTTCTTTGGCATTGGCTTCCGCCTCCTCGCGCGATTCTGCCACGTGAACATGAAAGGCAACCGGTATCTCGAGGTTGTCCGCATTGCCGTGGCCGTGTTCACGATAGGCAGTCTTGTATGTTTGAATCACATCGGCCAACTCGCTTCGCGAATTGCTGTTCACATAGGCAATCCCCATGATTCGGTATCCCATCCGTGCAATATGCTTGACCCCCTCTTTCCGCAAGGCGGCAACCCACAGCGGTGGAAAAGGCTTTTGTATTGGCTGGACGTTTAAGGTAATCTCCGGATATTGATAGTAAGGACCTTGATGGGAAAAGGGACCTGACCATGCCTTCAGGATCACGTCCAACGCATCATTGAAGCGTAACGCCTTATCTTCCATCGGGATCTTGAAGCCTGCAAACTCGAACGGTAGGTAGCCACTGCCTAGTCCGAGCAAAAGCCTGCCTCCGGAGAGGATATCCACCACAGCATAATCTTCTGCCACCCGCACCGGATCATGCAGTGGGAGAACAGATACTGCCACTCCGAGGCGGATGTTTCGGGTCATCTTGGCCGCCGCTGCCAGCGTCACGTGTGGTGAGGGGTTAACTCCATACTCCGCAAAGTGGTGCTCCGCATACCACGCCGCATCAAACCCCAACTCCTCTGCAACCACCGTCTGTTCCAAAACTTCATCCATAAATTGCTCCACTGTTCTCGGCACGAGTTCCTGATAATTATCAAACACCGTAAACGTGCTAAACTTCATTCTGTTCACTCCTTCAAAAGTTTCGTCAAGTCACATTCATCTATAAAAAAGGCACAGCCAGACTTCACGTCACCGCTGTGCCTTATCTGCTTCATGAGAACCGGTTTTAGCCAGTCCCCCACAGATAAACAGCATGTCATCTTTTTCGTTCTACCGGGAAGTGTAAATCTCCATAATCCTCTGCTCGTCAATCTGATCCGGAGTGGTCTCCAACTGAATCTGTCCACGCTCAAGAAAGAGCAGGCGGTCTGCGATTTGCAGAGCGGCTCTGACGTTTTGTTCCACCAGAAGAATGGTTAACTCATCATTGGCCAATTGGCGAAAGACGGTAAACAGCTGTTCGACAACCTTCTCCGCCAGGCCGAGAGAAGGTTCATCCAATAGCAGAAGCTTGGGACGGGACATCAGTCCTCGGGCCACGGCCAACATTTGCTGCTCGCCACCACTCAGGGTTCCGGAAAGTTGACGGCGGCGCTCTTTTAGGCGAGGGAATAGTTCGTACATCATTTCGCACCGCTCCACGACCTCCTTTGGCGGACGTCCCAGCGAGCGCAAGAATCTGACATCTGTATACGCACCGAGCATCAGGCTTTCCTCCACTGTCAACTCTGGAAACATGCCTCGCCGTTCAGGGATCAAGGTCATTCGAAGGCGATGCACTTGCTCAGGTGGCATTCCTTGAATCTCCTGTCCATCATACGTGATTCGCCCCTGGAAAGGGGAAAATTGACCGGCAAGCGTGCCAAGCAAAGTGGATTTCCCAGCACCATTGGGTCCGATAACCGCTACCAGTTCATGACGATGAATTTCCAGATTGATTCCTCTGAGTACATGAATGGTTCCCCGGCGTGTGTGCAGATCGCTGACCTTCAAAAGCGGACGCTCCTCGGTCCGACGAATCGGTGACACCTCAACCCGGATGCCATTACCCAGGTAGGCCGAAACAAATCTCGGATTGCTACGAACCTCCGCTGGAGAACCATAAGCGATCACTTTGCCAAATTCCAGGACTACCACCCGATGGGCCAATTTCATGACACTGGCCAGGTCGTGTTCAATCATCAGGATGGTCAACCCTGCTTTATTCAGCTCCGCAAGCAATTGGATCAAAGCTTCCCTTTCCGCGTCATTCAACCCAGAAGCCGGTTCATCAAGCAGAAGGATCCGCGGCGACAAACCTAGCGCGCGAGCCAGTTCCACCAGACGTTGCTGACCAAATGACAATTCCTTCGCTTGTGCCTCAGCCAATCCTTCAATCCCCAGCCGTTCCAGGATCTTGCGCGCCTCCTGCTCCGTCTCTCTGCGCACCCTCTCCCCGCCCGTCAGAAAAGAACGCCAAAACCCGCTTTGACGAAATGGTGCCATGGCAATCTGCACATTTTGCAGAACGGTCAATTCGGGAAAAAGATTCAGATTCTGAAACGTCCTTGAAACACCAATAGCTGCAATCTGTTGTGGTGACAAACCGACAATCGAACGGCCTGCAAAGAGAATCTCACCGGAATCTGGCAAGTAATTCCCCGTGATACAGTTAAACAGGGTGGACTTTCCTGCCCCATTGGGTCCGATTACCGCCAGAAACTCCCCCTCCTTGACGTCAAAACTGCAGTTCTCCAGTGCATGGATGCCACCGAATCGTTTACTGACGTTGTTGACCGTCAATAACGGCATGCCTGTTCCACCTCCTCCGCCCGATCCCCCTTCTGGGCAGGACAGAAGCAAGCCCGCCCGGCAAAAACATAATGGCTGCAACCAGAAGAATGCCAAAAGCCAACGTTTCCACCGGACCCACAGAAGTAATCCCCACCAGCGGAAGGACGATACGCAACACCTCTTTCAAACCGGTCAACAACAATGCACCCCAAATCGGACCAGTAATCGCCAATGCTCCACCGATCACGGCCATCAACAAAAATTCAATCGACTGTTTAAAACCAAACAATTCTGGACTGACAAAGGTCATGTAGTGGGCATACAAGCTCCCTGACAAGGCGGCCAATGCCCCGCTGAACATGAATGCCTGTACTTTATACTTGGAAACGTCCACGCCCATTGAAGCGGCCGCCACCTGGCTGTCACGCATCGCCTGCAAAATCTGCCCCCAGGGAGAACGAACCAGATTGCGCGTCAGCCATAGCAAGAGAAACAACAAAATCCATACCAGATAAAACATCTCCCGATCACTGTCCACCACCCAAGCGCCAACCGACAATTGGGGAATGCCGTACATCCCGGAAGGTCCTCCTGTCAACCAGGATTCCTCATTGAAAATGATGTGAATGATCATTCCTGCGCCGAGAGTGGCCAACGTCAGATAATGCCCCTCTAGATTGCGGGTCATCCACCCGAGACCAAAAGCCACCCCACTTGCCACACCGATGCTGATCAACACGCTCAGTATCGGAGACATTCCGGTTCGTATGGCAAGAAAAGCGGAAACATAAGCACCGATTCCCCAGAAGGCAGCCTGCGCCAGCGAGACTAACCCCGCATATCCGATCAGAACAGAAAGTCCTAACGTGCAGATGGCATACAAACCCACCAATAGCAGAATCTGTGTCCACAGTGTCCCCGTTACCAAAGGCAAGCACATGACGACGAGAAAAAGGGCGGTCCATCCCCACACGTGCTTTCTTATTCTCAAACCTTTCATCCGTGTGCCACCACGCCTCATTGATATTTTCTTTACAGGTAGATGCCGTTAAACGCGGTGCGCATGTTTCCCAAATAACCCGTGTGGGCGAAAAAGCAGAATGAGAATCAGAATGACAAAGGCAATCGCATCCTTGTAGGCCGAAGAAATCAGGCCTGCGCCCAGAGATTCCAGCAATCCCAGGATCAAGGCGCCAGCCACCGCCCCTGGCACATCTACCAATCCTCCGAATACTGCTGCGACAAATCCTTTTAATCCAAGGGTGATACCCATATCATAGGAAACCAGCGTGATCGGTGCGATGACTGCACCAGCCACACCAGCCACCACTGCACCGATCACAAAACTGGTGGTGGCGATGGAACGGGCAGAAATTCCGAGCAGACGGCTCACCTCCCGACTCATCATCACCGCCCGCAGCGCCGAACCGATATAGCTTTTTTCGAAAAAGAAATAAAGCAATATAAGCAGAAGCACCGTCGCACCCATGATCACCAGGTTTTGCTTAGGGATAGCACTGTTCAACCAGACAATCGGCTCTCCAGCAAGGAAAGGAGGCACCGACTTGGGTTGACTGCCCACCATCAATTGACTGAGCGATTGCAGAACAATGGAGACAGCAATCGTCAAAATGATCTGAATCGTAGCCGACTGATGCCGCATGCGGTCCAAAACAGCCCGATGAACCAGCATACCTACAATCGCGCTGGCTAAAATGGCTGCGAGTACAGCCGTCCAGAGAGGAATGTCAAGGGCCAGACAAAAAACCATGGCCACCCCGGCAACCATCGCAAAATCCCCTTGGGCAAAATTGATAATCCCAGCCACCTTGAAAATCGTCACAAACCCAATCGCAATCATCGCATAAATACCACCAAGAGCCAGTCCGGAGAAAATCAGCTGCAATACATTTTCCATCACGATCATCCTCTACTCGGCGATAACCCATCGCCCGTTGACATATTGCAGCATGGTCAGATCTTTGTCCGAGACCCCGACATGATCTTCAGGGCTTAACTTGAAAATGCCGGTGATTCCGACCAGATCCTGAACCTGCTCCATCGCATCACGTAAAGACTGACGGGTGACCTCGCCCTGAATGGACTTCAGTGCTTCCACAATGATCAACACCGCATCATAAGCCATACCGTCAATGGGACTGGGCTCTGTACCGTAGCGGGCCTTATAATCTTCCACGTATTTGGCCAGTACTTTCTTTTGCGGATCGCTGTCCGGCAATTGATCCACCACCCAGATTTTGCTCTGCGGCTGGTATACCCCCTCCGCGGCACTCTCTCCCGCTAGTTCCACAAACTGATTGGATCCGGCACCGGAACTGAAGAAAATCGGGATGTCCATCCCCAGTTCATGATATCCCTTCAGAACAAGAGAAGCAGCGGGAGGGATGGCCCAAACCACAATCGCATCGGGATTCTTGGACTTGACATTGGTTAACTGCGGTTTCATATCGTTGTCAGTGGCGTTGAACTTTTCACTGGCAATGATCTGAATGCCGTACTCCGGAGCCACTTTTTCAAACTGCGTTTTACCACTATCTCCGTAAGCGTTGTTCACCGACATGAAGGCCACCTTTTGCCATCCTTTTTTCTGAAGATACGTCGCTATTTTTTTGGAAATGCTATCATTGCTGACCGGTGTTTTGAATACCCAATATCTTTCCTTCACCGGTGTCGCAATGGCATCACCCGAACCGATTGAGATCAAGGGCACCTGCTTTTCGGTGACATACGGAATCAATGGCATGGTCGTGGGTGTATTTCCTCCACCGATCACTGCGAGAACGCCTTCCTGTTCGACCAGCTTTTTGGTCACCACCAGTGATTCCGTCTCCTTGGATTGGTTATCCTGCTTGATCAACTTTATTGGTACGCCATTGATCCCACCTTGTTGATTGACCTGCTCAACCAGAAGCTCTACTGCTTTTAACTGCGGTTCGCCCCAAACGCTGGAAGGACCTGTCAGCTCCAGGTTGACACCAATCTTATACTCCTTGGGACGCTCCTTGTCACCATTACCATCCGACTTGTTGTTGTCCGGAGTCGTCGCCGGAGCGCCACCACCGCAGGCAGACAAAAGTAAACTGGCTGCAGCCAACATCATCAACCATAAGCCAATTTTTTTGCGCATACTTATCCCCCATTTCAACATGTGTTCTCCCTCGATTGATTGGACTTCCAGTCACGATATCGGTCAAACGCATTGCGAATGGATTGCAGCAACGCACCTTGGACAGGCGCCAGAAAGCGGTTCCGGATCTTTGCCTGGATGCGCTCCAATCCCGTCAAAGCATTCTCACCGATTACCAACGAACTGATGAACTCGCTGGTCTGCTTCAGAACAAAGGAAAAACCGGCATCTACAATGGTGTCCGACCTGGAATCGACGACCATCACAAAAGCCACTATACGATAGGCCTCATACGCTGTTGTTCCCTTCGGCAGTTCGGCAAACCCAGCGGCGAAAATATAATGCGGTTCAGCCCACTTCTGCGGCAAAGGCTCATGCAACCTAATCTCCTCCATCTTCTCACCCACAAAGATCGACTCTTAATAAAGTTCATTAGGTTCACATATAAGTAAGCGGTTTCAAGGAAACTTTGAAGACAATTGCAAAGCAAGGCCCAAATAAAGAATAAATAATATCGAAGGTATAAATCATTTAGTTATTTCTGATTATACACTTTATATTTTACTCCTCAAACTATTCATCCACAACTTGAGGTATAGCCAGCTGTTGATAGGTTCCCTGAAAAAAAACCAGTGGTTTCTTCTCCTCGTCCTGTCTTCCTTCCAAAACCTTTCCAATGACAATGGTATGATCGCCACCCGGAAACAGAGTATTTACCTGACACAACATGTTGACGATGCACCCTTGGAGCAAGGGGACTTCATATGGACCTTCTTCCCAAGGGACAAAGAGGAAACGATCACTGACACCCTTTTTCGCGAAGATGCGCGACACCTCTTCCTGTTCTAATGACAGAATATTTACCCCAAAGTACTCCCCCTTCTGGAACAGATCATGTCCTCCGACGCCCTTATCCAGGCAAAACAGGATAAGTGGTGGATTCAGAGAAAGAGAAGTTAATGAGTTAATCGTAAGTCCATAAGGGCCATCTTGAGATTTTGTCGTTATGACGGCCACGCCTGTCACAAAACATCCCATCAGTTTTCGTAACAGCAACCCATCCATCTTAACGCTCCTCCTACGGTACACTTGAACAAATGAAAAAGCCCAACAAACTCTGGTCTTCCAGAATTTGCTGGGCTTTTGTCCGCTTGCTCTGGCAACGCACCTCATCGATACGCCACCTCTGCAGAACAACCAGCACTCCATTGAAAATAATTTTTTATAATTGAAACAGCTGGTGATATTTAGATGTGTTACTTTATTATTTGTGAAGTATTTTATATTCTATTGCGATGATTGTCAAGTATTGTTTTTGTTTGTTGATTTCGTATAAAGGAGGACCACACATGGCCAAACGTTTCATCGATTTAAGCGTCCCGATGGATCCGGCGTCGCAAGAACCGTCCCCGCCACAAATCGCTTACCTGAACCACGAACAGTCGGTCGAACGGGCAGCCGGCCTGTTCGGCCTCCGTCCGGAGGAGTGGCCGGAAGGAAAAGCCTGGGCCACGGAAACCGTGACCCTGACCACCCATACCGGGACCCATGTGGACGCGCCCTGGCACTACTGGTTCCAAACGGGAGATCAGCCCGCCAAAACCATCGACCAGTTGCCGCTGGACTGGTTCTACGGCAACGGGGTGCTCCTCGACTTTGCCTGGAAACAGCCGGCCGAAGAAATTTCCAAATCCGATGTGGAACAGGCGCTGGCGAAGATCGGCCACCAGCTTTCCCCCGGCGAGATCGTGCTCATCCGCACCGGCTGCGACAAAAAGCTGTATACCCCCGGCTACGCGGACATCCATCCGGGAATGAGCGCTGAAGCCACACTCTACCTGATTGAACGCGGGATCAAGGTAATGGGCACCGACGGCTACGGCTGGGACATCCCCTTCTGGGCGCAAGCGGAAAAGTACCGCCGAACAGGCGACCCCGATGTCATCTGGGCCGCCCACTATGTCGGCAAAAAGCTGGAATACTGCCAGATCGAAAAGCTGGCCAACCTGGACCAAATCCCCGCCCCAACAGGCTTTACCGTGGTCGCCTTTCCGATCAAAATTGCCGGCGCCAGTGCGGGCTGGGTCCGCGCCGTGGCCATTGTTGAGGACTGAATGGTGAATACGGAATGGTTGAATACGGAGCGGAAGCCGGATGCAGAAAGCATGAAGCCCCTCCCGGACGCCGAAGTACGGCGTTGCCAGGAGGGGCTTGTCCAATTAATATGAGACAACCCGCCTTGCACCATAGTAGCGGTCATTCCAATAGCGTTCGGTCAACTTGGTGTACGTCACGCCTTTGCTGGAGCTTGCGTTCAACAGCACCCCGTTTTCCAGGTACAGGGCGACATGCGTCGGCCCAGGGCCCGTCGTGCTGAAGAAAACCAAGTCCCCCGCCTGTAACTGGGCACGGCTCACCGGCTGTCCCACCTGATACTGCGACGCGGTGTTCCGTGGAATCGTGATCCCGACATGCTTCATGGCCAGTTGGGTCAACGCTGAACAGTCGATCCCGTTCCGCGTCGTCCCGCCATAGCGATAAGGCGTTCCCAGGTACAGATCAGCAAATTCATACAATTGTTTTAACATTTGGCTTTTATTCTGTACCGTGGAAGGATTCCTCGTTCTGTCGGCTCCGCTGCGAGAAGTGGTTTGCCCCTTTCGCGCCGGCTGTTGCACCTTCGCATTGCCCGCCTTTTTCTGCAGCGCCGCAAAAGTCTGCTTGCCGGCAATTCCATCCGCCTTCAGGCCGTTGGCCCGCTGGAACGCCTCAACTGCCTGCCTGGTTTTGGGACCGAAGTGTCCATCTACGGCGAGCTTAAACCCGTGTCTGTTCAAGGCAAGCTGAAGCTCGCGGACATCATCGCCACGCATCCCCTGTTTCAGCGTCCGGTTCCCCATCGCCGCGAAGGTATGGCTTGTCCCAACCAGAAAGACAGCGAGCAACGTGAGCAAACCGACGCGCCACATGAATCTCCCATACCGATTCCTCATCCCCACGCTCCTTTCCGCGCATTTGGTCCTTCTTTTCAATGCTACTATTATACAACAAATCTGGACATTTGTCCCAGATTTGCGACGAAAATAGATTGACAAATTTTATCCTGGGATTCCAGAAATCTACATTGTTGCTATTTTTCAACTATGTTAAGCTAGAAAAAGATTACCAGAAAATTTATGGCAATCTCTGAAACTGTATCCAGTTGATGAGGCACCTTCAAGATCGTCTCGTAAGATGGTCTGATGATGGTCTGAATAAAACATTCGATGGGAGAAGGAGCTGGGGAAGATGCAAGCATCATCACGTCCACATCCGCATTCAAGCGGCGGCAAAAAAATCTGGCGCCGCCTGATCATCATGGTGTTGACTGGGATTCTGACTGTCGGCGGGCTGGCCTTTGAACCACCCGGCATGTCACGGGCGACCGCCCAAGAAACAGATTCCCTCTCAGGCGCAATCATCCATCAGGAACAACTGCTGCCACAAGGGGATGGAAGCTGGGTGATGACCGGACGGCAAGGCCGTCTCACCATCCAATGGCCATCCGATGCGGCCGTCCTGCAGGTCACCCTGCCTGCGGAGGGTCCGCTGCTGAACGTCTCGGACGGATTTGAGGCAGTCATCACAGACATCGGACCGGCGGAAGTCATCCAGAAGATCCGCCCGCTTACCGCAACCCAGCCGAAAACACTCCACCTCGAACTGTATGCCGAACCCGGCCTTACCAGCCAGCCCCTGATCAAAGAAATGACGCTGGAAGAAAAGTCGTCCGTATCCAGTCCCCGGATACAGGCGCTTGACGCCACCGGCGCAGAAAGGCCGCCGGTCGTCATCACCGGCGGCGGCTACGGGCACCGGGTCGGCATGTCCCAATGGGGCGCCCAGGGACTGGCCCTGCAGGGAGTCAGCTACAAAAACATCATCAAGCACTACTATCCCGGCAGCGACGTGGTGAAACGTTACGACGACGCCACGCAAACGGTCCGGGTCTCCCTGCAAAGCCTGAAGGACTTTCGCAAAAGCTGGACAAACATCGAGGAAAAAACCACCTGGACCCTGATCGCCCCAAGCGGCGCCGAGATCCAGGACGCAAGCGGCAAATCGCTGGCCACCCTGACGGCGGGACAAAAGTACAACCTCACCTATCTGAAAGACACCGGCTACCGGTTTGAACCGGTGACGGACAGCCAGGCCAGCGAAACTACCGGCAGCCCAAGCAGCATTCAGCTCAATCAGACAACCCTCTTGCTCAAGCCAAAGTCCGGCAGTTATGTCGAGCTTTGGGTCACGGCCGTTCACCCGAAGCAACCGGCGGCAGGGAGCGTTGACGCAAAGCGCTTCTACGAAGGAACCCTGGAGCTGAAAGCGTCCCTAATCCAGGGGTCGGATCGGGGAGAAATCAGCTTCACCAACCTGGTCAACCTGCGCCAGTACCTCACCGGCGTCGTGCCGCGGGAGTCCTATGCCTCCTGGTCGGAGAACGCATTGCGCGCGCAGACGATTGCGGCCCGTACCTATGCGGCGCGGAAAGGGTTCGGCCTCGACAAGCTGTTGGTGGATACCACCAGCGATCAGGTGTTTGGCGGCAAATACGGCATTCACGACATCCAAAAACCGTACGCAGCCAAAATCGACAATGTGGTCGCTTCGACAAACGGCGAAGTGGCACTGATCAACAACCAACTCGTCACCACCACTTACAGCTCTTCCAACGGCGGCTGGATCGAAAGCAACGATGCCGTCTGGTCCAGCAGCCCCGTCTCTTACCTGCAAGCCCGCAAAGACCAGTACAAGCTGCCGAGCGGCAAGACCATCGTGCCGGAAGAGGTGGCCACCTACAACTCTCAGACAAAACAATACGGACCACACAGTCGTTACCGCTGGGAGGTCAAACTGGACCCGCAGGTGATTGAATCCAAGTGGCCCGAAATCGGAACATTCCAGAAGCTGGTGGTGGTCAAGCGCACCCCCGGCATGGGCGCAGCCCAAGTGGAACTCACCGGGACAAAGGGCAAGCTCACGATCTCGGGGACAGATTTCCGCAGCAAAATCGGCAACAGCGTTCTCTACTCGACGCTGATCGTGCCGCCTGTGTACAGCAACGAACTGGCCGGCGCCGACCGTTACGAGACCAGCGTGGCCATTGCCCGCCAAGGCTGGCCCAACGGCGCCGCTACGGTGGTTCTCGCTCGCGGCGATCTCACGGTCGACGCGCTGGCCGGCAGCGTTCTGGCAAAGCAGCATGACGCGCCGTTGCTGTTGACCAAGCCGGATGCCCTGCCGGATAAAGTCAAGGAAGAAATCGCGCGCCTTAAACCGCAGACCGTCTACCTGTTGGGCAGCCAGGTGGCCATTTCCACGGCCATTGAGGACCAATTGAAAGCGGCCGGCTATACGGTGATCCGGCTGGCAGGCGAAAATCGCGTCGAAACGGCCCTGGCCGTGGCGGAGGCAATTCAGGAAAAGGCGGGCACGCCCGTACGGGAGCTGTTTATCGCGACGGGTGATGAGAAATCGCCCGACGCATTGGCCATTGGACCTTATGCAGCCAACCAGCTAATCCCGATCCTGTTGCAACAGGGCACTTCACTCCATCCGTCCATTCTCTCCTATCTGGAGAAGCATCCGGTGGAAAAAGTGACACTGGTCGGCGGCGAAGTGGCCATCCCGAAAACGGTTGAAGAAGCTTTGAAAAACAAGATCACTGCCGTCACCCGGATCAACGGCAGCGACCGCTACCACACCAGCATCCTGATCGCGAAAACCTATCAACTGCCGACGACGCAGATTTACTTTGCACGCGGCGATCTGTTCGCAGATGCGTTGGCCGGAACGGCATTGGCGGCGAAAATGCCGGCGCCCATCATTCTCGTCAAAAACCAGGAAGTCCCGGCATCGATCCAGCAGTGGCTCAGCCAGGAGGTCACAACGGTGGGACAGTTCACTTACCTTGGCGGACCGCAAGCCATCAGCCTATCTGTGCGGCAAGCATTGGAAAAAATCGCGCTCAACATCACCAAGTAAAGAGAGCGCAAAGCCGACAGGCAAACCGAAGCCCCGTGCAAGAGAAACCGGCAATCCACCGGCAATGAACCGGCAATCGGATGCAGCCAAAGCCAAAAAGGCCGGCATCAAAAGACTGAAGGCAAAAAGACCGGGCGGGAAATCTCCCGCCCGGTCTTTTTCATATTCTCCATCTTCTTCATCTATCTGTCCATCCTGTATCTGTCCATCCTGATCCTTCATCACGACTATCCTGATGCCGCTTCACTTGGGAGGAATCCCCCATGCCTTGGCCACCCCGTCGGCGATCGCCCGCGCCAGCTGTTCGCGAAACTGCGGATTGGCCAGCTTGGCCGCATCGCCGGGGTTGCTGATATACAGGTTTTCCAGCAGAATAGACGGCATTGTGGTTTCCCGCAGCACATGGAAATTGGCCCGTTTCATCCCCCGGTCCTTGAATTTCATCTGCTGGACGATATAAGGATGGATCACCTGCTGTTTGGCCAGTGAGGTGGCACAGCAACCCGGCTTATTGTAAACATAACTTTCAAATCCATTGGCAGCCGGATCAGCAGCAGCGTTGATATGAATCGACAGGAAGAAATCGGCCGGCCACTGGTTGGCCATCTGGGTTCTTTCATTGAGGGTCAGGTAGACATCCGTTTCCCTGGTCATCCTCACGTGAACATCCAGATAGCGGTTGCTCAGGTGCTGTGTGACCCGCTTGGCAATATCCAGGGTCAGGTCTTTTTCTTTCAACCCGTTGCCCATGGCTCCCGGATCACTGCCCCCATGTCCGGGATCGATCATGATCCGGAGCGGCTTCCATCCTTTCAGTTCCGCTTCCACCTTCCCGGAGACTGCCGCCGTCCCGCCCAGAATCACGTAACGCTCGACGGAAACATTTCGAAGCAGCTGACTGACGGACACCGGCACGACCGCCGAACGGACAAGCAGAATGGGTGCATCCAACTTGGCGGCCAGGGCTGCGCCGGAAAGGGCATCGGCAAAGTTTTCACCCGTGGCCACCACCACCGTCTGCATGGGCGGCTTAAAGTAGCGAACCAGTTCAACCGCTGTTCCATAGCGATCATCGCCGGCCAGCCGCTGCACAGGCATCCCCACGATCTGTCGAAGCTGTTCCGTGATTTGGTCACTGACCACATTCGGACCGCCCACGACATACAGGCTGGATATCTTCGCCAGCGCCTGGCGCGTGGGCTCTGGAATCCTATTTTTTGCCACCAGCAAAATCGGCATGCCTTGACGCGCTGCGTATGGGCCGGCGGCCAGGGCATCAGGGAAGTTTTCCCCGTTCACCACGATGGCCTGCTGTCCGGAGTTGGGCAGCCGCTCTGCGATCAGCTGTGCCGTCTCGTAGCGGTCCTTCCCGCCAATCCGTTCCACTTCCTGGACCACGCTGCGCAAGGATTGCTCAACCTGTGGCGAAACAGCAGCCTCTCCCCCCAGCAAGATGACCTTCTTTGCCTGCAGTCCCCTGAGCGTCTCCAGCGTATCGTCACGCAGCCGGTCGGGATACGTCAGGAGGATCGGCGCGCCATAGAAATGGGCCAGCGGCACGCCGGCCAGCGCATCGGGAAAAAGGTCATAACGGGCCAGCAAGACCGTCTCAGCCGTTTTCCATTGCTCAAGGGCGATGGTGTGTGCGGTCGCAATGCGATCCTCACCGGTCAGCCGCTGTACCTGCGCCTGGGCACTTGCCTCGCCGCTCCAGATGATGCTTACCATCACCAAAACGGCACTCAGCATGGCCGCCACCATCACGGGCCATCTGCTCTTTTTCGTCTTGTTCAACCCGCTCTTCTGCACTCCAGTTCCTCCCCATCGGCATGTTTCAAATATACCGGTTATTTTTTAATTCTGATGTTTCTCTATGATGAAGATGTTTTATCTGTTTAAGTAAGGTTTCGTTAAATAAGATTTCGTTGATTTAAATGGAAATAAGGTCTCGTTGATGAACAAATTGGAACAAACTCTCCTACCCTACGACATTATACCAAATCCCTCCATTGCCAAAAATAGCTGGTTTTCCCGCCATCCCATGGTAAAATGGGGGCATGTACGAGGACAGCTTATTTGGGAGAGGGAAACTGATGTCAAAAAACCATCATCACCTGTCACGCTGGAGGGCCTTACGAACCTGCGTGGTTGTTTGCCTGACAGCCATTCTCGCACTGACCACGGCAGCGCCATCCTCAGCCGGCGGAAACCCAGCCGCATCTTCTGCCAACGGATTCCTTGCCGCCGCACCCGCTTCCCCGGCTGCCACGAACGAAACCGCGCCAGAAGATGATGCCCGCGGCCTGATCGTCCGTTATCTTCCCGATGCAGGCCTAGCGGTCAGGGCATCCATCCGCCGGGAAGCAGGCATGCGATTGGTTGAGGAATTTCCCCTGATCAATGCGGAACTGCTCCAACCGATAGACGCACAGCGGGCCGGCGGAAGGGAACCCTTCTCCGGCTCTGCCAAACAAAACCATGGCATAACAAAAGCGAACACGGGCAAGAAAACGGAGCTGGCCGTCCTCCGCCTGGCAGCCAGGGCTCTGGCTAAGCATCCGCAGGTGGCCTACGCCGTGCCGGATCGGCGCGTCCACCCCGCCCAAGTTCAGGAAAGCGCCATGTATCTGGCTTATGCCGAGCAGCCGTACTGGCCCCTGCAGTGGGGACTCCATAACCGCGGCCAGCCGATCCGGGGCGTCCAGGGAACTCCGGGAGTGGACATCAACCTGTTGGGCATGACTTCTTTTTTGCAGCACGCCGGACTGACCGGCGAAGGGGCCGCCAATGCTCCGGAAGTGGTCGTGGCCGTCATCGATGACGGCGTCGATTTCAGTCATCCCCAACTGGCCGGCCGGATGTGGACCAATTCCGGAGAAATTCCCGGAAATGGCGTGGACGACGATCAAAACGGGTATATCGACGACATCCACGGATGGGATTTCTATTATGATAAGCCCACGGTACACGATCCGGGGGAGGACTTTCACGGCACCCATGTGGCAGGCATCATCGCCGCCGATCACCAGAATAAAGGCATCGCCGGCATCGCCCCCCATGTCCGGATCATGGCATTGAAATTTATCGGTCCGGAAGGAGGGTACATTTCTGACGCTATCCGCGCCATCCAGTACGCTTCGCAGATGGGCGCATCCCTGATCAATGCCTCCTGGGGGATTGAAGGGGAGCGGTTGGATGAGCTATTGCCCTTGCGGGATGCCATTGAAGCTTCCGGACTCCTCTTCATCACAGCAGCCGGGAACCAAGGTGTGGACATCGACT
>Ga0066871_100618_pt1 | contig 18502 bp, 16 predicted proteins | sample CeladaPassage60B_FD_62209 | JGI IMG/M metagenome (GOLD analysis project Ga0066871, IMG submission 62209) | Cellulose-adapted microbial communities from the Joint BioEnergy Institute, USA - Passage3 60B | ecosystem: Engineered > Bioreactor > Continuous culture > Unclassified | place: USA...
GTATTCTGTTCTAACCCTGTCTGTTGCGGTTTTTCTGGAAATTGTGTCATCCAATTCCTCCTTCCGCTTCAAAGCCATATACCCAAACTTAGTATGGAATGAACCTTTATGAATCATACCAGCCAAAAAAGCCGGAAATCCTTCGCATGGACTTCCGGCCTTTGGCGATATGTTGCGTCTTGATGATTTGTCTTGGGAGAAAACAACCTGATTGCGGCAACGGAAGCGGTTCCCCGGTTTTTTCGCTGTCTCGCCTCAGACGTGAGATAAGATGAAGGGATATATCGAGGAAAGCGCCATTTGACGATCTGCGTACCCCGCCTCAAAAACGGCTTTTGGCATCCCATACACAACACAGGATTCCTCGGCTTCGACGACGACCCGGCCCTGATGTTCTTTGACCTTTTTGCATCCTTCGAGCCCATCAACCCCCATCCCGGTAAGAATTACTGCCAGCAACCGACCGCCAAAAATGGGCGCCGCAGAAAGGAGCGTGACGTCCACGGAGGGCTTGTACAATGTCGGGATGGGAGATTCCGCTTGGATTCTCAGGCACTTGCTGCCGTTCCTCCGTTCCTCAATCAACGTCTGAAACCCGGAAGGCGCAATGAAAATCGTCCCTGGTTCAAGCAAGTCCCCGTCCTCGGCCTCTTTCACATGCAGATTGCAAAGATGGTTAAACCGGTCGGCAAAGGATTTCGTAAATCCCGGCGGCATATGTTGAACCACCAGGATAGGCACTGGAAAGTCAGGCGCAAATCTGGGAAGGACGGTTTGCAATGCAGAAGGCCCGCCGGTAGAACTTCCGATAATCACAAGGTCTATTTGAGATTCGCTTTGTTTTTGCACATGTGGATGCTCTGGATACGCCATTGTTCGGGTTGCTTCCGGTATTCTCGCAACAGCGGCGGCCTTGATGCGCTCTAAAAACTCCTTTACCGAATCCGGATCCAAAGGGTCTTTGAGCAAGTCGGATTTCAGAAAAACATCCACCGCCCCAAGCTCCAATGCATCCAATGTCGCCTTTGTTCCCACGCCGGTAAACGAACTCAGCATGACCACAGGAACCGGCGACACTTTCTGGATTTGCCTCAACGCCTGTAACCCGTTCATTTCCGGCATTTCCACATCCATCGTCACCACATCCGGCCGCAGGCGTTGCACTTTCTCGACCGCTTCTTGGCCATTCCTCGCTGCGCCCACTGTATAAAGTTGCCCGTCGCTTTCGATAATTTTGCTGATGGCTCTCCGCATAAAAGCGGAATCATCGACGACTAGGACTCCGTACTGCCGCATAGGACGAATCTTCCTTCCGATAATAAAAGCTCTGCTCCGTGTGGATGGGTTTAAATCCTGTGCCCATTCCCGTAATGCTTTCTGCATGTCCCAGGAATAACGAGCCTCCGGGCACCAACCGGTCGTAGAAACTAGCAACCACCTTCTGAATGGCCGTTCTGTCGAAGTAGATCAAAACATTGCGGCAGAAAATAACGTCAAATTCCCCCAACTTCTCTATCTCGTCGCCGTTAAGAAGGTTTAAGCAGCGGAATTGAACGCTGTTCCGGATCAAGTCAATCACTTGATACCCTTCATCCCGTTCCACGAAGTACTTTGCCAGGAAATGCTCTGGCATTCGCCGAAAAGAAAGGGAATGTTTCGCATACCACCCTTGCTTGGCGGCTTGCAAAGCTTTTTTATTGATATCCGTCGCAAGGATCTCGACGGAATGGAGCGGAACGCATCCGGATTCTGCCACCAGGATCGCCAACGTATATGGCTCTTCCCCGGTTGAGCAGGCGGCACTCCAGATGCGAATCTGATTTTTCCCTGCCAATTGCGGGAGAATGATGGTTTGAAACACCTCCAACTGGTTTTCTTCTCGGAAAAAAAAGGTTTCATTGATCGTAAGCAACTCGATGACGATATCCCATTCCTGCGGATGATTCTCTATATGCCGGACATATTGCCAGATCGACATCCCCAATTCTTTTGTTCGTTTCAAAATTTTGCTTTCCAACAAGGAATGGTTTTGCAAATAATTCAAACCGCAATACTCATAAACCAGTTTTGCCAGATGTTTCAAAGCCATGTCCTCCATGATGAATCACCATGCAAATGGATGTGCCGGCCGCTGACAACGTCATTCCTGCTTTGTCAGCGGCCGAAAAACTTGTGCAACGGCATCTCAGCGCAGCGCTTCCAAAGATTCCCGTATCGCATCCGTTTTTTCAGCCAGTTCACGCGTACTTGCCGCCATCCGTGCCACATCATGCATGTCCCGCTGCAGCACATCCCTGGTTTGTCTAAGAGCAAAAGCCACATTTTCCGCCTCAGCCGCTTGTGCTTTTGTGCCAGCGGTCACTTGTGCGATCTGTTCCGCAACCTCTTTTACGATCTTTAGAACATGTTCGGTCTGTTTCGTTTGTTCTTGTGTCGCCACCGTTATCTGGCGAACTTGTGCGCGCGAATGATCCACGCTTCTGAGGATCGCATCCACACCCTGCGCTTGTTGCTTGGTTGCCGCGGATACTTGGTCCGCCTGCGCGGTCACCTTTACGATGGCGTTCACGATATCTTTTCCATGTTTTGTTTGTTCCTCCGTGGCCGCGGTAATTTGGCGAATCTGTTCACGGGCATGGACAATGCCTTTGATGATTTCCTCAATGCCTTGCGCCTGTTCATTCGTTGCCTTCGTCACTTCCTCGGCCTGATGCGCAACGTTTTCTACCGCTTTGACGATCTCACGTGCCTGCTTGGATTGCTCGACAGTAGCGGCCGTAATTTGCCGGACTTGCTCGCGCGCATTTTCCACCCCCTTGATGATTTCTTCCATCACTGCCGCTTGCTCTTTGGTGGCCTGGGTTACTTGTGCCGCCTGGTTGGCAACGTCTTCCACAGCTTTGACGATTTCACGGGACTGTTTTGATTGTTCCACGGTCGCTGCCTCAATTTGACGAACCTGTTCACGGGCATTGGCAACCCCTTTGATGATTTCCTCCATGCCAAGCGATTGTTGTACCGTGGCTTCTTTCACTTGCGCCGTTTGGAGGGTGACATTTTCGACGGCATTGATAATCAGTTCGCTTCCCTTGGCTTGTTCTTTCGTCGCGACGGTGATTTGGCGAACTTGTTCCCGGGCATTGACGATCCCTTTGACGATCTCCTCTACGCCGGCCGCTTGTTCTTTGGTTGCCTGCATGATCTGTGTCGCTTGGTTTGTGACGTTCTCGACGGCTTTGACGATCTGCTCGCTGCCTTTGGCTTGCTCGACGGTCGCCGTCGTAATCTGACGAACCTCTTCCGATATGTTTTCAATCCCAGTGACAATTTTGGCAATCGCTTCCCCCGCTTCATCAGCCAGTTTGCTTCCCTCATCCACTTTTTGGGCGCCCACTTCAATCGCCTTGATCGCGTCCGCCGTTTCACCTTGAATCCCTTTGATCAGGCCCGCAATCTCTTTCGTAGCAGTAGCGGTGCGCTCCGCCAGTTTTCGAACTTCATCGGCGACGACCGCAAACCCTTTTCCGTGTTCCCCGGCTCGCGCCGCCTCAATCGCCGCATTCAACGCCAGGAGATTGGTTTGTTCGGCGATGTCGTCGATCACTTCAATGATGCTGCCGATTTGTTCCGAACTCTTCCCCAAATTGCTGATCACATCAGAAGCCCGTTTGACGACATTGGCGATTTCTTTCATTCCAATCAACGATTGATTGACTGCTTTCAACCCGTCTCTGGCATCGAGTTGGACTTTTTCGCTTAATTGGTTTACGTTTTGGGCGTTTTGGGCGACTTGTTCAATCGACGCCGCCATTTGTTGAATCGCCGCTGATGTGTCGTGGGCTGATTTTTGCAGAGAACTGGTATTATCCGCCACGCCTTTGATGGATTGGCCCATTTGTTCGATGGCGGCCGAGATTTCTTCGACCGAGCTTGCCGTGCTTTCGGCGTTGCCGGCCACCTGCTGAATGGATGCCGCCATTTCCTGGATCGCGGCAGAGGTTTCTTCGACCGAAGCGGTCAAGCTCTCCGCATTGGCCGCCACGCCTTTGATGGATTGGCCCATTTGTTCGATGGCGGCCGAAATTTGTTCGACCGAGCTTGCCGTGCTTTCGGCGTTGCCGGCCACCTGCTGAACGGATGCCGCTATTTCCTGAATCGCGGCAGAGGTTTCTTCTGCCGAGGCCGTCAAGCTCTCCGCATTGGCCGCCACGCCTTTGATGGACTTGCCCATTTGTTCGATGGCGGCCGAAATTTGTTCGACCGAACTTGCCGTGCTTTCGGCGTTGCCGGCCACCTGCTGAACGGATGCCGCCATTTCCTGGATGGCTGCAGCCGTCTCTTGTGCAGAGGCGGTCACGCTTTCTGCATGATGGGCGACCCCTTTTACCGACCTGCCCATTTGCTCGATGGAGACGGAAATGTGCTCCACCGTGCCTGATGTGCTTTCCGCGTTTCCGGCCACTTGTTGAACGGAAGCCAGCATTTCTTCGATGGCTGCCGCAGACTCCTGCGCGGTTATGGTCAAGCTTTCCGCATTCTCCGCTACGCCTTTCATCTGTTGTCCCATTTGATTCATGGATGCTGAAACTTGTTCAAGCGCGTTTGCGGTACTTGCCGCACTTGTGTCCACTTGCCGGAGCGAAGCCGCCGTTTCCTCCAGAGCAGCCTGAACCTCTTCCGTCATGCCCGTAATAGATTCCGCATTTTTCGCCACTCCTTGAATGGATTTCATGATTTCTTCCATCATGGCCGCCGTCGATTCCATTGCCGCTGATTGTTCATCGGTCCCTTTGGACATTTGCTCGGTGATGACGGCAAGCTCTTTCAGGGTTTGTTCAACGTTTTCCGAGATGGCAATGGCCTTTGAAATTGTTCCATTGGCATCGATGAATTTAAGCGCCATTTGTTTCATTTTCATGTTCGATTCCCCCTTAAATGACTTCCTGTAAAGTTGGCATGCGGTTCTCCACCATCTTTGCGATTCCGATGACATCTAAGATCAGTGACACACTTCCGTCGCCAAGGATCGTGGCGCCTGAGATTCCGTCAATTTTTCCGATGTAGGAACCGATCGATTTCACCACGATTTCCTGGTTGCCGATCAACTCATCAACCACGAGTCCCAGACGTCTCTCGGCCACCCCGACCACAACAATGAACACGTTCTTGTGATTTCGTCCCTGTCGTTCGATTCCGAAGTGGTCATGCAGCCAAATCAATGGAATGGCTTTGTCTCGAATGACGGCCACCGCTTGCTCCTTGACCGTGTTGATCTCGCCGACGCGAATGCGGACGATTTCTACGACGCTGCTCATGGGTAACGCAAATGTCCGGCCATTCAGCTTAACCAATAGCCCCGTTACAATGGCCAGCGTCAATGGGAGTTTAATGGTAAACGTTGTGCCTTCCCCCGGCCGGGTTTCCACCTCGATCAAGCCGTTCAGTTTCTCAATCTGGGACCGGACGATGTCCATGCCAACTCCCCGGCCGGAAATGTCGCTCACCGTTTTCGCGGTCGAGAATCCGGGATGGAAGATCAGATCGATGAGCTCTTGCTCAGTCATTCCTTCCGCTTCCTGAGGGGTAATCAGTTCTTTTTGGATCGCCGATTGTTTCACCTGCTCCGGATCAATGCCGGCTCCGTCATCTTCAATGGTCAAAACGACTTGATTTGCCTGATGGGATGCGGCAATCCGCAGAGTTCCCTTTTCCGGCTTATTCTTCTGTCTCCGGACCTCCGCTTTTTCGATCCCATGATCCAGCGCATTCCGGATGAGATGAATGAGCGAGTCGCCAATCTCTTCGATCACTGTCCGGTCCAATTCGGTTTCCTGTCCCTCCATCACCAAGTTGACTTCCTTCCCCAGTGTGTTTGAGAGATCCCGGACCATTCGAGGAATTCTGTTGAACAGTTGATCAATCGGCGACATTCTTGTTTTCATCATCGTTTCTTGCAGTTCCCCGACCACCCGCGAGATATGGTTCGAAATCTGCTCCAGTTCTTCAATGGTTTCATCCGTCGTATACCTGTTATGTAAAATGTGACTGACCTGAGCGATGCGGGTTTGATCAATGACCAGTTCGCCCACTAGGCTCATGAGCCTTTCCAGGCGTTCCACGTTCATTCGGATGGTTTGAGCGGCCCGCCTCTTTCCTTTGCTCACCTGCGCCTGCTCTTCGTCCCGAATCCATCGCTCTCCTTTTTTTGCTTCACCATCTTTCTCCTTCACGGCATAGGGATAAACCTTTACGGATTTGACATCATGCATGTTTTGAATGTGCGACGCTACCGATGAGGCATCCAGTGATGTGGCAACGAGGTAGAAGATGCGGTTTGGCGTTGGTTCTTGCGCATTCAGGCCCAATTTCGGCAGGGTGCCGACAACCTCTCCAAATTCCCGGATCTGGTTCAGAATCACCAATGCACGGGCCAGCTTCATCTCACACTCCGGATCGATGACCACTTCGCAAGCCCATACATGCTGTCCTTGCTGCACGGCTGCTGTAAGCTGCGCTTGCTGTTCCGGCTGCAAAAGCAATGCCGTGTCATGGAATGATTGATCATCAGGCGCCGTCGTCTTGTTGTCAATCAACTTGCGAAGCTCCAGAATCAGCGGTTCACTGTTTGTCTGAATCCTCCCCGCCGCAAACTCGTCACGGAGTGTCCGGAGCAGATCCAAACATTGGAACAACAAATTCACGATGGGTTTCGTTACCGGCAGGAGACGGCAGCGGATTTGCTCCAACACATTTTCCATTTCATGGGCTACCTTCTTCATTTCCTCAAATCCCATCGCCGCGGAAGCGCCTTTCAGCGTATGGGCCACGCGAAAGATGTTTTGAATAATCTCCGGCGACTCTCCCTTTTGTTCCAGCTGAAGGACATCTTGTTCAAGCTGTTGGAGCAGTTCTTCCGCCTCATCCAGAAACGCCCCAAATAATTCGGAATTATCCAACATTTTTACATCAACAACCTCCCTATTCGAAAAGCACCTGATGAATGTTTAGAATGCTAACCAATCCCTCTTCGGTTTGGCCAATTCCCTCAATATAGTTCCCGTCAATCCCTGAAACAATTTCGGAAGGAGGCTGGATATCCGTGAAGGTAGTGACTTTGTGCACCCCGTCAACCACAATCCCGACGATTTCTTCCCGGATCTGAACGACGACGATCCGAGTCGATTTGGTAACCGGTGCGTCAGTGAAGCCAAAACGTCTGCGGAGGCTAATGATGGGCACAATCTTGCCGCGAAGGTTAATCACACCAAGAATATACGGTTTGCTGTTCGGAACCTCTGTAATCTTTTGCATCTTGATCACTTCGAAAATATCATAGATGCGCAGAGCGTATTTTTCTTCACCCAATTCAAGAACAACGTATTGAACATCTAACGTTGCTGACACATCGACTTCCCCCCTTTCCAGCCGCCAAATCGGTTGTTTCGGTCTGTATCCCCCTATTCTGCCACCAGGGTCCGAAGCCTTTCGCTCTAGCCAATGGAAGGCCATGAACGAACAAACATAGATACCGTCCTGACTGGCGATCCTGATCATCGTTCCGCTTGAAAACGATGGACGCAAACGCGGTATCCATTGGAATATCCGTTTCTCTTTGAATTTGAATCGCTTTTTGACTTGATGGGCGGCAATTATAACGTTTATTTTCTTCAGGATGTACTCCGGGCTTCTTTAAACGTTCCGCTGAAGGAAGTAAAATAATTCTTCCTTGGAACAGACAGGTTTGTTTTGCTGGATGCAAGGGATGAGATCATCCGCTGGATCTGTCTCATATCTCTTTTCCGTCATCATCCTTTCTGTGCACTGTCTTGAACCGCTTGAAAACGGACACCATAAGGAGATCCCTCCGTCGATCGTCAGGTGTCTAAAGGCAAATGCATGTTGCTATCAAGAACGGTTGTTTGTGTGGCATTGTACCGCTTCTTCTTTCGTAAAAAGATCTTCGATTCCAACGCCGAACAACTCGGCAAGGCGCGCCAAACGATCAGCGGTGATTCGCCGTTTTCCGGTTTCGATATAGTGGTAGCCGATATTGGATTCGTAACCAATCGCTCTTGCGACATCCTCTTGCGTAAGGCCTTTTTTAAGCCTTAGTTCACGCAGTTTTTTGTAATTTAGCTGCATATTACCACCTCCCTAGAAAAAACTACCGTAATGGCAGCTTTTAAAATAATAAACTACCTAATCTGTAGTGTCAATATATTTCCTTTTCGGTAGCTTTTATTCCCAAATTGGTAAATATAAATTAAGATATTGCCAAATTGGTAAATCAGGGGTGTAAATGGAACCATGTTCGGAGAAAGGCTGAAGAAAGCAAGAAAAAAAAGCGGCATGACACAAATGGAGCTGGCGCAAAAATTGAATTTAACGGATGCCACGCTCAACCGATATGAGAAAGGGCATCGAAAGCCTGATCCGGAGACCCTTTCCAAAATCGCAGAAATCCTCCACGTATCGGTGGATTGGCTGTTGGGTCGTACAGACAATCCCGAACCATTTCCAAACTTTGAAGAACTTCTTAAAAAAATGGGCGGCTGGCCTGCGGGTGAGATGGTTCCTATTCCTGTACTCAGTGTCATCCGTTGCGGCAGCTCGATCTATGCCGAGCAAAATATACTCGGATACGAAATGGTGTCCGCCGATGTAATACGAGGAGAAGAGTATTTTTATTTGAAGGTGACTGGAGATTCCATGTCCGGCGTCGGCATGATTCCTGGAAGTTTTGTTTTGGTCAAACGCCAGGACTTTGTCAATGATGGTGAAATTGCAGTGGTGATCGCAGATAGCAATGAGGCAACCATCAAGCGTGTGCGTTTCGTAAACGGACAGGTGATGCTCATTCCTGCAAATCCTGCATATGAGCCAAAACTTTATCATGAAAAGGAGGTCAAGATCATCGGCAAAGTCGTGCAGACCATGATCAAGTACGACTGATACCCTTTCACTGCAAGAACCTGCGGGCTTTTTCGGTGCCCATGCGGCCGTTTTTCATCAATCGGGAGAACATCCAAAGGCGGCTTCAGCACGGTTTGGTCAAACGCGTATCACCATTTTCTTGGATCTGTCTTGTTCTCCCCGATACGCAAAAATGAAAAGCCGAAAACCCTTGTGGCACAAGGATTTCCGGCCTTTGGTGATTATGGCAGGTTTACACTTCCATAATGATCGGCAGGATCATGGGTCTCCGGCGCGTCTGTTCGTATAGAAATTTCCCCAGATCATCGCGCACGCCGGTTTTTAAAGAAGACCACTCGCTGACATTGTCAGTCATTAATCGTTTTAAGGTATTGGTGACGATTCGACTTGCTTCTTCAAGCAGCTCTTCCGACTCCCTCACATAAACAAAACCCCGAGAAATGATATCTGGCCCGGAGAGAATACTGCCGTTTTGTTTGCTCAGTGTGACGACAACCACCAAGATTCCGTCCTGAGATAACAGTTTCCGGTCGCGCAAGACGATATTGCCCACATCGCCGACTCCAAGCCCGTCCACCAGGATATTGCCGATGGGCACCCTGCTGCCCAGACGAGCGTGTCCGCGGGAAAACTCGACGACATCGCCATTATCCACAATGAAAATGTTTTCTTTCGGGATCCCAACTTGTTGCGCCAACTGGGCGTGCATGCGGAGCATCCGGTATTCGCCGTGAATGGGAATAAAATATTTGGGTTTGATGAGCTGAAGCATCAGCTTCAGATCTTCCTGGCTGCCGTGTCCCGAAACGTGCAAATCCTTGTTCATGGCGCCGTAAACCACATCGGCTCCAAGGCGAAACAGATGATCCACCGTGCTGCCAACATACCGTTCGTTTCCGGGAATGGGCGTCGCAGCGATAATCACTGTGTCACCGGGCAAGATTTCCACCTTCCGGTGCAGGGAACGCGCCATGCGAGTCAAGGCAGACATCGGTTCTCCCTGGCTGCCGGTCGACAAGATGACCACCTCATTGGGCGGCAACTGGTTGATCTCGTCAGGTTCGACGAGCAGTCCATCCGGAACGTGCAAATACCCCAATTCGGTGCTGATGTTGATCACATTCAGCATGCTCCGACCGATGATGGAAACCTTTCGGTTGGTGGCCTGCGCGGCATCAAAAATTTGCTGCACCCGATGGACATTGGACGCAAATGTAGACACCACAATGCGTCGCTTGGCCTTGGTAAATTCGTCCAAAATGGCCATCCCTACCGTCCGTTCCGATCCAGTAAAACCGGGACGCTCCGCATTGGTGCTGTCCGAGAGAAGGCACAAGACATTTCTTTGGCCGATTTCGGCCATCTTATGCAAGTCTGCCGGCCGCCCGATGGGCGTCATGTCAAACTTGAAGTCGCCGGTATGAACGACCAACCCTTCCGGCGTCTCCAGACAGATCCCCACACTGTCAGGAATGCTGTGATTGGTTCGGAAAAAAGTGGCTTTCATCGAGCCCAATTGCACTTCGGAACGCTCATGGATGACGTGCCGCTTCGTCTGCCGCAAGAGGTTAACCTCCCGCAGCTTGTTTTCAATCAAACCCATCGTCAGTTTGGTCCCGTACACGGGCACGTTCAAGTTTTTCAACACATACGGCAAGCCACCGATGTGGTCCTCATGACCGTGCGTGATGAGAATCCCCCGTACCTTTTCCTTGTTCTCCAGCAGGTAGGTGATGTCCGGAATCACGACGTCAATCCCCAGCATCTCCTCCTCTGGAAACATCAAACCGCAATCAATCACCACGATGTCATTCCGGTACTGGACCACATACATATTCTTTCCAATTTCTCCCAAGCCGCCCAGTGCGAAAATGGAAAGATGTTCTCCTATGCTGTTTTTGGACAAATGGATACCTCCTGTATTGACTGACCTCCTGCCCTTTTATCATTTTGAATACGTACATCAAGTAAAACCGCCCCAAATCACCTAAACGTATTATACTGAAACATCTGGGGAATGACAACAGATGACAGGCACAAAAAAACCGCCCCTGACAGGAGCGGTTTTAAGCTTCGTTATTGACAGTGGCCTGATAGACGCGCAATATCGTTTCGGCCTCCGACTGGGAAACCTCCGCCAAGGGCAGGCGAACCGGCCCTGCCTTGATCCCCAAATGATTCAGAAGAAACTTCAGTGGCGCAGGACTGTTTGTAATAAACAGCACTTCAAACAGCTCCAACAGATGTTGGTGAAGCCGTGCCGCTTCCGAAACTCTGCCTGCCGCAAAATGGTCGATCATCTGTTGCATCTGCCTGCCCACGACATGGCTTGCCACGCTGACCACTCCTTTGCCGCCGATGGAAAGGACAGGCAAGGTCAATTTGTCATCTCCGCTGTACAACGCGATATCGCCATGCGTCACCGCGATCATCCGCGTCATTTGCGTCAGATCGCCGCTGGCTTCCTTAATTGCCACGATATTGTCGATTTCTGCCAGGCGTTTCAGCGTCTCAGGCGTCAGGTTGACGGCAGTGCGGCCGGGAATATTGTACAACATGATCGGCAGATCCACCTTGCCGGCGATCGCCTTGAAATGTTGATACAGCCCTTCCTGTGACGGCCGGTTGTAATAGGGCAGAACCAGCATCAGTGCATGCACGCCACACTTTTGGGCTTCCCGGCTGAGCCAGATCGTCTTTTCCGTGTTGTTTCCCCCAACGCCTGCAATCACCTGGCCCCGTCCACGCATCTTTTGAACGGAAAAGCGAAACAACTCCAGTTTTTCTTCATCCGTCAATGTGGGAGATTCTCCTGTGGTGCCCGCCACCACAAGATCATCCGTCCCATGGTTGACCAAGTGATCGATGAGTGCTCCGCAAGCCTCCCAATCTACCTGCCCTCGCTCGTCAAAAGGTGTGATCATCGCTGTGATGACTCGGCCAAACTTCATCTTCTCTTCTCCTCCTTGGCGTTTGCGTCCAGCCCGAACTTCCGGTGCAGCGCCCGAACCGCACGGATCATGTCCTTTTCCTTCACCAAGATCCAAATGGTCGCATGGGAATCGGCGGATTGGAGAATTTGTATCCCTTCTGATGTGAGCGCTTCAACAATCGCCGCCATCACACCAGGCCGTCCCGCCATGCCGGCGCCGACCGCTGACACTTTGGCGCAATGAGAGGTCACATCCAAATCATAACCCATTTGGCGTATCAGATCGACGGCCTCCTGAGCTTGCCGATCAGAAACCGTATAGGCGATCTGATTCGGGCTCACATTGATGAAATCAACGCTAATCCGATGTTCTGCCATGGCTTGGAAGACCTTTAATTGCAGATCGTATTGTTGCTGGTACGAATAACGGTCTGCATTCACTTTGATTTGGGTCAATGCCGGAACATGGGCAATCCCCATAACGGGCTGATCGCGAATCGCCCGGGGAGCATTGGCAGGAAGATGGGAGATCAGGGTCCCCGGATGGTCCGAGCCGTTGGCCTTGACACGAACGGGCAATCCTGCCTGCCTCGCAATCTCCACCGCCCGCGGATGGATCACCTTGGCTCCCTGGTAGGCCAGATTGGCCATTTCCGCATAGGTCACGTGATCCAACAGTCGGGCTTCAGCGACGAGTCTCGGATCGGCTGTCATGATTCCTTCCACATCGGTGTAAATATCCACCCATTCCGCATGCAAGGCAGCGCCAAGCGCAACAGCGGAGGTGTCACTGCCGCCCCTGCCCAATGTGGTGATCTCGCCATCCAAACTCCTTCCCTGGAAACCGGGAACAATCACCAGCTTTCCTTCTTCGAGCGCATGGAGAACCCGGGCCGGTTCGACGCGGATGATCTGCGCGTCTCCAAACTGCTGATCGGTATAGATGCCGGCTTGCCCGCCTGTCAAAACAGTGACCTGATGTCCGCGGGAGGTCAACAGGGAGGCCATGACAGCAGCCGAAATGATTTCCCCGCATGACAAGAGCAAATCCTTCTCCCGGGCCCCCAGATTTCTGCCGTTTTCATCAACCAGCGCCAGCAGTGAGTCCGTCGCATAGGGATCTCCTTTTCGCCCCATCGCCGAGACGACAACCACCACGCTGTACCCCTGCGCCAGTTGAAACTCGACATGCTGAACGGCTTTCAACCGCTGGCCCTGGGTAGAGAGGGATGAGCCGCCAAACTTTTTGACAACAATTTTCATTGAAATACTCCCATCGAGATACTCCCATCCGTCTTTCCTGCCGTCAACGGCGCCATCGGCACTTTACCGGCATTTGCAGCATCTGTCAGGATGAACGATGGTTCGCAAAAAGTTGTTCCGCAATTTGTACCGCATTCCAAGCCGCGCCTTTTAACAGGTTGTCTGAGACGATCCACAAATTGAGGCCGCGCGGATGGTAAAGGTCTTTGCGTATCCGTCCGACAAACACTTCTTTTCTCCCGCTGGCCATAACCGCCATCGGATAAGCTTGGTTCTCCGGTTCATCCACAACCACGACGCCTGAAGCCTGTGAAAGGAGCTGCCGGACCTCCTCGATTGTAAAATCGGCCCCCAATTCCACATATACCGACTCCGAATGGCCGTTGAACACCGGAACCCGGACACATGTGGCCGTCACCGCCAAATCGGGCGCATGGAAAATCTTCTGCGTCTCCCGAACCATCTTCATTTCTTCCATCGTAAACCCGTTGTCCTGAAACACGTCAATCTGCGGAATCGCGTTAAAGGCGATCTGGTGATGCCTGGCCAGGGACTTCACCGGCAAAACGCGCGGTTCGACGACCTCGCCCTTCAACACCTGTGCGCTCTGCTCGTGAAGCTCGTTGATCGCCTGTTGTCCAGCCCCGGAGACTGCCTGATACGTGGAAACGATGATTTTTTCAATCCCATAACGGTCATACAGGGGCTTCAGGGCAGTTACCATTTGAATGGTGGAACAGTTCGGATTGGCGATGATTCCTTTGTGTTGGTATGTGTCGGCCATGTTCACCTCGGGGACGACCAGAGGAACCTCTTCTTCCATCCGAAACGCGCTCGTGTTGTCAATGACGACTGCCCCTCGCTTTACAGCTTCTGGCACCAACACCTTGCTTACAGAACCACCCGCACTGAAAAAGGCAATATCCACACCCTCAAACTGTTCGGGAACAGCCTCCCGGACCTCAATCTCCTGGCCGCGGAAAGCACGTCTTTGTCCAACACTGCGCTTTGAAGCCAGGAGCCTTAATTCCGATACTTGAAGCGGGCTGTCCTCCAACAACTCCACGATTTTGGTTCCTACTGCGCCGGTTGCGCCCACAACTGCGACTCGATATTGACGCATGCTGCTGCTCCTTTCTACGTATCACGAAAACGTTCAATCAACATGGGTTGCAATTGTCTGCCATCCAAGGCTGCTTCACAAGTGGCCTTGATCAAGTCCATCCTGGCAACAAGGGAGGTGGGTTTTTGCTCCGGGGAATCCTGCCCAAACGGGACGAAGTAGATGTGTTTGGCCGTGAGGAGTTTAGCCAGATTATGTGCGTTCAGGCCAAGCGCGTCATTGGTCGAAATGGCGACGACCACGGGCCGGCGGTTGCGAAGCGTGGCCTTCGCGGCCATCAACACAGGACTATCCGTGATCGCATTGGCCAATTTGCTCAACGTGTTGCCGGTGCACGGGGCAATAACCATCACATCCAATGTCTTGCCCGGACCTAACGGCTCTGCTTCCACCACATTGGTAATCAACTCATTTCCTGTGATTTGACGCAGGCGATTCAGCCAGTCTTCCGCCCGGCCAAACTTGGTATCTGTCGTCTGCATCGAATAGGATACGATCGGAACGACAGAAACCCCCTCTTGAACCAAACGTTCTATCTGTGGAAACACCTCATTGTACGTGCAATGGGAAGCTGACAAACCGATGCCGACGGTCTTCCCCGTCAATTCCATCTGCTCAATCCTCCTGTTTTCCCGTCTGTTCGACCACCAGCCGTATCAATGTCCTGGCGATAATCCGGCCGGCCGTCTTTGGCGCAACGATTCCGGGCAAACTAGGAGCCAGTAGAGCTTTTAACCCTCTCTTTTCAGCAAAGCGAAAATCGGTCCCTCCTGGAGCAGAGGCAAGGTCGATGATCACAGCTCCCGAGGGGAAATTGGCCAGTACAGATGGGGTCAGAATCAATTGCGGAACCGTATTGAATACCAGCTCAAAGCCTGGTGCCAATTCTTTGAGATGTTCGGTGTAAAAAGGATCAAGTCCCTGTTCAAAGGCACGCGCAAAATGATCTGGGCGATGCACCCCCACCCTGACGGCCGCGCCGATCCCTTTCAACACCCGTGCCAAGGTCATCCCTGTACGTCCAAACCCCAACACGGCTGTTTTCGCTCCATGAATCGTAAAATCTGTATTTTGCATCGCCATCATCAAGGCGCCTTCAGCCGTCGGAATGGAGTTGTAGATGGCCACTTCATCCCGATTCAACAACTCTTCCAAAGGCACCGAATATTTTTCGCACAATTGGCGTAAATAAGGCTTCGCAATTCCTGTGTATATTTTTGCCTTTTTGGAAAGTGCTTGCATGTGCGCATCTGTAATGACCAATGTCCGGTGCGTAAAGATGCTCTCCACCCTGCCCTGTTCATCACAGCTGACGATGGGCAAAACAACCGCATCCACCGAATTCAAGGTCTCAGGGAGAAAAGGTTGCTTATGGGCACCGGGAAATTCGCTTTGCAAATTTTCAAAGCCGATTAACGTGATGGTAGCATCCAGCTCTGTGCATGCTTGTATCACTTCGAGTTGACGGGCATCACCGCCAATAAAGGCGATATGAACTCCTGTCAGCATCAGGCTACCCCTTTCAAACCATTCTACTAGAATTCTAGAAAAATGCAAAGCGACTTCTCCGTCCCCCGGGAATCGTTGTGCTAACTTAACCTATTCATCTACTTGGGTGGAGGTGCATCTGTTCACCGTTTCAAGATCATCCGCTTGATGTTTGGTTTGAGTATGGATTTCAAAGAGAATCATATCGGGTCCGATTTTTTTGATTGCTTTCCACGGAATATGCCATTCCTCCGCTTTCTTCCTTTGAAAAAAAGGAATAGGGCCGCGATTGCTGATCACAAAGGAATCAATTTCGCCCGTCTCCGGGTCAAAGTACATTTCCATACCGCTCATCGATCCGATCCGTTTGCCCTGATCGATGGCCACCAGGTCCTTGTTCAACAATTGGCTTAAACGCATCGCAAACCCTCCCAAAAGTAAGACAGGTTTCTTCTCATTTCTTAGCTATTCCGGCACGGCCTGTACTATTCGCATTGTTCTTCTTTTACGAGTAATGCACCAGTTGCATACATCCTACATATGATCCATTAGCCTATTCCAATTGAAAGGAGAAACGATATGTGGACCCAACCCCATCTACCAGGACATTTTGCCGGGGATTCAAGCCTATCGATGCTTTACCCGCCAGAACAATTTGCTGACTTGCCAGAACCGCTCTCAGAAAAAATGTTTATTGAACGATCCCTTGCAGAAAATCGGTTTTGGCTTCGCATCATGAAAGAACATGCACTGTTTCTCGGTGAAGGAATGGATCGCAATGATAAAAATTTGATCCAACAAACCAACCGCTTTTATCACTATTTTGAGCAGCAAGAAAAACGGGCACATCAAACCCCGCCATCTGTCGGGGCTGTAAGAAAATTGAATGAGGACAGCATTCGACTTGTATATGGGTTCAGAAATTTCAAAAGAAACCTTTTGATACTTATTATCAACTGCAAGATTCGTGGATTTAATTTTCCACTATTGGTTGATCATATCGCGCGTGAAGCCGAATATTTTATGAACACCCTCCACAAATTCAATCTAGGAATTCTGGAACCCATCCAAGATGCAATTATTCATGAAAACGTGTTCTGGCTTCGTGTCATGATGGAACATTCTCGATTCATTTCCGCATTATTGGACCCGTCTGAAAGAAATCTGATCGCGACTGCACGAAAGTTTGGTGATGACTTCGAGATCCTCCTCAACCAGGCGCGAGATGCTGAATCCATGTTGTATCATAAAAAGTCAACCTATCCTATCATCAGAAAAATGAACCAAGATAGTAAAAATGCAACCGAGGAATTAAGAGATTTCAAGAAAGCTGGACTTGAACTGATAAAAACCTGTCAAATACGAAATGTGATTAACCCGCTGCTGGCAGACCACGTGGTACGTGAGGCCGAACATTTCCTCTTCATGATTCACATATTAGAAAAGCGATTGAAAGACAAACAAGAAAGAAATCTGTCTTAAAGGTTTATGACTTAACCATCGTTTTTTGCCTTTCATGTTTTCTTATTTTTCGGCCACATAATGTAGTTGCACAAGTTGTCCATAACATGTGGTTTCCTTTAATTTCAATTTAATGTCAGGATGATTATCTTTATAGAGGAATTCCTTTTCCTAGTATGATTGGGATAACGGTTATGATAAATTCATCAACCAACCTCTCTCTTAAGAAGCAATCCAACAAATCCGCACCACCAACTAGCCAAATATTTTTGCCATCTTGCTGTTTTAATCTTCTTGTAAGAAATTATTAACATTAAGAAAATAATAGGTTTATGATCGCGATACTTGTGTTCGGGCGAGATAATCATGAACTCCCTTCACTCCTCCATTCAGAAACAAGACAAGGATATATAGGAACATGATTAGATTCGGTATATATATTAAAAACACATTTCCAGGTTTCTCTATACTCCACCATGGATCCGGAACAAGTATCATCAGATGCGTCAATTCCCAAGGCAATAGCTTTATACATGTTCTTAATAGTGCTTGTTTGAAATGGATGGCTGTTCCTTCTTCATTCTTGACCTTCAGTCTCAGCAAACGCTTCCCGATCGTTTTCTGTGAAAAGCGCTCGAACAATATAAAATACAGCCATGTCGGCAAAGACATCGTCAACAGGACCCAGATTTCGATTTCATATCCTCTGTCCAAATACTTGAAAGGAATGCCTGAGGTAATGAAATAAATCAACAGCTGAAAAGCAATAAGGATAGAAGCTACAAGCATAAAATCTATCCAATACGCAGCCAGCCTTTTCAGGGATAACCCCACGAACCCACCTCCTCGCAAGCTACAGTGCCGCTGGTTTCGATTCTTCGTTGCGGGTTTCCGGAAACCGGAGCAGCGGCAGAATGACAACTGCCCCGACGATCAACAATACGGCAGCCAATTCATAGACTACGACGAGCGACCACACTTTTTTCAGCAATCCTGCAAGACTCATGGTAACGACCATCGCGCCGATAAACAGCGGATTTAAAATGCCGTTGACACGGCCGACGAACGACGTTGCCGCATGTGTCAAAATAAGTGCATTGATACCGATATGAATGGCAGGTATCGCCAATCCGGAAATGAACTGGCCCGCCAATGTCAGCCAGAGCTGGGTGGACAAACCGACAATCAGTACTCCGGCCGCGCTCAGAAGGCAGCCAACCAGCAACAGGAATTGGGGGGACGCTTTCTTGGAAAGGACCATCGTCAATCCACCCCCGAGGATCATCGCCATGCCGTTGGCG
>Ga0066871_100624_pt1 | contig 18174 bp, 16 predicted proteins | sample CeladaPassage60B_FD_62209 | JGI IMG/M metagenome (GOLD analysis project Ga0066871, IMG submission 62209) | Cellulose-adapted microbial communities from the Joint BioEnergy Institute, USA - Passage3 60B | ecosystem: Engineered > Bioreactor > Continuous culture > Unclassified | place: USA...
GATTTCGATGTGTTGCACGAGGATTTCTGGCTTGGCCAGGACAGTTTCGAAAAGGCGGAGCGAAAATTGTTGGAACAAGCTTGTGAAAAAGCCATTGCCAAGGCCGGGATGAAAAAAGAGGATATCCAGGTTTTTTTGGCCGGCGATTTGATGAACCAGATCATCACCTCCAATTTTACTGCCCGGACGTTGGCCGCGCCTTACCTCGGGCTGTTTGGCGCCTGTTCCACGTCCATGGAAGGGTTGGCGCTGGCCGCCTTGATCGTGGATGCTGGGAAGGCGGAACGGGTGCTGACCGGAGCGGCCAGTCACAATGCCGCTTCGGAGCGGCAGTATCGCTATCCCACAGAATACGGTGCGCAAAAGCCTGACACCGCGCAGTGGACCGTCACCGGGGCGGGAGCAGGAGTGGTGGTCAAAGAAGGAAAAGGGCCCCGGATCACCGCGGCGACCATCGGCCGGGTAGTGGACATGGGAATTCAGGATCCGTTCAATATGGGCGCGGCGATGGCACCGGCAGCAGTGGACACGATTGAGACCCACTTGCGTGATTTGCAGCTGGACGCCGATTATTATGATCTCATCCTGACGGGGGACCTGGCCCGTGTCGGCCATCGGATCTGTATCGATTTGCTTTCGGAACATGGCATGGCCATACCGCAGGACCGTTTTGCCGATTGCGGCCTGATGATCTACCGTGAGGACCAGCAGGTGTTTGCAGGAGCAAGCGGCGCCGCCTGTTCCGCGACTGTTTTTTACGGACATATTTTGCGGGAGATGGAACGGGGAAATCTCAACCGCGTGCTGATGGTGGCGACGGGTGCCCTCCTTTCCCCGATTTCCTTTCAGCAAAAGGAGAGCATTCCTTGTATTGCACATGCTGTTGCGGTGGAAAGGGTGAATGTGGGTTGATTTATTTCTGGGCTTTTGTCGTCGGGGGTCTTATCTGTGTCATTGGCCAGTTGATGTTTGATGTGCTCAAGCTGACTCCTGCGCATACTACCAGTGCGCTGGTGGTCGCCGGCGCGATTCTGGGAGGGCTGGAGTTATATGAACCCTTGATTGATTTTGCCGGAGCGGGAGCCACGGTACCGATTACCAGCTTCGGGAATTCGCTGGTTCACGGCGCCCTGGCGGAGGCCGAACGGAGCGGCCTGGTGGGCGTGCTGACCGGGATTTTTGAAGTGACCAGCGCAGGGATTTCGGCCGCCATCATTTTTGGCTTTTTGATGGCGTTGATCTTCCGTTCGAAGGGATGAGCCGGATGATCTCATGACGAGAGATGTATTGACGCAGCCAATCCACTACTGGTAAAGTGGGAATAGCACTGGGAGCCCGTTCCGCCGGGGATGGGCTTTCTTCTTTTAGCGTCGTGAGTGGAGAAAGAAAGGACGGATGACGCGATGGAATTTGAACTGAGCCCCGCAGAAAAGCAGGAGGTTGAGCGGCAGTATGCCCTTTTGCGGCGCGGCGTGGCCGAGATCGTGCCGGAGGAGGAGTTGTGGCGGAAACTGGCCCGCAGCATCAGGACAGGCCAACCGCTGCGCGTCAAGTTGGGCCTGGACCCTTCTGCGCCGGATATTCATCTGGGGCATACCGTTGTTTTACATAAGTTGCGCCAGTTTCAGGAACTGGGGCACGAAGTTCACCTTGTGATCGGCGACTTTACGGGGCGCATCGGCGATCCGACGGGAAAATCGGAGACGCGCAAACAGCTGACGGAAGAGGATGTCAAGCGAAATGCGCGAACCTATGTGGAGCAGTTTGCCAAGGTGCTGGATACGTCCAAAGCGGTTTTGCATTACAACAGCCAGTGGCTGGCCCCTCTCACCTTCGCGCAAGTGATTGAGCTGGCGGCAAAAATTACGGTGGCCCGGATGCTGGAGAGGGAAGATTTTGCCAAGCGAATGCAGATGGAGCAGCCGATCAGCGTCCATGAGTTTTTCTATCCGTTGATGCAAGGGTATGATTCAGTCGCTTTGAAGGCCGATGTGGAGCTGGGAGGAACCGATCAGAAGTTCAATCTGTTGATGGGCCGCATGTTGCAGCGCGAATACGGACAGGAGCCCCAGGTGGCGGTGATGATGCCGCTCATCGAGGGGCTGGATGGCGTACAGAAGATGAGCAAAAGCCTTGGCAACTACATCGGTGTGAATGATGCGCCGCAGGAGATGTACGGAAAAACCATGTCGGTGCCCGATGAGTTGATGCCGAAATATTACGAGCTGTTGACCGACCTCCCCCTGGAAGAAGTGGCGCAGATTCGAACGCAGCTGGAAAACGGGCGGCTTCATCCCCGCGATGCCAAGATGCGCTTGGCGAGAACGCTTGTTCGTATGTATCACGGTGATGCGGCGGCAGATGAGGCTGAGCGTCATTTTGTCACCGTGTTTCAACAAGGTGCTTTGCCGGATGAAATGCCGGATGTTTCCATTTCCCGGGAAATCGCGCAAGATGGAAGCATCTGGATTGTCCAATTGCTGACGGCCTTGAACCTGGTGCCCTCCAATGCGGAAGCTCGCCGGATGATTCAACAGGGCGGGGTTCGGATTGACGGTGAAAGGGTGGATGATGTGAATCACCAGGTTGTCGTCCGTGACGGCATGATCGTGCAGGTCGGGAAACGCAAGTTTGCCCGGGTAAAGCTGGACTGAAGCGTGCTGATCTCGGCAAATGCCATGGGAAAGGCGATAAAACATAAAAAAAGCTGCTTTTGCAAGGCGGCAAACGCCTTGCGAGCAGCTTTTTGCTTTATTGCGTGGCTTTTATCGCGTGATTGCGTGATGATTACGTCTGGCTATTATCCTTCCTGGGCGAATTGACGTGCCAGGTTGAACACTTCACCCAGTCGGCGGACGGTTTCTTCCGCTTCCTTGATAATCCGTTCCATCAGTTCTTTGGCGGTGGGAACGTCTTGAATCAGGCCGACCGATTGTCCGCAGGACCAGACGCCGCCGTCAATATCCCCATCAAAGTACACCGCCTTGCTCCGTTGTCCGGTGATGTAGGGGAGGAGTTCCTCCAGGCCTTTGCCTTCCTGTTCCAGTTCCATCACCTTGCGGCTGACTTCGTTGAGCGCCACGCGCGAGGGCGATTTGATATTTTTCTGTATGATGGTGGTTTGTGTTTCATCTGCCTCGATCATCCACTGCTTAACCTTTTCGTGGACGATGGATTCCTTGACGGCCATGAAGCGGGTGCCCATCACCACGCCTTCCGCGCCTAATGCCAGTGCCGCCGCCACACCTTGACCCGTGGCAAAACCGCCGCCGGCGAGCACCGGAATCTTGACGGACTGGACCGTCCGCGGAATGAGGACGACCGCGCCGATATCTTCCATGCCCGGGTGCCCGCCCGTTTCAAAGCCGACCACGCTGACCGCATCGACACCGACCCGCTCTGCCGTACGCGCGTATTTGACCCCCGGAACCTTGTGGATAACAATACAACCGCCATCTTTAAGCGGTTTCATGATGGGTTCAGGGCTGCGGCCGCTGGTTTCGACGATCCGGACCCCTTCTTCCAGCAGAACTTCGATATAGGCTTCATTGGGGATCGGTCGGCTGCTGGGAAAGAGACTGAGGTTGACGGCAAAAGGTTTTTTGGTCAGTGATTTTACCCGCCGGATTTCGCGGCGCAGGTTTTCCGGTTCGCCTTGGGTGACGGAGGTGATTGTTCCCAGTCCTCCTGCTTCCGAGACCGCCGCCGCCAGTTCCGCCCGTCCTACCTGAAACATTCCTCCCAGCATGATCGGATATTCGATGCCGACCAATTCTGTAAAGCGTGTCTTGATCATCGTCTTCACATCCTTGTCTCGTGATTGTTTTTTGTTTTCTTTATTTTTTATTTAAATAAAATAGATCAGAGATGATGACGGTTGCGAATCTCCATGGCAAAACACGTCATTTGGCCACTCTGTTGTTCATTATCTTATAAATAAACTACGAATTCAACCCAGTTTTTAGAGAGGAAAACTTAATAGAGAGGAAAACGCAATCCCTTTAGTTAGAATTGAGCGTATTGATCACAAAAATCGCAAAGAAAATGCATCAAAGACTGTTCCGTAATGTCATATGATGTGATATACTTTTGGCAAGGTTTGAAACCGCATTCAATCTGTTTTTTGATGTTTTGATGAATGAATGTTCAATCATATGCTGTCCGTCATCATTTTTGGGTTACAGGAGGTGCCTATTCTTGGCAGAAAAAGTCTGGCATCAATTTTGGCCAAAAGGGTTGCCGAAAAATATCCAATACCCGGAATTGCCTGTTACTTCCATTTTGAAGGGAAGCGCCGAGCGGTATGGGGACAAGGTGGTTTTAGTGTATGAAGGCCATTCGCTGACCTTCCGACAGCTTTATGAGCAGTCGCTGCAATTTGCCAACGCCTTGCGGCGGAAGGGAATCGGCAAGGGCGACGTGGTGGCCATTCATATGCTGAACACGCCGCAATACGCCATTGCCTACTATGGGATCTTGTTTGCCGGTGCCACCTTTTCACCCGTCAATCCGTTGCTTCCGCCTCACGACCTGGCGTATCAACTGAATGATTGCGGCGCCAAGGCGGTGGTCACCCATGAGTTGATGGCCAAGGCGATTCAGGCAGTCCAGTCGAACACGAAGCTGCAATTTGTTGTGCTGACGGGCGAGTCGGAAGCGGCGGGCGCCCATCCTGTCGACCCCTCCGGCTATGGGGAGAACTGGCACAGTTTTCTTGACCTTCTGTCAAAAGAACATCCGGAACCGTTCGAGGTGTCCATTGATCCCCGGCGCGATCTGGCCCACTTGGCCTATACCGGCGGGACGACGGGCCGCTCCAAAGGGGTGATGCTGCCACATTATAATGTAGTGGTCAATACGATTCAGTTTGCCTGTTGGGGAACGGCCAGCCGCCCGGTAACCGATGGAGAGCGGCTCTGGCTGGAACCGGTCGATCCGTCCCTCATCGGTGAGGATGCGGAGTACCGCGTGCCGCTCGGGGAAGGGGTCCTCGTGAACATTACCCCCTGGTTCCATGCGATGGGAACGGTCGGTTACCTGAACAACCCAATCTTGACGGGAACAAAATTGATTATTCACAGCCGGTTTGATCCGGCCAAGTATCTGGAGGATGCGGAGAAGTACCGGGTGACCACCATCGGCGGGGCGCCGCCCGTCTTTGTCGCGCTGCTGAGGCACCCTGATTTGGCGAAACGCGATCTGAGTTCCGTGCGAAACATCGCCTCTGGGGCAGCTCCCTTGCCCCAGGAGCTGATCCATCTATTGCAGCAACGTTTTCCGGAGGCCACGATTGTGGAGGCTTACGGGATGACGGAATTGACGATGGGTGCCATCTCCAACCCGAGCGGCAGGAGCGGTTTGCGCAAAGTGGGGAGCATCGGCATCCCCGTATTTGATACGGAATGCAAGATCGTGCCGCTGGAAGGCGGGGAAGAGCCGTTGCCTCCCGGTGAGGTGGGAGAGATTTGTGTCCGCGGCCCGCAGGTGATGGCCGGATATTACAACAATCCGGAAGAGACGGCAAATGTGTTGAAAAACGGTTGGATGCATACGGGTGACGTGGGGTATATGGATGAAGACGGGTATGTGTTCATCGTTGACCGCAAGAAAGATATGCTGATCTACAAGGGATATAATGTGTATCCGCGTGAGCTGGAGGAGATCCTCTTCCGCCATCCTGCAGTGGCCAATGCGGCTGTGATCGGCAAGCCGGACCCGGAAGTGGGCGAGATTCCAAAAGCTTTCGTGGTGCTCAAGCCGGACAGCCAGGTGACGGCCGAAGAGTTGATGTCCTTTGTCAATGAACAGGTGGTTCCGTACAAGAAGCTGCGGGAAGTGGCATTTGTCGACGAGATTCCTGTCAGTGCCGCAGGAAAGGTGCTCAAGCGGGTGTTGCGGGAGATGGAAATGAAGGGCAGTGCGTAGTGGCCAGTAGCTGACCATTAGCTGGCCGCTTTCGGCTTTGACCATTTATGACCGCGTGAGAGGGGAAACGAAATGGGCATCATGAACACACCTGAACATGAACTGTTTCGCCAGTCGCTGCGCAAGTATCTGCAAAAGGAAATCGTGCCGCATTTTCCCCAGTGGTACAAGGAACGTCAAGTGCCCAAGGAGATCTGGAAATCGTTCGGGAGCCAGGGGTTTCTCTGCCCCTGGTTGCCGGAAGAGTACGGCGGCAGCGGGCTGGGATTTGATTATTCCGTCATCATCATGGAAGAAATGTCACGGGCGGATGTGGACATTCCCTTTACCTTGCATTCGGATATCGTTGTACCGTATCTCTATTCCTATGGTAATGAAGAACAGCGGCGCCGCTGGTTGCCAGGTTGTGCTTCCGGGGAACTGCTGACAGCCATCGCGATGACCGAGCCCGGCACGGGATCTGACCTGGCCGCCGTGGAGACGACGGCGGTCCCGGACGGGGATGACTACATCATCAACGGAGAAAAGGTGTTTATCACCAATGGCTGGGATTGCGATCTGGTGATTGTCGTCGCCAAGACCGGCCATCACGAAAAGCCGCACAAAAACATCAGCCTCTTTGTTGTCGAAGATGGCACGCCAGGATTTGTCAAGGCGAAGAAGATGGAGAAAATGGGCCGTCACACCGAAGGGACGGCCGAGTTGGTCTTTGACAACTGCCGGGTGCCCCGGAGCAATCTCCTCGGTGAAGAAGGAAAAGGCTTTTATTACCTGATGGAAAAACTGCAACAGGAACGATTAGTGGCCGCCATCGGCTCTCTGTGCGCCGCCGAGAAAATGTTTGCCGAAGGCCTCGAGTATGCCAAGACGAGAAAGGCGTTTGGCCGCCCCATCGGCAAGTTCCAGTACAACAGCTTCAAACTGGCCGAAATGGCCACAGAAATCGAGATCGCCCGCACCTTTGTGGAGCGGCTCATCGCAGAGCATCTGGAAGGAAAGGATTTGGTCACCAAGGTGTCGATGGCCAAGTGGTGGATTTCTGAAATGGCCAACCGGGTGGCGGCGGACGTTCTGCAACTTCACGGCGGATACGGGTACATGGAGGAATTCCCCATCTGCCGTCATTACCAGAATGTGCGAGTGGACACCATCTTCGCCGGGACCAATGAGATCATGAAGGTGATTATTGCGAGACAATTGGGATTGTAGGGAGTGAACGTTGTTGGATGCGCAAATGAATCAGCAGATCATTTTAGTGAGCCGGCCAAAGGGAATGCCGACGGATGAAAACTTTGCCATCGTTGAAACGCCCATTCCGCAACCGAAAGAAGGGGAAGTGCTCATTCAGACCCTGTATTTGTCCGTCGATCCGTACATGCGCGGCAGAATGAGCGATCGGAAGTCGTACGTTCCGCCCTATGAGCTGAATGGCGTAGTCGGCGGTGGCGCCGTCGGCCGGGTGCTGCAATCCAAGTCGCCTTCTTACCGGGAAGGGGATATCGTCCTCGGCAATTACGGCTGGCAGCGTTATGCGGTGGCTTCCGCCGATCAATTGCAGAAGGTCAACCCTGAACTGGCGCCGATCACCACCGCGCTAGGCGTTCTGGGCATGCCGGGATTGACCGCCTATTTCGGGCTGCTCGACATCGGCCAGCCGAAAGAAGGGGAAACGGTTGTGGTATCCGGCGCGGCTGGCGCTGTGGGCATGACGGTTGGACAGATCGCCAAAATCAAAGGCTGCCGTGTGGTCGGTATTGCTGGGTCAGACGAAAAAACCGCTTACTTGGTTCAGGAACTGGGGTTTGATGCGGCCATCAACTACAAAACGACGACCGATCTCCGCGAAGATCTCAAGGCTGCCTGTCCGAACGGTGTCGACATCTACTTTGACAATGTCGGCGGAACGATTTCCGATGCCGTCATGACAATGCTCAATTACCAGGCCCGCATTCCGCTGTGCGGACAAATCGCGCTCTACAACCTGGAGAAGCCGGATGTCGGTCCGCGCATGCAAACCCAGCTTCTGATTACCAGTTCCTTGATGAAGGGATTTATTGTCAGGGATTATGCCAGCAGGTTTGAGGAAGGCATCTCCCAGCTGGCGCAGTGGGTCCGGGAAGGACGGCTGAAGTACAAAGAGAACATTGTGGAAGGATTTGAAAACACGATCAAAGCCTTCCTGGGGCTGTTTACGGGAGAAAATCTTGGCAAGCAACTGGTCAAGGTGGCCGACTAACAGGTGAAACAATAGATATAGATAGGATGTTCGTGATGCCGTACGGGGCTGACCCTGGTCACAGACCTGGGGGACAGCCCTTGCGGTTTTTACAAGCGCCTCTCAAATGTCCGAATCCGTTTCCGATGAGTGGGTCCTTCGTCAAAATTTAATTGGCGATTTCGTAGTAAATATCCATTAGAGCACGAGCGGCCTGGCCGAGATAGCGGTCTTTCCGATAAGCAAACACGACGGTCCGGGTCGGTTGCTCTTCAAGTTTCATGTACAACGGTTGCTTCTTGTCCACAATCGAGGATTTTTGGATTAAATCGGGAATCAATGTCACGCCTAGTCCGTACGCAGCAAAAGCTTGTGCCGTTTCAATGTTGTTTGTCTCATATGCAATACGTGGTTGAAAGCCCGCTTTGGCGCACAGTTCAAGCATGGAGTAACGAAGTTTATATTCTTTTTTGAGTAAAATGAATGGGCAATCTGCCAATTCAGCCAGAGAAATCCGAGGCACCCGTTTTTCGACGAAGAATGCCAACCTGTCGGACATCCATGGCTTGCATTCGGTCGGCAGGGCAGCATAAATAGGTTCTGTAAACATTGGTCTGGTAGCAATGCAAGCGTCTTCTACGGGCAAGGACAGAATGGCAATATCCACCGAGCCTTGTGCAGTCAGATGGTGAAGCGCGCCGGTGGATTCCTCAATCAGATCGATCCGAACATTTGGGTAGCGCAACTGATATTGTTCGAGCAATGAAGGAAGTAGATGCCTGACGGTGATCGGTGTTGCACCGATCGTCAGCGTGTGTCCCATGCCGACCGTTCTCTCAAACATCTCCCTTTTAAGGTCTTCTTTCAATTGTACGATTTGTTCGGCGCGTTTCAAAAACAGCATGCCTTCTGGTGTCAGAGAGGTCCCTTTAGGCCCTCGGTAAAACAAACGTACCCCCAGTTCATCCTCCAATTTAGCAATTTGTTGGCTTAAAGACGGTTGGGCTATGTGCAGATTGGCTGCCGCCTTGGTGAAACTTCGTTGTCGGGCCACTTCAACCGCGTACTCAAACAGGCGCATTTCCATGACCATCACCTCATAGATAATGCCTATGGGATCCATAGTAATTATATTTTAGACAATAATATTAACGAATGTTAGTATTATAAGCAAGAAAATAAAATATTTTTCTTGAAAGTAAGAGTTATTGATGGTTAAGTTTATAAACAAAATATAAAAACTAAAAACGATGATTTTAAATTTATTGAATGCGTAGTTTCCCATGGGGGGATATGACGTGGACTTTTCGTTGACCGTTTTTCAGAAACAGATTCAAGAGACGGTACGTGCGTTGTCGAGCAAGTACGATTTGGAATATTGGCGCGAAAAAGATCGTACAGGGGAGTATCCGTGGGAGTTTGTCAAGGAATTGGCGGAGGGCGGTTGGCTGGGGGCGATTATTCCTGAGGAGTATGGTGGTCAAGGGATGGGAATTATGGAAGCGTCACTGATTTTGCACGAGGTGGCCGCTTCCGGTGCGGGAACGAGTGGCGCATCAGCTGTTCATTTTTACATGTTTCCTCCGATGCCAATCATCAAGTACGGATCGGAACAAATGAAACGTAAGTATCTCCCGGCCATTGCGCGCGGGGAACTGCTGATGGCCTTCGGTGTCACGGAACCAAATGCCGGTTCGGATACATCGCGAATCAGCACACGGGCGGAGAAGCGGGGGCAAAAGTGGGTGATCAACGGACAAAAAGTGTGGTCGACGAATGCCCAGAATGCTCAGAAGATGTTGTTGCTTACTCGCACGTCGCCCCGCGATGATAAAAGGCCTTTTGATGGCATGACATTGTTTTTTGTAGATTTGGACAGAACGCACTGTACCATTCGAAAAATCGATAAACTTGGGAGAGCGGCTGTCGATTCGAATGAGGTTTTTATCTCCGACCTGGAAGCTACGGATGACGATATTGTGGGAGAGGTTGGAAAAGGGTTTTATCATCTTATCGACGGACTGAATCCTGAACGGATTGTCATTGCGATGGAAGCCATCGGGATAGGCCGGTTTGCTCTTAAACGGGCAGCGCAGTATGCAACTGAAAGAATTGTCTTTGACCGTCCCATAGGTCAAAACCAGGCAATTGCACATCCCTTGGCCCAGGCCTGGGCACAACTTGAGAGCGCCGAGCTGTTGGCCATGAAGGCAGCGTGGTTATTTGATCATGGGCTGCCTTGTGGAAAAGAGGCCAACGCCGCGAAGTTCCTGGCGGCGGAAGCGGGATTTTTTGCCTGTGACCAGGCATTGCAGACGCTGGGAGGTTTCGGATATTCCAAGGAATATCACATCGAGAGATTGTGGCGGGAAGTGCGTTTGTACAAGATTGCTCCGATATCACAACAAATGGTTCTCAACTATTTGTCCACCCATGTCCTTGGACTTCCGAAGTCATACTGAAGATGAGAAGGAGGGCAGCCAAGATGGAGATTTACGACAAACTTTTTATCGGTGGCGAATGGGTGGAGAGCAGTTCTTCCAAGAAATGGATATGGCTTTGATGTGCGATATCCGGTTTGCTTCAGAAAACGCCAGATTTTCCGAAGGATATATCCGTCTGGGGCTTGTTCCTGGAGATGGCGGGGCATACTTTCTTCCAAGGATGGTCGGTATTTCCAAAGCGTTGGAACTGTTGTGGACGGGCGATTTCATTTCTGCAAATGTTAGAGAAAAGAACACCCCATTTCACCGGAAATTAATGCATCAGCTCAAATTCGTTGTTCAGGTTTTAAAAATTGGCGTTGATGGTTCATTGTGGTATGTTAATGATGGTACAACCTTGGCGAACATGCAGGGATTTCCAAGTGGAATTGACCATTTTTTTGAAAAATGAGGTGTTGAAATGGGATTGGTTCAAGATAAGAACATCCTGATCATGGGAGTGGCCAACAAGCGCAGCATTGCTTGGGCCATCGCCCAGGCTTTGCATCGGGAAGGGGCGAAGCTGGCTTTTACCTATCAGGGCGAGCGCTTTGGCAAAAGCGTCAAGGAACTGACCGACGAAAGCATGCCTGGCTCCCTGCTCCTGCCGTGTGACGTGACCAAAGAAGAAGAAATCCAGCAGGTGTTTTCCCGTCTGAAGGAACACTTCGGGGTGCTTCACGGTGTGGTGCACAGTCTGGCCTATGCGAAAACCGAAGATCTGGAAGGTGCCTTTTTGGCCACATCACGGGACGGATATCTGCTGGCCCAGGAGATCAGCGCCTATTCACTGGTCGCCGTAGCGCGGGCTGCCAGGCCGTTGATGACGGAAGGCGGGAGCATCATGACCATGACCTACCTTGGCGGGGAGCGGGTGGTGCCCAATTACAACGTGATGGGCGTGGCCAAGGCGGCTTTGGACATGAGCGTCCGCTATCTGGCCAATGATCTGGGACCTGAAAACATCCGCGTCAACGCTATTTCTGCCGGTCCGATCCGCACGCTGGCGGCCAAGGGTGTGAAAGATTTTAACACGTCGCTGCATACCATGCAGGAGAAGGCACCGCTGCGCAGGGGCACTGATCCGGCTGAGGTGGCAGACACGGCGGTGTTTTTGCTCAGCGACATGTCCCGAGGGGTGACCGGCGAAGTGATCCACGTGGACAGCGGGTACCACATCATTGGGATGTAGTCCATATTGGAATCTGGTCAAACGGTGGACACGCCTAACCGGTCAAGCAAATCATCCCTTAGGCAGAAAACCCTACCATCAAAGGGTTTCTGCTTTTTTTGTACATCCCCGTATGCATGTGTCTGACATGCACAGGTTCACAGTCAGTTTAGATATTCCTGTCAATTACTGATATAATTGGTTTTATAGCATTTGCGCAGTTTAAATGAATGCGATTTTTAAGGGAGTGACGGAGAGTTGGGCATGAAGCGGTTGCATGTCTGGTTGACAAAAGAGGAAATCGTTCCGGAGCGCCTCGTGGGTGCCGCCGCTGTGGTGATCGATGTGCTGCTGGCAACCACCACCATGGTGACGATGATGGAACGGGGGGCGCAGCGGGTTTTTCCGGTAGGGAGCCTGGAGGAGGCGCGGCGGTTGAGGCGGGAGTTGGCCTCGCCAAACCTGATTACAGGGGGGGAAGAAGACGGGTTTAAGGTGGAAGAGTTTGATCTGGGTCCGCTTCCCGATGAGTTTACGGAAGAGGTTGTCAGGGGCAAAGACATCATTTTTCTGACAACCAACGGAACGCGGGCGGTTCGTTACGCCCAACCGGCCGGACAGTTGCTCCTCGGTTGCTTGCGCAATGCACCTGCAGTAGCGGATTATCTCAATCGTGCCGCTGTGGAGGATGTGTTTATCATCTGTGCCGGTTCCAAGGGGCATTTTTCCTATGAAGATTTTTTGTGTGCCAGTGAAATTGTCTCGAGGCTCGATTTGACAGGAGTAAAAATGAATGATGCGGCGCAATTTGCCTATGATTCGGCCCAAAACCGCCCGGGAGAGGTGTTCGATGCGCTGAGGCGGGGACGGGTGGGACGGTATTTTATGGAGAATGGATTGCGTGAGTTGCTTCAGTTTGTCGGTTCTGTGGGGGATGCCTCTACCGTCGTGGAGGTAAAGGATGGGCAATTGCGATTGTTGTTGGAGAGTCGCTGCTGAAAATCGATTGGGATTGGAGGCGAAGACGATGAAGGCGATTGTATTGAGAGAACCGGAAGGACCAAAAAACCTTCGCTATGAGGAGGTGGAAATTCCAAAACCAAAAGCGGATGAAGTCCTCATCAAACTCCATTACGCTGCTTTGAACCGCAGGGATGTGTTTATTTCCTATGGAAGGTATCCCCGGACCAAATTGCCTTCCATCCTCGGCTCCGATGGAGCTGGTGAGGTGGTGGCCCGTGGGGAAAATGTGAAAAACGTCGAAGAGGGAAGCCGCGTGGTGATCAATCCCGGCTTGGCCTGGGGTGATCAGGAAGCGCATCCCGGTCCGAATTTTCATATTCTAGGCATGCCGGTTGACGGGACCTTTGCGGAGTATGTCGTCGTCCCGGCCGCACAAGTTTATCCCAAACCGGAACATCTCACCTGGGAAGAGGCGGCGGCGTTGCCGCTGGCCGGTGTGACGGCTTACCGTGCCGTGGTGACGAGGGGCCAGGTACAGGCAGGGGAGACGGTACTGATTTCCGGGATTGGCAGCGGAGTGGCCCTGTATGCCTTGCAGATGGCCCTTGCCAAAGGGGCGAACGTTTATGTGACATCCGGAAGTGACGAAAAAATCGAAAGGGCCATCCGGCTGGGAGCGGCTGGCGGAGTGAATTACCGGAAGGAAGGCTGGGTGAAACGGCTTCGCGAGATGATCGGCGGTGCAGATCTGATTGTGGATGGCGTTGCCGGGCCCGGGTTCACCCAGTTGATTGAAGTGACCAATCCGGGCGGCCGCATTGTCAGTTATGGGGCGACCAATGGATCGGTTCCCGAGCTGATCATGCGTGGCGTGTTTTCCCGCCAGATGGATATCCGGGGCACGACGATGGGCAGTCCGCGCGACTTTGCGAACATGCTTGAGTTGTATGCAAAACACCAGCTGCGGCCGGTGATCGATCGCCGCTATCCGCTGGAAGAGGCCGCTGAGGCAATGCTGCGCATGGAACAGGGATTGAATTTTGGCAAAATCACGTTGAAAATCGTGGATTCGTAGCGCCAAGTGCCGGCCGATGCGGCAAGCGGAAAAATGCATGTCTCGTTTTTAGAATTTTTTCCATTCAGAAGAGGAGGAATCATTCATGGCTGATCTGTTGTTTGAAGTCAAAGAAGGAATTGCGACCCTGACGCTCAATCGTCCGGAGGCGCGCAACGCGTTCAGCGCCGAGATGATCCGGCTCTGGCGGGAGGCCTTGGAAGAGGTGCGGGACAATGACGCGATCCGTGTCATGGTCCTGACAGGCAATGGGAAAGCGTTTTGTGCCGGGGGCGACGTGAAAGCGATGCTGAACGGCAAGGGATTCATTGGCGGTGTGGGAGAGGAAGAGGATTTCGTGTCGACCGGGCTGCAGCGGAAAAATGCCCTCTGGAAGCATATTCAGCGCATTCCTCTCCTGATGGAGGAGATTGACAAGCCGACATTGGCCGCCATCAACGGCGATGCGATCGGTGCCGGGCTGGATATGGCGTTGCAGTGCGACCTGCGGTTTGCCTCGGATCAGGCGCGGTTTGCGGAAGGATATGTCAATGTGGGGATTGTCCCAGGCGATGGCGGCGGGTATTATCTGCCCCGGATTATCCGGCTCGATCACGCCCTGGAGCTGCTCTGGACCGGACGGATGTTGGATGCGAAAGAGGCGTTTGAGCTGGGGCTGGTTACCCGTGTCGTTCCCCATGAACAGCTGTTGGATGAGACGTATGCGCTGGCGGAGCGGCTGGCACGGGGGCCGCAGCAGGCGATTCGCATGATTAAACGCACCGTGTACCAGGGGCTGAAGACGGATCTTAGAACCTCATTGGATATGGTATCCTCTTTCATGGGATTGGTGACGGAGCTGCCGGATTATCAGGAGGGATTGAAGTCGATCGTCGAAAAGAGAAAGCCAAGGTTTGAATAATAAGGAGAGGATTTTCTGTGTTTAAGGATTTGCAACTGCCAAGTGTCAGACTACCGGAAGCAGCAGAACAATTGCGGCGGGAAGTACGGCAGTTTCTTGCCGAAGAACTGGAAAAGGGGAGTTTTACGCCGCAGTGTGACGCCTGGCTGGGCGGGTTTTCGCCGGAGTTCAGCCGCAAGCTGGGCGAAAAGGGATGGATTGGCCTCACTTGGCCGAAGAAGTATGGCGGTCATGAGCGTTCGGCGCTGGAGCGTTTTGTGGTGACGGAAGAGTTGCTGGCAGCCGGAGCGCCAGTGGCGGCGCACTGGATTGCCGACCGTCAGTCGGGACCCCTTCTGCTCCGTTATGGTACGGAGGAACAGAGACAGCGTTTCCTGCCGGGCATTGCCCGTGGCGAGATCTACTTTGTGATTGGCTTGAGCGAGCCCAATTCTGGCTCCGATTTGGCTTCTGTATCCAGTATGGCCAAAAAAGTGGATGGCGGGTGGATCCTAAACGGAAGCAAGGTCTGGACCAGCGGTGCGCATCGCTCGCATTACATGATCGCCCTCTGCCGGACCTCGCCCCTTGATCCGGAGAACCGCCATGCCGGGATGAGCCAGCTGATCGTGGACCTGTCAGCAAAAGGCGTGACGGTTCGGCCGATCCGCTTGATCACGGGGGAACATCACTTCAATGAAGTGATTTTTGAGGATGTGTTTGTTCCCGATGAGATGGTGGTGGGCGAGGTGGGCAACGGCTGGAAGCAGGGAATGGCGGAATTGGCGTATGAACGCAGCGGGCCGGAGCGGTTTCTCAGTACCTATCCCTTGCTGGCTGAACTGGTGAAAGTGTTGCAGGCTGGCCATGACGCCCGTTCGCGGATTGCGGTGGGGCAGCTGGTTTCCCGGCTCTGGACCCTGCGCCAGATGTCTCTTGGCGTGGCCGGGCTTCTGGAACGTGGCGTGACACCGGATATTGCCGCCGCGCTGGTCAAGGATCTGGGGACGCGGTATGAACGGGAAGTGGCGGAAGTGGCCCGGATGCTGGTGGCCTGTGCGCCATCTGTGACGTCACCCAACCGCTTTGAGGTCCTCATGGCGCAGGCGATTCTGCATGCCCCGGGATTTACATTGCGTGGTGGGACGACGGAGATCTTACGCGGGATTATAGCGAGGGGGCTGGGCGTCAGATGAATGAACATCATGAGCTCCGGGAAATGTTTGTCGAGACGGCAAGCCGGATGATGAAAGATTTGTGTACGAAAGAGTTGCTGGAAGCCACAGAGCGGGGCGAGTGGGCCCAGGATCTCTGGGATACGCTGGTAGAGGCCGGGATGACGCTGGTTCCTGTTCCCGAAGAAGCAGGTGGAGTGGGTGGCAGTTTTGGCGACGCGCTCGCCATCTTGCGAGTGGCCGGAAGATTTGCCGCGCCCGTCCCGCTTGCCGAGACGTTGTTGGCCAATTGGTTGTTGGTCATGGTTCGTCTTTCCGTCGTGACGGATGCGGCCACGGTTGCGCCTGTCATTCCGGAAGAGAAAGTAAGGATGCAAAAAACGGAGGGAGGCTGGTTCCTCTCAGGAACCGCGCGGCATGTGCCCTGGGCCCGCCAGGCCAAATCCATCGTTCTCATCGGCGATTCCGAACAAGGAGAAATGGTGGCGGTTGTCGATCCAAAAGCCTGTTCCATCCGGCCCGGGCAGGACTTGGCGAACGAGGCGCGCGACGAGGTGTGCTTTGATGGTGTGCTTGTCGGGGAGAACCAGGTGGCGCAGGCTGCAGCCGGCGTAAGTAAATTGGAAGTATTGTACCGGGGTGCCCTGATGCGGGCGGCGCAGATGGCCGGGGCACTGGAGCGGGTCCTGGAGTTGTCCGTGAACTATTCCAAGGAACGTATCCAGTTCGGCCGTCCGATTGCCCGGTTTCAGGCGATCCAGCAGCAGCTGGCCATCCTGGCGGGCGAGGTCACTGCGGCGGGAATGGCTGTCGAGAGCGCCATGGCTGCGGTAGAACGGGCCGATATGCAGTACGATGCCAATGAAGCGGCCCGGTTGGCGACGATGATGGCCAAGATCCGAGTGGGAGAGGCAGTCGGAATCGCGACGGCGATCGCCCATCAGGTGCATGGGGCAATCGGCTTTACCGATGAGCATGCGCTCCATTACAGTACCCGCCGGTTGTGGTCCTGGCGGGATGAGTTCGGGACAGAAAGTGAATGGGCAGAACGGCTGGGCCAGCACGTGCTCGAGCGGGGAGCGGAACAACTTTGGCCGCTCGTCACGTCATTATAAATTCCTCATCCATCGCTATTAAAATATAATAAAATATGGAATCATCGGTTTGGTTTTCTCGTTTGTGTCCCCTAAGGGTGATACCCGAAGGGAATTCTTTGTTTCTAGAAGGAAAATTTTGATGGTTATGGATGATGCGATGTGATATACTGGACTTAACTCTATTGAAAATTCAGAAGTAACGGTGGCAGGAGGAGATAAAGATGCCTGTTCATCCCCAGGCGCAGATGGTTTTAGACCAATTGAAAAACTCTGGCATGCCATCCCTTCATACACTGTCTCCGGAAGCGGCGCGGGCGGCGTATGCCATGATGCGTACCCGTCCGGAAAATTTGGAGCCGGTGGCCAAAGTGGAGGATAGGCAGATTCCTGGACCCGCCGGTTCCATCCCGGCACGATTTTATTATCCGGAAGGTTCGGGACCGTTCCCCGTACTGGTTTATTTTCATGGAGGCGGCTGGGTGATCGGCAGCCCCGACACCCATGATGCGCCGTGTCGTAAAATTGCCAATGCGGCGGCGTGTATTGTGGTGTCGGTGGATTATCGCCTGGCTCCGGAGCATAAATTTCCGGCGGCGGTAGAAGACGCCTACGCGGCATCTTGCTGGGTGGCAGAGCATGCGCAAGAATTCAATGGCGACCCGGAGCGGATTGCCGTGGGCGGCGACAGTGCCGGCGGCAACCTGGCCGCCGTCGTCGCCCTGATGGCGCGGGATCAGGGTGGACCGGAACTGTGTTTTCAAGCTTTGATCTATCCCGCCACAGATTTTGCCATGAATACCCGCTCACACCAGGAAAACGGATCGGGGTATTTTCTTACCCGGGAGATGATGTACTGGTTTCGCGATCATTATTTGCGAACGGAAGAGGACAAGACGAACCCTCTGGCCTCTCCGGCGCTCGCAGGGGACTTCCGGAATCTGCCGCCTGCCCTCGTGATCACAGCCGAATATGATCCGCTGCGCGATGAGGGCGAAGCGTATGCAGAATTGTTGCGGCAAGCGGGCGTTCCTGTGACGTGTTCGTGTTATGATGGCATGATCCACGGGTTTTTCTCCATGATCGGGGTGATTGACGCCAGTGAGGAGGCGATCCGGGAGCTGGCCGACGCTTTGCGAAAAGCTTGGCGTTGAATGAAGGACGAAGATGCCAATCTTCTTGAGCAGATTTGC
>Ga0066871_100626_pt1 | contig 18117 bp, 15 predicted proteins | sample CeladaPassage60B_FD_62209 | JGI IMG/M metagenome (GOLD analysis project Ga0066871, IMG submission 62209) | Cellulose-adapted microbial communities from the Joint BioEnergy Institute, USA - Passage3 60B | ecosystem: Engineered > Bioreactor > Continuous culture > Unclassified | place: USA...
TCCGTTTTTCTGTTCGTTACAATGAAGGTGGTGAACGCTCATGTCGGCGAATGCAAGTGGCGGCGGTGAGGGGGGTGAAATGGGATGGCGGAAGTGTTGCTTTGGGTGCTCTTGGCATTTTTAGTATCCGTTTTTATTCTCATACCGGGCGTTTTGTTTATCGGGTTCTACCTGTTCGACCAACGCCAGAAACAACATGCGGTCCTGCGCAATTACCCGCTTCTGGGGCGCGTGCGGTATTTTCTAGAGATGATTGGCCCGGAAATGCGCCAGTATCTCTTTGATCACGACAATGAAGGCAAGCCGTTTTCCCGTGTCGATTACCAGACGGTGGTTTTTTCGGCAAAGTACGGGAAGGCGATGATCGCCTTTGGCTCCAGGCGGGATTTTGAGGCGGAAGGATTCTATTTGCGGAACAGTTTGTTTCCCAAGTTATCGGAAGAGCTCAGGGTGGAAAAGGTGCCGGTGTCCACAAAAAAGTATCATATCTTAAAGGAAACGCTCATTTCGCGGAAAGAACGGCAGGTGGACAGCCAGGTTTCATCCTGGTTGTTGAAAGAAGAGGATGCGGTGGTGATCGGCGCAAACCGTCCGCACCCCTTTCGCGTTCGGGGGTTGGTGGGGATGTCCGGGATGAGTTACGGTGCGCTGGGTGAAAACGCGATTACCGCACTGTCCGAGGGGTTGGGACTGGCCGGTGAAACCTGGATGAACACGGGAGAAGGAGGCATCTCCCCTTATCATCTCAAAGGAGATGTAGACCTGATCATGCAGATTGGCCCGGGGCTTTTCGGGGTCCGGAATGAGGATGGCACATTCAGTTGGGATAAGCTAAGGGAGTGGGCTGCCCATCCGAAGGTGCGGGCCTTTGAACTCAAACTGGGACAAGGGGCCAAGATCCGCGGCGGACACCTGGAAGGCAGCAAGGTGTCTCCTGAAATTGCCGCCATTCGCGGCATTCCCGTGGGCAAGACCGTGGACAGTCCCAACCGGTTCAAGGAGCTGGCGGATGCCGATGCCCTGCTTTCGTTTGTTCACCGCATGCAAAGAGAGACAGGGAAGCCGATAGGCATCAAGTTGGTCGTGGGGGCGCCCGAACCGATTGAAGAATTTGTCCGGAAGATGGTGGAACTGAAAGTATATCCGGATTTTATCACCGTCGACGGCGGGGAAGGCGGGACCGGCGCCACTTACCAGGAGCTGGCAGACAGCGTGGGCCTGCCCTTGCACGCGGCGTTGCCGATTGTTGACGAGGCGCTGAAAAAGCATGGCATCCGGGAGGAGATCGTGCTCTTTGCCTCGGGCAAGCTGTATTCACCTGACCGGATCGCGATTGCCCTGGCTCTGGGCGCCGATCTGGTCAATATTGCGCGCGGATTCATGATTGCGGTGGGATGCATTCAGGCGATGCGCTGCCATACCAACCAGTGCCCCGTAGGGGTGGCCACCACCGATCCCCGCCTGCAGAAAGCGCTTGTCGTCGAAGAGAAGAAATACCGTGTCGCCAATTACGTCCTGGCGCTGCGCGAAGGATTGTTCCACCTGGCAGCGGCGGCGGGACTGGAAAGTCCCCGGCAGTTCTCTCGCGAGCATGTGGTTTATAAGGACAGAATGGGGCGCATTTACCGGCTGGATGAGCATTTTTCGGCATTATCGGAGAAGGATGCTTTCCCGAGGGATAGCGGCGGAATGTCGCATTCTTCCATGATGTGAATCCCTGGTTATCTGGTCTTCATCAAATGATTCTGGTCTTCATTAAATGATTTTGTTTGTGAGGTGTGCTGATGTCGGTTCGAACTGTGGCAAGGGCGGCCATGATCGCTGCCCTCTATGTTGTGTTGACGCTGGCGTTCGCTCCCTATTCATACGGGCCCATTCAGGTGCGGGTCAGCGAGGCGCTGACCGTGCTGCCCATCTTTTTTCCCGAGGCGATCCCCGGTCTTTTTATCGGCTGTTTGGTGGCCAACGCCCTGGGCGGTTTGGGTCTCTGGGACATTTTCGGCGGCAGTCTGGTGACACTTTTGGCGGCGATTGGCACATACCTGTTGCGCCGCTCGTGGCTGGCCTTTGCGGTGCCGGTGCTGGCCAACGCCTTTCTGGTAAGCGCCTACCTTGCGCCCATCTTCCATGTTCCGTACTGGGCCACTGTCCTCTATGTGGGACTGGGGGAGGCGATAGCGGTGGGCGCGTTTGGGGTGCCGCTGGCCATCGTGCTGAGGAAACGGCTGGGCAAGAAATGATCGGCAACGGCCAGAAGTTCGAAGCCGGCATCATGGACATGGTGCCGGCTTCCGTCATTTTTAGGCTTAACGCTTCCATGGTTGCCGATTGCATCCCGACAAATTGATACGTTCGGAGTTGATAACAACTTTATCTTTTGTGCTTATGCGTTTGAATATAGGACAAATAATCCTCTTCGGAAGTGAAGATCTTCCATCTCTCGCGTCCAGATTGATTGACGATTTTTCTTACGAAGCACTTTTTTCCGGTTTTCATTTCTGCCGATTTTAAAAAATGGATCGCTTCCGTTTCTGATTTCATCGGGTATGGCCAGTGTTTCATGCACTGCTTTCTTCCACAGGTTGGACATTCATATTTTTCATGGTCGCATGGCGAATCTTTTGGAATCCAGCTATAGCATTCCGGACAGGGGGATTCCTTGCTGTATTTCCAGGCGCTCATGGATGGATCTCCTTTCGTTGACTGACATTCATGCTACAATTGGATGCTGTCGTGTAAAGGGCGGCTTTTCGTCCGGATGGATACCGGACGCAAACCCAAGGTTACGCCGAGCAGGATAAAGACCAGGGCAAGCAAGTGCCACCAGGAGGCCGGCTCACCCAGCAGCCACACAGAGAAGAGCAGGCTGGAGACGGGAATCAGGTTGAGAAAGTGGCTGGCCCGCGATGCGCCGACTTGTTGAATCCCGTAGTTCCACCAGAGATTGCACAGCCCGATAGAGACGATGCCGGTAAACAGCAGCAGCGCCCAGGGAAGCCATTGGGTGGGATAATCTTGCGTGGGGAAGATGAGCCATTCCACCCCCATCGTCAGCAGGAAACATCCTGAGGCGATGAGAAAGCTGTAGGCCGTCACCGTCATGGCGTTTGCGCAGGCGACGGCCTTTTTGACAAACATGCTCCCAATGGCTGCCGACAGCACCGCGCCCAGGGTGATGAGTTCTCCCAGACGGAGCCCGTGAAATCCTGAATCTTCGGTGTCGGAAAGGACAATGATACAGACGCCCGCGAATCCCAGAAACACGCCCAGCCAATTGATCAACGACATCCGTTCGCGCAGCCACCAGGCGGCAAACAGGATGGTCAGGACCGGCTCCAGGCCGATGATGATTCCGGCGGTCGCGGCATGGGTAAAACGCAGTCCCCAGCTCAGCGCCATTTGTTGAAGATAGACCAGAAACAGGGCCGCCATGAAGATGTGGCGCCAGCCCTGCGGCGGGACAGGCGTCAGGGACCTGCTGGACCACGCCACCCCAAAGAGAAACAGACCGGCGATAAAACTGCGAATTCCTGCCAAAGCCGTGGCAGGGAAGGAGAGATTCAGATGCCGGACCAGGGTAATGCTCAACCCCCACAGGCAGGCTGTTAGGGCCAGCAGGAGGAAGACCCGCGCTTCATGTTTCAATGGTTTCTTTCCACCCTTCCGTGTCATGTGTAAGTTCTACCACTTATCCTATCACATATTTTGGAGGTGCCCATAGCGAGCAGAAAATTTGTTTTTTGTATTCACTAAAACAACAATATTCGTGTTATAATGTTTTCACAAAAAGTTCATCACTGTTCATTCAGGATTCTGTCAAGTCAACCCGTCTTTACACCAAACATTTTGTTTTGTATCAAGGGGGAGACACGATGCACTCATCGCTTTCATTGACACGTTATTTGCTGCGAACGGTGCCGAGTGCCATGATCGGGGCAGGAGTGATTGGTTATCTGATTGTCGTCGCAAACGGGATTTACGGAACAGCGCTGGTGGTGAATGTTCTTATCACGGTGGTTTGCGGAGGAATGCTTGGGGCGTTGATCGGAGGACTGAATTACAAGCGGTTTGTGGCGCCGATGAATCCGGTGATTGAACAATTGAAACTAATGGCCCAAGGGGATCTGGGAATTCGTGTGGACGAGAAGCATGCAGGTGAGCTGAAAGGGATTGTTCAATCCGTCAATCATATGGGGGATGCTTGGCAACATATTATCCATCAGCTGGTGCGCGGCAGGTCAGGTTGCTTCCTCTTCCCAGGAATTGTACGCTACCGCGCAGGAAACCATGACCGTGGCACAGACCATCACCACGACGATCGATCAGATGGCCGCCGGAGCCGATACACAGGTCCAGGCGGCGGAAGCCAGACATCAAGAAATCCAGGAGATGCATGACGGCATCGCTTCCATCACGGCCGTCTCCAAGGAGGTTTCCCTTGCGGCCTCCAGTGTTACCGAAGAGGCGAGACAAGGAAATCAATCGGTGCAACAGGCGGTGGAACAAATCAAGCGGGTCAATGAAACAGTGGGACGTTCGGCAGAGGTAGTGGCACAGCTGGAGGCGCGGTCCCGGGAGATTGGAAAAATCCTGGACGTGATCGCCGACATCGCCTCACAAACCAATTTGCTGGCTTTGAATGCCGCCATTGAAGCGGCGCGTGCCGGCGAGCATGGAAAAAGTTTTGCCGTGGTGGCGGGCAATGTCCGTAAGCTGGCTGAACAATCCAGCACCTCGGCAAACCAAATTGGAACTTTGGTCTCGGAGATCCAGGAGGACACTTCCCGTGTCGTCGAGGTGATGCGGGTGATGACCCGGGAGATCACGGAAGGGCTGAACGCTGTCTTGCGGGCCGGAGAGGCGTTTCAACGGATTGTGGCATCCACCCAGGATGTGGCGGAGCGGATCCGTCAGGTATCCACGTCCTCTGAGAAAATCGCAGTCAGTTTTGAGCAGGTGATCCGTTCCGTGGATGAGATGACGCATATCGCAAGGGAAACGGCTGCCAGCACCAACCAGGTGGCTGCTGCGCTGCAGAGGCAGCTGGCGGCGATGGAAGAGGTATTCTCCACTTCGGAGACGCTCAATGCGACGGCCACGCAGTTGCATGAGTCGATGGGATTTTTTCGGAGAACCCATTAAAGAAGACGGATGAAAGAAGGCTCGAACTTGGGAAGAGAGGTTATGAAGAAGAGATGAAGAAGAAATATTGGTGAGAGGAAAAATGTTGAGAGGAGAATGTTGGTGAATATGGAAAAACGCAGGATGTACCTGAAAAACAAAGCGGTTGCTTACATTGACCAAGGAGAAAATTCCAGTGAGCCGGTCCTTCTTCTCCACGGCGTTCCGGAATCCAGCCTTTTATGGAAGGAAATTATCCCGGTCATCGTCTCCTCAGGCTTTCGGGCGATTGCCCCCGATCTGCCGGGCTTTGGACAGAGCGAACGCTTTGACGAGCCCTGCACCTGGGAACGATACCTGCAATTTGTGACCGAATTTACTGAATTATTGAAAATCGAAAAATTCCACCTTGTCGTTCACGATTGGGGCGGCTTAATTGGCCTAAAATGGGCCTGCGAACATCCGGAACGCATCTTGAGCCTGATCGTCAGCGACTCCACGTTGTCTCCCGAATACCGCTGGCATCCCATCGCCAGAAAATGGAGGAATCCGGGAGAAGGAGAAGAAGTGATGGAAAAATACGCGGACAGGGAACGCTGGATGGCCGCGATGAAGCGGGAAATCCCATCCGCGGATGAAGCGATCCTCAATGACTTTTACCGTGTCCTTCAAACGCATCAAAACAGGCAAGTGATTCTGGATCTGTATCGCTCGGCCAATCACAAACTGGTGGAAAATCATGAAAAACTGTCACAACTGAAGGTACCGGTCACCATTCTCTGGGGTGAAAATGACCCTTACATTCATTCCGACTTTGCCTACAAATTGCGTGAATATTCGTTTCACCATGCCGAGGTGCACGTCATCCCAGATGCGGGTCACTTCATCCATGTTGAAGTGCCGGAAAAGGTAAAGCCATTGGTTGCAAAGCATTTTGCTTCTCTGTAGAGTTGTATGTCTCAGTTCAAAAGGAATATAAATTATAAAGTATCAATAACGATAGGGTACATACCTTCAAGGGATTGAAATTGTTTATTCATTTGGAAACGATGGTATGGCCTGCCTATGAGGGTTAGTACATCTGATGGAGCTGTTTCAAGTGCGATCCTCACGCTTTTGAAACAGCTCTTTTTTTGTCAAAAATTGTTGACAGAACATTTTGTTTGTTATAGAATAAACTTGTACATCTAATAATCTAATAAATTAAAATAAAAAATACATATAAAAAGGTGGTATGGGGTTGCATCTCATCCTGACATTGCAAGCGGAAGAGAACGTGTTTCAACTCCCTGTTCATTACAACTACTATATCCAATCCGCTCTTTACCGGGTGCAGGATCCGGACTTTTCCGATTTTCTGCACAATGTGGGCTTCCAGTATGGAGAAAGGCAGTTTCGCCTGTTCACTTTTTCCAGGTTGATGGGACGCTATCGCCTGCTCCGTGATGAAGCCGTGATCCGCTTTGAAGGGCCGGTGAAATTGGTGGTCAGTTCGCCCGTCATACCGTTCTGCCAAGCCGTGATGAACACCATCTTGCGGGAGGATGGCCTGCGCCTCGGACGGGTGAATTTGCGCGTGGTTCAGATGGCGACTGAACAACAGACGGCCGGCTCTGATTCCATTGTCGTTCAAACCTTGTCTCCGATTACGGTGTACAGCACGTTGTTTCGTGCGGATGGACGGAAATATACGCAGTACTTTCACCCGCGCGAGAAAGATTTCCGGGAGCTGGTTTATCAGAATTTGCAGCGGAAGCTTCAACTGATTCGCGGACCGGAGGCGGCGGAAGAGGTGGCAGACGGTCCCGCGTTTGACATCCAGCCGTTGCGAGAGCCGAAAATGCACCTGGTGATGTACAAGGGCACGGTGATCAAAGGCTATTCCGGCCGCTTTCGCTTGACGGGAAATCTGTCGCTTTTGGATGTGGCGCTCAATGCCGGCATCGGAGTGAAGGGCAGCCAAGGGTTTGGCTGTTTGACCAAAGTGGGATAGAGAGGAGGTGAGCATCATGCTGATAGAGCAGTTGATTCGCCTGGGACGGCCGTTTCTCAGCGGCGGATTTGCGCCGGCTGAAATTTTGCGGATGGTGTCCGACGTGCAGGATCCGAGTGCGCGGAATTTTTTCACCAAAGTGATCCTCGTCGAAGTGGATCGTGCCGAGTCTGGACAGGTTGCGGCCCGCTGGGAGCGGTGGGGGGTCTTTCGTCCGGATGAAAAAGGAAAAGAGGAGGTGTTTCACCCGGATCAAGGACAGATGGTTGCTGCGCCTTTCACTGTTCCCAGTGGCGGGAACCCGGTGAATGCGCAGGGCAGATACGGGGTTCCGGTCTATCTCATTTATGAGAAAAATGCACAGGCCATGATCCGCGGACTGGAGGAGACGCGCCGGTACTTGCGGGCGCGCCTGGAGCGTACTCCTGGGCTGGCATTGAATGAGCAGGAATTCCAGTCGGTGGCACAAGCGGTCCACGAGGTGATCCGGCAAATGGAGTTGGCCAAAAAGGAAAAGTGGCTCGGTTTGCTGGTTCTGGCCGTGGTCGAGCCAGACGGCTTCATCCGGTATGAGCCGCTGGATTATCCGCTAAAGGACGGTTATGAGGTAAAGATGGGCCGCAGCCAGTTGCATTCCGATCTCCAGATGGTGGCCAATTTGGAGAAGATCTTGGACCGTTTCTGGGTTTCCAAGCTGATCGAAGGGGAGGAAAAGGGCCGGCTGGAAGGGGACGGTTCCATCTGTTCCGTTTGCGGTTCTCCAGGGGAAGTGGTGTCGGCTTACTCCAAAGCCTGGAGCTGGCTGACCACCACGTGGCCTGGACCGTTGTCCATCTTTTTGAAAGAGGAGCAGCTGGTGGAAGGGGTGGCATTGTGCCCTCGCTGTTATCAGGCGCTGACGATGGGAAGCAACTTGTTCAACCGCATGACGACGACCATGCCTCTTTGGCTGACGAGAGAAATGTTTACGCCAGTGGACAATCCAAGTTCAAGGTCTTTTCGTTCCCAGCCGGACCCGATTTACGGGGGTGTCATGGCGCTGCCGCTTTTGGACCCTGATGAAGGGTCGGAAATGGAACAGATGACCTATGTGCAAAGTTTGAAGTACATGATGGAACAACCGGAATCCCACGTTTCCGGCGGACAGCTCCATCTGGACACCGTCACCGGACTGGAGATGATGCTGCCGGCCGCACTGGCGGAGGGTGAAAGGTATCGTCTGAGCCTGATCTATTATTCCGGCGACCCGGGCAGAGGGGATATTCATCTGCGGGCGACAATTGAAGAGGTTCTGCCGTCCACGGCCCGCCAGCTGACGGAGCTGATTGACGAGGTGTTCCAGGACTCGTATGCGTTGCAAAAACAGTTATTCGGCGACCGGCTGGGGGAAGCGGATACGCGCGTCTACCGCTCGCTGCCGGCGATGCTGTCCAAGGCGTACGGCATGACCCGGGTGTGGTTCGCGCTTGCCTCTGCATTGCACAGGCAGCGGCTGCACCGGCATGCGTTTGTGCGGAATGCCGCTTTGCGCATGCAGGACTTGTCGCGAAAGTATGATGAAAAATTTGGCCTGCTCAGGCATGAGGTGTTCTTTTTCTTGTACTTTCAACAGTTTTTGGCCGCCTATCACAACTTAACGGGCCACCTACAGGAAGGAGGAAGCGGAATGAGGCCATGGCAGGAATTGTTGAGCTTGTTGGACGCACGCAAGGTAAAGGAACTGCAGATCGGCAATGTGGCCGAACTGGGATTTGCCGCCGGGTATCTGGTGCGGCAGTTTGCCAAATTGTACTACGTCCATACAGGTGGGCGCGAGTTTTTGCGGGATCGCGTGATCACCTTTGGCAGCCGGATGAACCCGGAATTGTTGTTCGAGTATGGCATCAAACGGATGGTGGAGTATGCGTACAAACTGAAATTTGATGAGGCCTTTTATCCCAGTCAGGAGCTGCTGGGCGTGGTGCTGGCCGAATACCAGCAGCGCAAGGCGGAGGTGCAGCGGCAGAAGGAAGATTTCATGACCAGTTTCTGGGCGGGATACTGCCTGAACGCGAGCAAGGAGAAGCGGAAAACGCAGGATGAGGGTGGAACACATGATGGAACCATGTTGAAGGACGGGTTCATGCCGAATGATGGCTCCGTGACCTTGGTTTCAGAGTGATGGCATGCGGCGGCGCATCGTGGAAAGCGATGCAGTGAAAATACAAAGATACAAGATTGTGAAGTCACAAGAAGTGACGGTATGAAGGCCAATGATTGAAGGAGGCGGATATGCGATGACTTTTCCGATCAACAGCGGTGAAATCTTGTTTGTCAAAAGTGTCAAAGATGGGATCCCCAACCGGGATCCGTTGAATGAAAGTGACGCGCGGCGGATTTTTGGCGAAGAGGACGGGCGGATATCCTTGTCTGATGTGAGCATCAAGCGGGATGTGCGGGATTATGTGCTGGCCCGTTACCCCGACGGTGGGGAGGAGAAGAACCGGTTTATCTTTGTGCGGGAAGAGCGAAGCGAGGGGGGGAAATTGCTCGGCAGGGGGAGCTTGGCCCAAAAGATTGCCGAGCAGGTAGGTTATAAAGAGAAAAGCATGGAACCTCTGTTAAAACAGGCTGCTTTTGATGTCCGGGTGTTTGGCGCCGTGTACAGCGTGTCAAAGGAGAGTTTTAAGCTGACCGGGCCGGTGCAGTTTGGCTGGGCGCATTCGCTGCATCCGGTGGAGACCAAGTATGTCCAAGGAACGGTGGTGATGCCAAGCAAAGATATCGCCGCCAATGAGAGTGGAGAGGAGGAAGGAAAGGGACAAGGGACAATTTGGACCACTTATACTTTGCCCTTTGCGGTATTCGCGATGCCTGGCGTGATCAACGCCGCGATTGCCGCGCAGACGCAAATGACGCCAGAGGATGTGGAGTTGCTGCTTGAGGGTTTGTGGCGCGGCACACAGTACAGGCAAGCCCGTGGCCGGGGCATTCAACAACCGCTGTTTCTGCTTCATGTGGAGTATCGCGATCCTTTTTTCCGGATCGGCTATTTGGAAGACCGGATTCGCCTGTATCCGGAACGCGACGCCTGGCTGACGGAGCCGAAGCCTAGTTCCTTGGAAGAGGTGACCCTGGATGTCGGCGGTTTGGGTGAAGTGCTCAGGGAATACCGGGAGCGGATTGCCCGGGTGAGGTTGTGGGTGCATCCGACGCTGAATTGGACAGGGGAGTTGCCGGCAGAAATGCAACCCTTGTGGTGAGGTGCTGCACACTTGTCCATGGGATGCAGCGGTGCGAAAAGAGGTGATGGCATGAAGGTACTGATATTTGACTTGCAGGCCAAGCTGGCTCATTTCCGGCGTCCGGACACCACATCCACGCACGTGACTTACCCTTTTATCACCCGGACGGCGCTGCGCGGCATGCTTGGGTCGATTCTGGGCATGGAAGAATTTCGTGGCGAGGCTTGGACAGGCATTCAATTATTGAGTCCTGTAAAAACCGTGTCGCAGGAATTGTCCCTCTTGGGGAAAGGGTTCTTGGGAGGAGGCGGGGATTCGTTCAACCGCCCCACTTCCATCGAACTGGTGGTCAATCCGCATTACCGGATTTATTACCAAGGAGAGCATCTTGAAGAACTGGCTGCAGCCATCCGTGAGCAGCGAAGCGTCTATCACACCTACTTGGGAAGTGCCTTTGCGTTGACGGTGCCGCGCTATGTCAATGTCGTCGAGATGCAAATGGTGTCATTGGATGAGGCAAAAACAAAAGAGCTTCACTCCTGTACCGTGGTTCCCGTTCAAATCATACGGCAGCTTTCCGTTCATCCGCAGGTGCAATACGGCCGTGTCGGTGGCATTTTGTATGAATCCATCGGCGGGAGGCGTTTTCGGGGTGCGGTCCATGTCGTCTATGAAGTGGAAGGAAAACCGGTCCACTTTTATCCACGTTCTTCCGCTTCTCCTGAAGTGCGTATCCTTGCATCGGGGCAAGAGGAGGTGGTCTGCCTTTGGTAATGGCTTTCGAAGCGTGTATTGCCCGCCCGGACGAGGGCGGGCAAACCTTTCCGTTGGCAACACACTTGTTCAACGTCGCATCGGCGATGGGCGAGCCGGAAGGAAGCAAGGAGGAGCGGCTGGCTTTTTTGGCCGGCTGGCTGCACGATGTGGGGAAGGCCCGTTTGCCCTGGCAGCGCTATATCCGCCAGCCGGAAAAAAGCAAGCACGTTCCCCATTCCGTTTATGGCGGGGTGCTGTTCGCCTATTGCGGTGATCATCTTTTGCGACAGTGGAAACCGGCTGCGAGCGAACAGCAGCGGTTGCAGCGCCTGGTGGTGAAGTGGACAAGGGATATCTTGGATCATCATGGCGCACTGAAAGATTTGGACAAGCACCGCTTGCCGTGGGAGGGCAGCTTTTTTCCGGAAGAACTGGCGGACATGGATGTACAGGGCATGCATCGGCACTTGGCGCAGTGGTTTCCGGAATTGGCCATGGTTCGCTTTGACCCGGAAACGATACGTACCTGGCAGCGGGTGTTTAAACCGGCCTGGTTTCGATGGGTGTTGCAGCAGGAAATCCAGCCGCTGGAGCGGGAACATGCGGCACGCGGTTGCCTGCGGCTGGATACGGCACGTCTGATCCGGGCGGATCGGTTTGATGTGGCTGGCATTGTGGGACAGGATTTGGATGAGGAAATGGCCGAATCGGCGCTGCAACATTTGAACGAACACATCGCACGCCTGTCCCAACAAGCGGATCAGTCCGGTCTGGCCGCTTTGCGCCAGCGTTTGCAGGAGATGGCCGTGGAACGTTACTTGCAGCATCAGAATGCCGCCATGTTCATGTTGAAACTGCCGACCGGCATGGGGAAAACGCTGACGGCGCTCAAGGTGGCTTTGACGGCCTGCCGGGATGCTGGAAAACGGCGCATCGTGTATGTCGCGCCCTATCTTTCCATTTTGTCACAAGCGGCGGATGAGCTGCGCAAAGCGACGGGACTGGAGGTGCAGCAGCATCACTCACTGGCCTGGTCGGAGGAGCGGGAGTGGGATGACAAGGCCATACTGCTGCTTGAGTCCTGGCATGCGCCACTGATTGCCACCACGTTTAACCAGTTGTTCCGTGCACTGTTTCCACAACGGGCGCAACAGGCGCTGCGTTTGTCAGGATTGAAAAATGCAGTGCTGATCGTGGACGAGCCCCAGGTGATGGACGAAGGGGTGTGGCTGCTCTTTTTGAAAATGCTGGAGGCCGGTTCGGAGCTGTTGGGCTGGCAGGTGCTCTTTGTTTCCGCGACGATGCCGCCGCTCCATTATCTCAATCGGCCGGCCGTTACCTTGTCCGGGGAGAACATCGCTTTTCCGCAGCGCTACCGTGTCCAGGTGACAGAACAACCGCTGTCGGAAAAAGAGCTGTCCGCACTGGTAACGGATGCAGCTGCTCAATATCCCAGGCAGGCGGTGATCCTGAACACGATTGAGGATGCTGCCCGTTTGTTTAAAGAGATCCAAGCGTTGGGAGAGGCCGGCGGGGATGCGGAGCAGCAAGAAACCGTGCGCCTGCTCCACCTCAGCGGCGCGATGACCCCTTTGCACAAGCGCCTCCAGATTCTCCGCATGAAGCACCTGCTGCAGCAAGCGTTGGAGAGCCCCTTGATCGTCATTTCCACACAGGTGATCGAGGCGGGGGTGGATATCAGTTTTGATCGCATCTATCGGGCACTGCCGGTATTTCCTTCCTTGGTGCAGGCGGCCGGGCGCATCAACCGCCATGCGCAAGGCGGGAAGCGAGGAGAGTTGTTGGTTTTTCCCTTTTTCCGGGAAGGGAAGACGAACACCCGCAACTGGGTTTACCGCAACCCGATCTTTCGCGAGGAGACTGACCAGTTGCTGGCAAAACAAGCGGTGTGGGAAGAAGGGGCGTTTTACGAGGCGGTGAACGCTTTTTACGAAAACGTCTTTGCGAGGGAGCGGCCTGAGGCCAGTCTGGATGAGATGGTTTTGGCGGCCAAGGGGGAATGGTCCCGCCTGGCGGGCACAGGCCCTTTTGATGACGGGAGGATTCGTGTTTCCCTGTTTGTTCCATGGGGGCAGGAGTGGCTGGATGGAAAGGATTGGCTGGAAGACGAACCGTCGGATGTCGAATCGGATTTGAAACAGGAAGAGCAAAGCCTTCGGGCATCGATTGAACGGCTGATGGCGCGTTTTCAGTTGACGGCGGCAGAGGAAATCTATGAACGGTATCTGGACGACCGATGGATGGCGTCTCTTTCGTTCGGAGAACGCAAGCAGTTTATGGGATTATTGCAGCAATTCATTGTTCCTGTACCGATCCGGCAAGCCTTTGGCCTGATGGCCAATCCGCATGAACAGAGGGAAATCAAGCGCATTACGACGCTTGATGAATATTCGGCGGAAAGCGGTTTGGCTCACCGGTTCCACGGAGAAGAAGGAGCGATGTTTATGTAGACGTTGGCTGGTTGTGGTGTTGGATTACGTGGAGATGAATGAAAGGGATGGGGCTTGAGAGGAGGGGAATGGCATGACGGAAGTGCTGGAACATGTGAATGGCACTTTGATCTGGTATTACTGCATTTGTCCGCGTGAGGCCTGGCTGATGGCCCGCCAGATCACACCGGATGAAGATGATCCCAACATTGTCATTGGCCGTTTTTTGCATGAGCAGAGATACGCCAGAGAGAAGAAAGAGATTTTGCTGGATGCGGGTAAAATGGATGTCGTCAAACTGACAGACGAAGGGGTTGTTGTGCGTGAGGTGAAGAAGAGTTCGCGTTACCTGGAGAGTTCACGGATGCAGCTGCTTTATTACCTGAAACTGATGAGGGAACACGGGATCGAAGCCCGGGGAGAGCTTCTTTTTCCGGAAGAGCGCAAGAAGGAGGAGGTGTTTTTAACAGCGGAGAATCTTCAGAAGTTGGAACAGACAGAAGCAGCCATCCTCAGGCTGGTGAACCAGCCGGCTCCCCCGCCGCCGAAAAAAGTTTCCTTCTGTCGCCGATGTGCGTACCGGGAGTATTGTTGGGCATGAGATGGAGGTTGCAGGCATGAAACGGAGCATTTACATTTTTACAAACGGCCAGTTGCAACGGAAGGACAATACCATTTACTTCGAGAACGAAACCGGGAAAAAATATCTTCCGGTGGAAAACATACGGGAGATGTATCTGTTTGGAGAAGTGTCGATCAACAAAAAATTCCTCGACTTTTGTTCGCAAAAGGAGATTTTGCTTCATTTTTTCAACCATCACGGGTATTATACGGGGACGTTTTATCCGAGGGAGCATTACAATGCCGGTTATGTGACCGTCAAACAGGTGGAGCATTATATCGATGAGGAAAAGCGTGTGAACTTGGCGCGGAAGTTTGTTTATGGCGCTGTGCGCAACATTTTGCAGGTGCTGCGGTATTATCAAAACCGCGGAAAAGATGTAGGGGCGTTTCGGGAACAGATTGAAGAATTGCTTCCCGGGATCGAGATGGTGCGGCAAGTGCCGCAACTCATGGCGCTGGAAGGAAATATTCGCGAGATGTATTATCACGGATTTGACCGCATCTTGGAACATGAGGCATTTCGCTTCGAGAAACGGACGAAACGCCCGCCGCAGAATCACTTGAACACGTTGCTGAGTTTCGGCAATTCCTTGTTATATTCGATGGTGTTGAGCGAGATTTACAAGACGCACCTTGATCCGCGCATTGGCTACCTGCATACGACCAATTTTCGCCGGTTTTCGCTCAACCTGGACGTGGCCGAAGTTTTTAAGCCCATTTTGATTGATCGCGTGATTTTTACATTAGTGGGTAAGCGCATGATTACTGACAAACATTTCGAGAAGCACCTTGAAGGAATTTATTTGAAGGAGATGGGACGCAAGGTATTTGTGGAGGAATTGGAAAAGCGGATGCAGACCACGATACGTCATCGCAGCATAGGCCGGGAAGTGTCGTACAGGCGTTTAATGAGGCTGGAATTGTACAAGATTGAAAAACAGATCGTGGAAGATCAGGAGTATCAGCCGTTTGTGGCGCAGTGGTGAGGCAGGGAGGAAGTTTGCGGAGATTGAAGATTGAGGAATCAGCCGATCTGAAGGGGTAAGCGATGGCATAGGGGGCTTTGTATTTGTATGTTCGTCATCTTGGTTTATGATGTCAATGTAAAACGAACAGCCAAGGTGTTGAAAAAGTGCAGGGAATACCTGACATGGGTTCAGAATTCCGTTTTTGAAGGAGAGATTTCCAAGGCCAATTTGTACAAATTGAAGTCAGAATTGAGGCGGCTCATTGACGAGGATGAGGATTCGGTCATCATTTATATTTTGCGCACGACAAGATATTCGGAACGCCAGATTATTGGGTTAGAGAAAGGCGGGTTTGATCAGATCCTGTGAGCCATCAGCTGATCACAGGTAATGTGGTGAGATTTTATTTTTTGAAATTGTGTTTTTCGTGTCGTCGATCGGGAATCGTGCAAAAATGCCTGGAGATCGACGACATTATTATTTGGAAATTGAAGAAACGAGAGATGGTTGATACAAGAGAAACGATCGATAGTTGAAGTTAGTTAATTCTTCCAATTTTTATTGTGCTGATTTATAATCGCAATTAGGGAAAATGCCTATTTTATAGTGGTTTTAATGGGTTTGTAGCATACCTATGAGGGATTGAAACCGAGTCTGCCGAGTACGAACTCAACGACGAGTGGCTCAGTTTGTAGCATACCTATGAGGGATTGAAACAATCGGAAAAATTGTTTCAAAAAATCTACGAAGTAGTTTGTAGCATACCTATGAGGGATTGAAACATAACTACCTGCTCCAGGATTCCATCATCAACCTGGTTTGTAGCATACCTATGAGGGATTGAAACCGCAGCAAAGCCGCTTTGTCCGCTGGTAGTAATGGATAGTTTGTAGCATACCTATGAGGGATTGAAACCCGGTCGTGTTCGCAATGTGACGGTCAATGAACCAGGTTTGTAGCATACCTATGAGGGATTGAAACGCTTTTCTGTCACTGTGCGCGCACATACGATCCTTGGTTTGTAGCATACCTATGAGGGATTGAAACTGCCACAAATTCCGGCGTTGCTGGTTCGTAGTTGCGTTTGTAGCATACCTATGAGGGATTGAAACAGGCGGTGTCGTACTTACGAATCGGCTTCGCACAGTTGTTTGTAGCATACCTATGAGGGATTGAAACAGATGCACGCTCCTATACGGAAAGAAGTGGCCAATTGTTTGTAGCATACCTATGAGGGATTGAAACAAAGAACAGGGGTTCAACGACCAGCAGGCGTTGGCGAGTTTGTAGCATACCTATGAGGGATTGAAACTACTTGAAACAAACGAACGGCACGCGCTCCCAGTTGAGTTTGTAGCATACCTATGAGGGATTGAAACCTGGATATAAAGATGGAGGAACAGCAGGTAGTTTCAAACGTTTGTAGCATACCTATGAGGGATTGAAACCACTTCACGATCTATCACCCCCTTCGTTATGGAGTACCGTTTGTAGCATACCTATGAGGGATTGAAACCCCTTCGGTGGGCCAGTCGATTTCCCACCGTGCATCCGGTTTGTAGCATACCTATGAGGGATTGAAACTCTGGATCTAGCGTTACAGGCAAGCGTAATCTTGGATCGTTTGTAGCATACCTATGAGGGATTGAAACAGTGGAGTGAGCCGATCCAAAACGGGAAGACGCTGGAGGTTTGTAGCATACCTATGAGGGATTGAAACTTTTCCTCGTCGCTAAACCACGTCGGTTTCTGTGTCGTTTGTAGCATACCTATGAGGGATTGAAACCTTTTCGCCGGTTAGGTGACCGTATGCAACGTAATAAGTTTGTAGCATACCTATGAGGGATTGAAACAGCCGCGGTTGCAAGCCCACCGAATGGCAACAGAATTGTTTGTAGCATACCTATGAGGGATTGAAACATAAAGGAGAGTGTGAAGAGAGGATGGTATGGTAAGGAGTTTGTAGCATACCTATGAGGGATTGAAACCATTGCTGTATACAACGCGTCCCTAACTGCACGGTCGTTTGTAGCATACCTATGAGGGATTGAAACACGTACACAGCGCAGTGAAAGTTCTTGACGAAGTTGATGTTTGTAGCATACCTATGAGGGATTGAAACTAATAAACATGAAGCCATGCCTTGCCTTTGTTGATGTTTGTAGCATACCTATGAGGGATTGAAACGCCGCCCTGAACCCGAAGCAATAGCACCCTGTCACCGAGTTTGTAGCATACCTATGAGGGATTGAAACTTCCTGCGGGGCAAGATGCTACGCGAACTTGGAAAACAGTTTGTAGCCTACCTATGAGGGATTGAAACATACCTTCGGAAGCAAGCTTGACCCGACGCCTATCGGTTTGTAGCTTACCTAATGAGGAATTGAAATAGCTTTTCGGCAAGGAATGAGGACGGCGTGCTAAACGTTTGTAGTCTACCTATAAGGGATTGAAACATGTCGGGTATCAACTGATGGGCGCACTGCAAGGGTATTCCGTCGAAATCAAAGGATACGTTTGGAAGCATTCTGCGACTCGCAGAGATGGACTATTATCAGTTTTACATTAGCGACGGCTTCACAGGTACCGGCATGGACAGGTACAATACAAAAGGATGGCGGAATCGGGTGCATAGATATCCGATGCGCTCCAGCACAATTGGATCCAGCACAATTAAATTAAGGGAAGGATTGTCATTGGAAGAAGAAAAGCGGAAAATCCTTAAAAGAAAAAAGAAAAGGCTAAAGCGAGGAACATGCCCCGAAGGAAGACAATACAATGTTGAATCATCTTGAACGCGGGGTGTTTTTTCAATTTTGTAGTTTCTTTTGTTTTAAAAAATTTATTATATGAATTTTATATGAACCCGAATTTCGAAAGTCCTTAACGAAAGTCAATCTATGACGGGATTAATTCTTAACAACTGTAAGAAACAGGGAAATTTCCAGCTGAAGTCCATATTGATTCGAAAAAAAGGTATA
>Ga0066871_100629_pt1 | contig 18076 bp, 12 predicted proteins | sample CeladaPassage60B_FD_62209 | JGI IMG/M metagenome (GOLD analysis project Ga0066871, IMG submission 62209) | Cellulose-adapted microbial communities from the Joint BioEnergy Institute, USA - Passage3 60B | ecosystem: Engineered > Bioreactor > Continuous culture > Unclassified | place: USA...
GCCGCTGTTGCTCGGTTCTTTCATTGGTTTGGCGATTATGGCCATTTATAGTGCCATCGGCGGTATGGTGGCGGGAGTTTACACCGATTTGTTCCAAGGAATTCTGATGGTGATCGCTGCGGTTGTTGTCTTTTTTTCCGCATTGAGGGCAGGCGGAGGAGTGCTTGAGATCAACCAGACGCTGTATGCAGAAAACCCAGATTTGACTTCGCCGTTCGGGATGATGCCGCTGATCACCATCTTTTGCTGGTTTGTGTTATTCAGCCTTGGTGCGGCCGGACAACCGCATTTTTTAACCAAGTTCTTGATGGTGAAAAACGAAAAGGAGTTGAAATGGGGCGCTTTTACATCATCGTTCGCCTACATGCTTTCGACCTTGATCGCGATCGGGATTGGGTTGGCCGCCTTGTCGCTGTCGATCAAAGGGGAATTTCCGAAGATTTCTTCCCCGGATCAGACATTGACCACCTTTTTGCTGGAATACGCTTCGCCTGTCGTGGCGGGCCTGGTGATGGCCGGGCTGATGGCGGCGATCATGTCGACGGGCAGCAGTTTTGTCAATTTGGGAGCGGCTTGCATTGTCAGGGATCTTCCGAAAGCATTGGGGATTCAGGTGAAGAATGAGCTGTTCTGGAGCCGGATGGTGACATTGTTGTTGTTTGTTCTTTCATTTCTCTTTGCCGTGTATATGGATACGCTGGTGGCGCTTTTAGGCGTGTTTGGTTGGGGAACCTTCGCCACCACCATTTTTCCTGCGGTGGTGCTGGGGCTGTTATGGGAGGGCGCGACGGCCGCGGGGGCCGTGAGCAGCATTGTGGTTGGATTGGTGCTGAGTTTTGTTTTGGAGGTCGGCGGAAAGTATGGACTCAAGGTGCTTCCTCCGGGCGTGATCAATGGTGCCTTTACGTTTGCCGTTTCGATTGCGGTGTTTATCGCTGTCTCCATGTTGACGCAGCAGCGGCAAGCGGAACTGGATCATGAGGTGCGCAAGATTGTCAATGAGGCGTGACCGTGATGAAGTCATCTGGGATGAGAGGGGAATGAGGCATGGATGTGGGTTACCTGTTGCGGCGAATCACTGGCGAGACATGCGGCATTGATGCGCAACAAGTGGCCTTGCAGTTGGAGGATGGCCCGCGCTGGACGTATCAGGAGCTGCATGAGGTGAGTAACCGGTATGCCAATGCGTTTTTAAGCATGGGGGTGCAAAAAGGGGACCGGATAGGGATCCTGTTATACAACTGTTTGGAGTACTGGGCAGTTTACTTCGCGGCCGCCAAAATCGGGGCGATTGCGGTGCGGCTCAATTTCCGCCTTGTCAGTGAAGAGTTGGAGTATGCGTTAAACGACTCGGGAACGAAGATCTTGTGTTTGGAGCCTGCTTTTGTGGAACGGATTGCGCCGATTCGTGATGTGGTGACCGTGACGAAGTACATCTGTTTGTGCAGAGAAGGGGAATCTTGCCCGGATTGGTGCGAACCTTGGGAAGTGTTGATGGAAGGGGATCCCGACTTAAGCGTTCCGATTCAGATTGATGCGCAGGATCCGGTGATGTTGATGTATACCTCGGGGACGACGGGGAGACCCAAGGGAGCTCTGTGGACGCATGCCAATACGCTTTGGTTTTCTTCGATGCAGGTGATGAAATGGGGATTGCAAGCAACTGACGTCAGCATGACGACGGGACCTTTGTATCACGTCGGTGCGATGGAAGATTTGGCGCTGCCGACGTTGCTCGCAGGCGGGCGGGTAATCATCACCAAGAGCGGCGGGTTTGACATCCGGCGTGTCTTGAGGGTCATGGAAAAAGAGAATGTGACTTATGCGTTGTTGTTTCCCTTCATGATATACGACATGCTGAATCTGGAGGATTTGGATGCATATTCGTTATCTGGAATGAAGGCCATCTTGTCGGGCGGCGATCCGGTGATGCCTTGGGCGATTGAGCGTTTGAATGAAAAATTTCCACATATCGGGTTGATCCAGATCTACGGTCTGACAGAAGGGACGCCTATTGCGGCTTCGCTTGACCCGCAGGATGCGGCCAACAAAGGACACACCGTTGGTAAACCGCTGCCGTTGGTGGAGATCAAGATTGCAGATGATTCCGGGCGTACGCTAAAGCGGGGTGAGATCGGTGAAATTTGGATCAAGAGCCCCGCTGTGGCCAGGGAATACTGGGGAAAACCGGAGGCAACGCGGGAGACCTTTGTGGATGGATGGTGCAAGACGGGCGATCTGGGACGGATCGACGAAGATGGGTACCTGATCATTTCAGGACGGAAAAAGGATATGATCCGCAGCGGAGGAGAAAATATCTATCCGGCGGAACTGGAAGATGTGCTGATCCGTCATCCGGGGATTAAAGATGTGGCCATCATCGGAGTTCCGGATCCAAAATATTTGGAAACGGTCTGCGCCGTGATTGTCCCCAAGCCCGGAGCTGAATTGACGGAAGAGGAAGTGATCCGCTACAGCAGGGAACATCTGGCTGGATATAAAACGCCCCGGCATGTGGTATTCGTGGAGGAATTGCCCCGAACGCCATCCGGAAAGATTACCAAGTACAAGTTGCGCGAAGCGTATCGCCATCTAGGCGAACGGTGAGAATCGCCGGGCAAGATGTTTGTCGGTAAACAAGTGTATATTTTTGCTTACAAATGTATAGTTCTCTTGCTGGTTTTCATCACGGCGATTCCCGTGTTTGACGTCAGAAAATGGAATGAAAGTATTGGCACGGAATTTGCTTCTTAAACATCAATGAATGGCACAAGCGATCTTTGGCGAGAAGCTGCCATGATTCGATGGATGTTCATGCAACAAGCGCTACGGGCTAGGACGAGGAGGACAGTGAATGGCTCAGACGAATGAAAAACTGCTTGCCGAAAAAGAGCGGATACTGCGTGGAGGTGCGCAGAAATATCACGAAAAAAACGCGGAACAGGGCAAACTGTTTGTCCGCAAGCGCCTGGAACTGCTGTTTGATCCCGGATCGATCGTGGAAGATGGACTGTTCGCCAATAACGAGGATCCCGATTTGCCTGCCGACGCCACGGTGACAGGCATCGGAACCATCGGGGGGCGGCCGGTCTGCTTTTTTGCCGCTGATTCAACCGTGAAGGCCGGTTCCTGGGGAGCCAAATCGGTCGAAAAGAACATCCGGATTCAAGAGAAGGCCATGGCTTTGAAAATCCCGATTCTCTATCTGATCGATTCAGCCGGTGCCCGGATTACCGATCAGATTGAGATGTTTCCTGGCCGCCGTCATGCTGGAAGGATTTTTTACAACCAGGTGCAATTGTCCGGAGTGGTGCCGCAGATCGCGATTCTGTTCGGTCCATCGCCGGCCGGCGCCGCTTATGTGCCCGCCTTTTGCGACTTGGTGATCATGGTGGAACACAATGCCAGCGCCTATCTCGGTTCGCCGCGGATGGTTGAAGTGGCGATCGGGGAAAAGGTGAGCATGGAAAAGATGGGCGGCGCCAGGATGCATTGTACCGTGAGCGGTCTGGGGGATGTGCTGGTGCAAACGGAGGAAGAGGCCATCGAGGTGTGCAAACAATACCTTTCTTACATGCCTCAGAACTTTCGCGAAAAACCGGCTGTCGTCGAGACCCGGCCGCCGGCAGAAGGGCGCCGGATTGGCGAGATCATCCCGGAGAACCAGAATGCGCCGTTTGACATGTACGAGTTGATCGATCGGATCATCGACCGGGACAGCTGGTTCGAAATCAAGAAACTGTATGCCCCCGAGATCATTACCGGCTTGGCGCGGATGGATGGCAAGGTGGTCGGCATCGTCGCCAACCAGCCCAAGGTGAAAGGCGGCACGCTGTTTATCGATTCGTCGGACAAGGCGGCACGGTTTATCTGGTTGTGCAACGCTTTTTCCATTCCGCTGTTGTTTTTGGCGGACGTGCCCGGTTTCATGATCGGCTCGCAGGTGGAGCGGGCGGGGATCATCCGCCATGGCGCGAAAATGATTTCTGCCGTCTCCGAGGCGACGGTGCCCAAACTCTCGGTGATCGTCCGCAAGTGTTATGGCGCCGGTCTGTATGCCATGGCAGGGCCGGCCTTTGAGCCGGACGCTTGCATCGCTTTGCCGTCTGCCTCCATTGCTGTCATGGGGCCCGAGGCGGCAGTCAACGCGGTGTACTACAACAAAATTCAGGAACTTCCCGAGGAGGAGCGGGCGGAGTTTATTGTCCGGAAACGCCAGGAATACGCGGCGGATATTGACATTTACCGCGTTGCTTCCGAGCTGATTGTGGATGAGATTATTCCTTTTGACCATTTGCGCCAGGAAGTCATTCGCCGTTTCCGCCTGTACGAGAGCAAAAGCGTGACCCTGCCCGAAAAACGCAATCCGGTTCATCCCGTCTAGATGACCTGCCGGTTCCTTTGCTACATGCGATTTGGCTTGCGATTTTTGCGATTTTAAAGATAAATGCACAGATACATTCTTGTGATGCCATGCTTTCAACTAAAATACTCTAAACTTATCCGATAAGGGAGATGTGTTCGCATGAATGTGACATCCAGCATGAGTGGGACTGTGTTTCGGATTCTGGTTCAGCCGGGGGATCAGGTGAACCCGGGTGACGAGGTGATGATTTTGGAATCAATGAAAATGGAAATCCCGATTGTCGCTGAGGAGGGCGGCACTGTAAAAGAAGTCCGGGTCGCGGAGGGAGAGTTTGTCCAGGAAGGCGATGTGGTGGTCGTGCTCGGGTAACGAGCGGGCATGGGCTCGGATTGGGGCTGAAAGCGCAGGGGAAGAGTCTAAGGTGAAACACGTGCTGCGGACACCGACAAGTGACTGTGTTCGGGGAGTGAGGAAGGAGTGGAAAGAGATGTCATACTTTAAGAAAATTTTGATTGCCAATCGCGGTGAGATCGCCCGCCGTGTCATCAAAACTTGCCGAAAGCTGGGCATTCAAACGGTGGCCGTTTATTCGGAAGCGGACAAAGAGATGCCCTTTGTCAGGGAGGCGGATGAGTCGGTCCTGATTGGACCGGCTCCGGCCGCCAAAAGTTACATGGACATTGAGAAAGTCCTGGATGCCGCCATCGCTACGGGTGCCGAAGCGATCCACCCGGGTTACGGATTTTTGTCGGAAAATCCGGCGTTTGCCCGTCGCTGTCTGGAAAAAGGGCTGGTCTTTATTGGGCCTCGTCCGGAAGTGATTCAGGCGATGGGCAGCAAGATAGCATCGCGCCGCAAGATGCAGCAGGCCGGGGTTCCGGTCGTCCCCGGATGTGACGAGGACATTCCGACAGTTGAAGATGCGCGGCGCATCGCGGCGGAGATCGGGTATCCCTTGATGCTGAAAGCCAGCGCTGGCGGCGGCGGGATCGGCATGCAAGTGGTCCGTACGCCGGAGGAGTTGGAGAGGGCATTTGCTTCCACCAGGCAGCGGGCGCAAACCTATTTTGGCAGCGGGGAAGTGTTTCTTGAAAAATGGATCACCCAGCCGCGGCACATTGAGGTGCAGGTGGCGAGGGATGCGCACGGTCAAGGCATTCATCTGTTTGAGCGTGAATGCTCCATTCAGCGCCGGCACCAGAAAGTGCTGGAGGAAACCCCTTCCCCTTTCCTGGACGAGAGGATGCGGGAGGCGCTGTTTGCGGCAGCGATCCGGGGCATGGAGGCGATTGATTACACCAATCTGGGAACGATGGAATTCATTTTTGACGGTGAGGGCAATTTTTATTTCCTCGAAATGAACACCCGCCTCCAGGTGGAACACCCGGTCACCGAAGAGACGACCGGGTTGGACCTGGTGGAGTTGCAGCTGCGGATTGCGGCGGGCGAGCCCCTTGGCTTGGCGCAGGAGGCGATCAAACAAACGGGCCATGCCCTGGAATGCCGGATCTACGCAGAAGATCCGAAAACCTTTCTTCCTTCTCCGGGCAAGGTGGAGCGATTGGTATTGCCGGAAGGCGCGCGGTATGATTTCGCGGTAGAGGAAGGAAACCAGGTGACGCCGTTTTACGATCCGATGATCGGGAAGGTGATTACCTCCGGTGCGACGCGGAAAGAAACGATTGAGAAGATGATCCGTGTGCTTTCAGAGATGATGGTGGAAGGTTTGAAGACCAATCTGCCATTATTGCTTGAGGTGTGCCGGAATGAAGCGTTTCAGGAAGGACGGTTTGACACCGGTTTTTTGGCGCACATGGGAAAATAACCTGTAACTTGACGGTAGACGATGCCCAAGCGAGGCTGGTTGGAGAAAGGGGAGACGAAGGTGAACATCGACAAATACTTTGAGGAATATGAAATTGGGGAGCGTTTCGTATCGCGCGGCCGGACGGTCATGGAGCCAGAGAAATGGGGGGTCAGAGATGCGTTTTCCGCCGTATTTTCAAGAGGAGCACGAAGCGTTGCGGAAAGTGATCCGCAAGTTTGTCGCCAATGAGGTGGCGCCATACGTCGAGGAGTGGGAGGAAAAAGGCGAGTTTCCGCGGGAGATTGTCAAACGGATGGGAGAGTTGGGCTTTTTGGGATTGCGCTATCCGGAAGAGGTGGGCGGACAAGGGGGAGATTATTTTTCCGTTATCGTCTTGGCGGAAGAAATGGCCCGTTGTGGGGCCGGGGGATTTCCGATGGCGATTGCGGTGCAGACCGACATGGCGACGCCGCCGATCCTGGAATTTGGCACGCCGGATCAGATTGAGCGCTTTTTGAAGCCGGCGATCCGCGGGGAGAAATTGGCGGCCATTGGGATAACCGAGCCCAACCACGGATCTGATGTGGCGAGTATCCAGACGCGGGCCGTGCGTGACGGGGATGATTGGGTGATCAACGGAAGCAAAACGTTTATCACCAATGGCCCGCGGGCTGATTTTATCACGATGGTGGTTCGAACGTCGGATAAACCGGGGTACGAGGGGTTGAGCCTCTTTCTGGTGGAGCTGGACCGGCCCGGTGTGACGATCAGCAGGAAGTTGGATAAGGTTGGCATGCGTTCTTCGGATACGGCTGAAATCGTTTTTGACCATGTGCGGGTGCCGCAGGAAAACCTCCTCGGCGAAGAGGGGAAAGGATTTTACCAGATCATGTGGCAGTTGCAGGGAGAACGCCTCATCGGGGCGGCCGGTGCTGTCGGCATGGCACAGTACGCATACGAACTGGCCCGCGATTACGCCAAAGAGCGGAAGGCGTTTCATCGACCGCTCAGCCAATTTCAGGTGGTCGCACACTTGCTGGCTGAAATGGCGACGGAAATCGAGGCGGCGCGTCATCTGACTTACGCGGCAGCCTATCGCTTTGCTCGAGGTGAAGTGCCGACGAAAGAGATTTCCATGGCGAAACTGGTTGCCGCCCAGGTGGCCCATTGGGTGGCGGATCGGGCGTTGCAGATTTTCGGCGGGTACGGTTATATGATGGAATATCCGATCCAGCGTATCTGGCGTGATACGCGCTTGTACCGGATTGGCGGCGGGACGGATGAGATCATGAAAGAAATCATCGCCAAACAAATGAACATCTGAGCACGGTAAAAGGGGGGATGAAGGTGTCTCACTGGATTTTTACGGAAGAGCATCAGATGTTTCGGAAAAGTGTCCAGAAATTTGTGGAAAAAGAGATCCTGCCGCATGTTGAAGAATGGGAACAGGCAGGTGAGGTGCCGCGCCAGCTTTTCCGGCGATGCGGTGAATTGGGATACCTGGGCCTGAAGTTTCCGAAGGAATATGGGGGAGCGGGGGCAGATCTCGTCACAGAGGCGGTCTTTATTGAGGAACTCTCCAAGTGCGGTTCAGGTGGCGTGGCTGCGGCCATCGGCGCACATGCAAATATTGCCATGACGCCCGTCTGGAAATACGGGAACGAGCAGCAGAAACGCAAGTATCTGGAACCGGCCATTCGGGGCGAGATGATCACCGCGCTTGGCATTACCGAACCCAATGCGGGATCCGACGTGGCCGCCATTGCCACAACAGCCAGAAGAGAAGGGGACCACTATATCCTCAACGGCAGCAAAATGTTCATTACCAATGGAGTCCATGCCGATTACGTGTGCGTCGCGGCGAAAACCGATCCGTCACGAGGGCACCGCGGGATCAGCCTGTTCATCGTCGAGAGCAAGTGGCCAGGGTTTAGAGTCGGAAAGAGCCTGCGGAAACTGGGCTGGCGTTCATCGGACACCGCTGAGCTGGTTTTTGAAGATGTTCGCGTACCGGCAGAAAACCTGCTGGGTGAAGAGAACCAGGGCTTCTACTATATCATGAAGAACTTTCAGTGGGAGCGCATCTGGCTGGCCCTGTCCAGTGTGGCCCTTGCGGAAAAGGCCCTGGAAGATGCGATCCGCTACAGCCAGGAACGCACGCAATTTGGCCGGACGCTCAGCCAGTTTCAGGCGCTGCGGCACAAAATGGTGGATATGGCGGTCGATTTGGAGAAGGCGCGTCACTTGACCTATTACGCCCTTTATAAATACGCGCAAGGGGAAGATGCGGTGATCGAGACGACGATGGCCAAAGCTTACGCCGGCGAGATGGTCAGCCGGGTGACGGATATGGCTCTGCAAATTCACGGCGGGAACGGATACATGATGGAGTATCCGGTTCAACGTTATTGGCGGGATGCCCGTATCCAGTCGATTGGCGGCGGCACAACCCAGATCATGAATGAGATCCTGGTAAAGCGATTGGGAATCGTTGAGAACCAGTGAGAAAGGGTTGCGGGCAAACGTGACGACGAGAAGGCTGATCCTTGAACAAATGGGTGTATCCTGTCTGACACGGCAGACGGGATGCGCTCTATTATTTTGGAAAAAATAATTAAAAAATTGTTTTAAGAAAATACTTTAAGATATTAATGAAATATATTATGATATGATTGTGAATTTTATCCTGTATATCCTGTATAGAGGAGGGGTCGTTGTGAATTCCGTGACGTTGATTAACCGGGTTGCCATTGGCGACATTATCCGTCGCAGCGCGAGGAGGTATCCCAGCAAAACCGCCATCGTGGATGGAAAGCGGCGAATGACCTTTCAAGAATTGGAGGGACAATCCAACCAATTTGCCCACTATCTGCTCAGCCAGGGATTTCGGAAGGGGGACAAGATTGCGACCATCTGTCAAAATTCTGCAGACTTTGTTGTCGCAATGTTCGGAATCCATAAGGCGGGAATGGTGTGGGTCCCCATTAACCCGGGGCTTGCTCCTGCGGATATCCAGTATATTCTTACCCATTCCGAAGCCCGGTTGGTGATCGTGGATGATCAATTATTCGCCAATCCTTCCCTGCGGAATCTGCTGATGGAGACCGTGGACAAGATGGTGATCATCCCGTATGCGGGTCTGCCGTCTGAGGATGGTCTGCCAATTATTGAAAGCGCTTTAGCGCTTCAGCCGACGGAAGAGCCTCTCCTGGAAATCGCGGAACGGGACGTGGCGCAGATCATGTACACCAGCGGGACCACCGGACGGCCAAAGGGCGTGATGCAGAGCCATCTTGCCGTCTACATTGCGTCATTGGGGAACATTATCGAAATGAATCTGAGAGCGGACGATGTTGCGACTGCGATGATGCCCCTTTTTCACTGTGCGCAGCACAGCATGCTCACCTCGTTTCTTCACATTGGCGCGACCAACGTGATTCTTCGCGGCTTTGATCCGGTAACGCTGATGGCAACTATCGAACGGGAGAAGATCACGTGGGTGTTTGCCTTGCCGATGATGTACCGCGTGCTGCTGGATCACCCGGAACGTGCGAGCTACGATTTGTCCAGTCTGAAATTTTGCCTTTATGCGATGGCACCCATGGACGAGAACACCTTGCGGCGCGCGATTGCGGAGCTGTGCCCCAATTTTGCGCTGGGCAGCGGACAGACGGAGATGTATCCGGGCACCACGTTTTTCAAGCCGGAAGAGCAGTTGCGCCGTTTCGGATCTTACTGGGGAAGCCCTTCAATTATCAATGACACCGCGATCATGGATGAGGAAGGAAACTTGCTTCCGCCCGGACAGGTCGGAGAAATTGTCCACCGCGGTCCCAATGTGATGGAGGGATACTACAAAAATCCGGAGGCCACTGCCGAGAGCCGCCTGCACGGTTGGCATCACACGGGTGATCTGGGGATGTTTGATGCCGATGGGCAACTTCTTTTTGTCGATCGGAAGAAAGACATGATCAAAACCGGCGGTGAGAATGTCCCCTCGATCAAGGTGGAGCAGGTATTGCTCAGCCATCCTGCGGTGGCCAATGCGGCGGCGGTCGGCCTGCCCCATCCCCGGTGGTCCGAGGCGGTCACCGCACTTGTCACCCTTAAGCCCGGCGCTCGGGCAAGCGGGGAAGAACTGATCCAATTCTGCAAAGGACATTTGGGGGGCTTTGAAGTTCCGAAAGCGGTTCAAATCATCGAACAGTTCCCGATGACAACAACGGGGAAAATCCAGAAACACGTATTGCGCGACACGTACCGTGATTTCTATGCGAAGGAATCTGTCTGAATCATCAAAAACCATGATCGGATGGAGGCGACAGAAGGATGAAGCAGCATACTGTCAGCGAAGCGCTGCGGGATGCCGCCCGCCGGACTCCCGGCAAACCTTTTTTCTATTACCGGAATCAGGAGTTCAGCTACAAGGAACTGGATGAACACTCGGATCGCCTGGCTTCTGCGTTGATGGAACACGGAATACAAAGGGGGGACAAGATCGCCATCCTGGCCCTGAATCAACCGGAGTGGCTGATCACCTTCTTTGCCGCGGCCAAGATCGGCGCCGGCGTGGTGGCTTTAAATGCTCGCTATCGTGAGACTGAACTGGAATACATGCTCAATCGATCAGCGGTCAAGTTGCTGATCAGTGTGGATGAAACACCGGAGTTCAATTTTCGCGACTTTTTCTATGCCTTTCGCGAGAAAATCCCGACGGTGGAGCGGTTTGTCTTTATCGGCGAAGGGTTTCCCGGAAGTTTGTCATTTGAGGAATTGCTGGCATCCGACGCGCGTACCGACCTCCTGGCAAGTGCCGGCCAGGAGGTGGCCGAAGATGACACCATGATCATCATTTACACTTCGGGTACCACAGGCCGGCCTAAGGGAGCGATGCTGACGCACAAAAGCATGCTGGCTTCCGCCAGAGCGCAAGCGGAACACCTTCGGATCACGGAAGAGGATATCGGTACAGGGCATCTGCCCCTCAACCATGTCGGAGGGATTACCTGTGCCGTGATGGTCGCGCTCGTCAGCAACAGTTCGGTGGTCCTGATTCCTCATTTTCGTCCCGATCTGGTTCTGGAGGCCGTTGAGAAGCACCGGATCACGATCTTGGGCGGCGTTCCGACCATGTTTGTGATGATGTTCAACGTGCCTCAGTTCGATAAGTACGACGTTTCTTCGGTCCGCCTGTGCGTCGCCGGCGGTTCCAACGTCGAACCGCAGTTGTGCCGATTGATCAACGAGCGATTTCCCGGTGCGAAACTGGTCAATCTGTACGGTGCCAGTGAAACATCAGGGGCATGTGTGATATCGCGGCTGGATGACACACCGGAAAAGGTGGCCCAGAGTATTGGGGTGATCATCGGCGATTTCCAGATGAAGGTGGTAGGGCCAGGGAAGGAGGAATTGCCGTTAGGCGAGATCGGAGAGCTGGCCATCAAGGGAGATTGCGTGGCCAAAGGGTATGACGGTTTGGAGGCAGAGACGAAAGAGGCGTTTTCTGCGGACGGTTGGCTGTACACCGGTGATTTGGCCTATCTGGATGAAGAAGGATACATCTACCTGAAAGGCCGGAAAAAAGAGATGTATATCCAAGGGGGATTCAACGTCTATCCCGCTGAGATTGAGAATCTCCTGACAACGCATCCGAAAGTGGCCATTGCCGCCGGAATCGGCATTCCGGATCCGGTGTTTGGAGAGGTGGGGAGGTTTTATATCCTGCCCAGGCCGGGGTGCGAGGTGACGGAAGAGGAGTTGAAGGCGTTTTGCCGGAAACACCTGGCCGATTACAAAGTGCCGAGGGAATTTGTCATTGTGGATGAGCTGCCATTGACACCGGCTGGAAAGGTGCAAAAGTCGGTGCTGAAGCAGCAGTATGAAGCAAGCAAAAAAACACTCTAAAATATTTTGCGAAAAATGGATCTTTAAATTACAATCCGAACATTGTATGATAATCATTGTGAAAGCGCTATCCTTTTGGGCGGGCGATTTCTTACAGCGATATTCATGGAGGTGTCGGCAGTGAACATTGGGAAAACGCTTTCAATCAATGCCATCAGGATTCCTGATCACGAGGCCTTGGTCTGCGAGGGAAGGCGGTACACTTACCGGCAGCTGAACGAACAGGTGAACCGGCTGGCCAACGGTTTGCTGAAACTCGGAATCCGGAAAGGGGACAAAATCTCCCTTGTGATGACCAATTCCGATCATTTCGTGATCAGTTATTATGCGATTCTCAAGGTGGGTGGCGTCGTCGTGCCCATCAACTTCCGCCTCACGGCACCCGAAATCCAGTACATTCTGGACCACTCCGACAGCATTCTGGCGATTGCCGATGGGGTGCTGGCTGAAACGGTTCTGACAGCGGCCAGGGAGGTCCCGGCTATCCGGTCAGTCTATGTCGTTGGTGATCAGCCGCCGGAGGGAAGCCTGCCATGGACCAGCCTGCTGGATGAGTCGGCGGCTGAGCCAGAGGTGGAAGTAGAGGAATCGGATGACTGTGAGATCCTGTACACCTCGGGGACGACCGGCCGGCCGAAAGGGGCGCTGTTTGATCATCACCGGATTCTGTATGTGGGGATGAACATCATCGCCAGTATGAGCGTCAATCCGCGAGACCGGTTGTTGCATGTGGCGCCGCTGTTCCACAGCGCACAATTAAACCTTTTTCTGGTATCCGGAACATACGTGGGGGCTACCCATGTGGTGATGCGCGAATTTCATCCGGTGGAAGTGATGAAAACCATCCAGGAGGAAAAAATCACTCTCTTTTTCGGGGTGCCGACAATGTATTCCTATATGCTGCAAGTGCCCGCAGGCACATTTGACCTGACTTCGGTGCAGCGTTGCGCCTACGGTGCGGCGCCGATGGCGCCCGAGGTGGTCAAGCAGAGCATGGAGATGTTTCAGACCGACCAATTTTACAACTTATGCGGTTTGACGGAGGGAGGGCCAGGAGGCGTATACCTGCCGCCTGAACGGCATTTGGACAAACTGGGTGCCGGTGGTATTCCGGTCATCAACACGGAAGTGCGCGTGGTGGATGACGCCGGAAACGATGTGCCGCCAGGCGTGGTCGGGGAGATGATCATTCGCGGCGAGACGGTGATGAAAGAGTATTACAAGAATCCCCAGGCCACGGCGGAGGCCATCCGCGACGGCTGGCTGTACACCGGGGATCTGGCCGTGCTGGATGAAGACGGCTACCTCACGCTGGTTGACCGGAAGAAAGACATGATCATCTCCGGCGGGGAGAACGTGTACTCCACAGAGGTGGAACAAGTGTTGTATGCCCATCCGCATGTGTTGGAGGCGGCTGTGATTGGATTGCCGCACCCGGTCTGGGGGGAGGTGGTCACGGCGGTGGTGGTTCCAAAACCGGGCCATGGGATCAATGTGGACGAGTTGCAGGATTTCTGCCGGAAATCCCTGGCAGGATATAAAATACCGCGGAAGATTTTCTTTGTCGAGCAGCTGCCGCGAAATGCGTCAGGAAAGGTTTTGAAATATCAATTGCGCCAGACTTACAAGCATGCCGCTCAACAAGATCAATCCGTATAACCATAACAAAGAATAAAAAACGACTCTGAAGGAGGGAAGCCTTCAAGGCGGCAAACGATGATGATGGTCGTTCCTTTGACGATGCGTTCCATTCTGGAGAGGGCCAATCGCTTCTTTCCGAAAAAAGAAATTGTCACCCGCACAGAAAATGGACTGTTTCGCTACACGTATCGTGATTTTTACCAGCGGACGGTTCGTTTGGCCAGCGCGTTGCAACGTCTGGGGATCAAAAAGGGGGAGAGAGTGGCCACCTTTGCCTGGAATCATTACCGTCATCTGGAAGCCTACTTTGCCATCCCTTGCATGGGGGCCGTCCTGCATACGGTGAACATCCGGTTGTCGGGGGAGCATATCGTTTACATTCTCAATCATGCGGAAGATCAGCTTCTCCTGGTGGATGAGTCCCTGGTGCCGCTCATTGAGGCGATTCAGGATCAGCTCAAGACGGTGAAAGGGTATATCATCATGACGGACAAGGAGGAGTTGCCTGCGACCAAGCTCCAGCCAGCATACCATTATGAACGTCTGCTGGCGGAGGCCGATCCCGATTACCGTTTTCCCGATGACATCGATGAAAACGATCCGATGGGGATGTGCTACACTTCCGCCACCACCGGCAATCCCAAAGGGGTGGTCTACACGCACCGGGCCATCTATTTGCACAGCTTGGCCGTCGGTTTGGCCGACACCATCGGACTTTCCGAACGAGATACCATTTTACCGATAGTGCCGATGTTCCACGCCAATGCCTGGGGGATGCCGTTTGCCGCGACGCTGTTCGGCACGAAACAAGTCTATCCGGGTGTCGGGCCAACCCCGAAAGATTTTATCCAGCTCATTCAGGATGAGAAGGTGACGATTTCTGCGGGCGTGCCGACCATCTGGATCGGAGTATTGCAGGAGCTGGAAAAGGGAGATTATGACATTTCCCATCTGAAAACGGCATTATGCGGCGGTTCTGCGGCTCCGAAGTCACTCATCCGGACGTTTGAGGAGAAATATAACGTGATCATGATGCATGCCTACGGAATGACAGAAACCTCTCCTTTGGCCACCGTTGCCCGGCTGAAAAGTTATCAGGAGGAACTGCCGTTTGAGGAGCGTCTCAATATCCGGGCGTCACAGGGGATTCTCGTGCCTGGCCTTGAAATTCGGGTGGTGGGTGAAAACGGCGATGTCGCCTGGAACGGAAAAGAGATGGGTGAAATATACCTGCGAGGGAACTGGATCGCCAGCGAATATTATCAAGATGAGCGAACGAAGGATACTTTTGTCGACGGCTGGCTGCATACCGGCGATGTGGCCACCATTGACGAGGAAGGGTACATCCGTCTGGTGGACCGGACCAAGGATTTGGTGAAAAGCGGCGGGGAGTGGATCTCCTCGGTCGACCTGGAAAATGCCCTCATGGCCCATCCTGCCGTCCTTGAGGCGGCGGTTATCGCGGTGCCTCATCCCAAGTGGCATGAGCGGCCGCTCGCCTGTGTCGTTTTGAAGCCCGGCCAGGAGGGAAAGGTGAGCAAGGAGGAGCTGCTGGATTTTCTGCGGCCGCAGTTTGCCAAATGGTGGATTCCGGATGACGTGGTCTTCTTGAAGGAAATTCCTAAAACCAGTGTCGGCAAATTCTTAAAGCGGGGGTTGCGCGAACAATTCAGCCAGCATTATCAATCTGCCACGTAACGGACGTTTAGGTTTGGAGGATGGCTTCTTGGCCTTTGCCGTTTTTGGGGCGGCCTGCTTGATGGCGGGCCGCCTTTTCATTCTTGAAAAGGATGCCGGAAGCTCTTTGGAAAAATCATGTTTGCAGTTGCAAAACCGGGATAGTCAGGTAAGATGGATATTATAGAAGAAAAAATCGCCTGTTGAGGAAGGTATTGGTATGGAGAGTCTCAACCGGTTGGAAGGGTGGTTTTCACCTGTCAGCATGTTGCAGTCGGGAGCGCTGACAGCCACCTCCATGTACAACCTGGCCCAGTTCAAACAGCTCTTGATGAAGCAACTGGCTGCACAGCTCGTTGAAGCACAGGATATTGACATGGTGCAAAACAGCGGAAACGCCTCCGCGCCCGTTTCAGGATTGTCAGCGGCAGATTGGCTCGGAATGAGACGCCTGTTGGAGAACGCTGCAGCCTCAGCTGACCCCGGAAAGGATGTGCCTGCACCATCTGCCTTTTCTGGGATCATTGCTGCCGCATCCAAGCGCTACGGCGTACCTGCTCGCCTGATCGAGGCGGTCATTCGGCAGGAGTCCGGCTTCAACCCGTGGGCCGTATCACCTGCGGGAGCCCAGGGGCTGATGCAACTGATGCCAAAAACGGCAGCCTCCCTTGGTGTGACCAATCCCTTTGACCCGGTACAAAATATCGATGCGGGCACCCGATACCTGAGACAGTTGTTGGACCGCTATGGCGGCAATGTGAGGCTGGCGCTGGCGGCATACAATGCGGGGATGGGCAATGTGGATCGGTATGGCGGGATTCCTCCGTTTCGCGAGACGCAACAATATGTTGACCGGATTATGAGGATGCTGGGCGCTTGAAACCAAACATACTTGTTGATTTAATCTCTTTTTTGGTCCATAATTAAATATGTGGGAAGTATGGGTTCATTCCCCAGATGAGAAAATAGATGCCAGAGGACGGCTTTCATGAAGGAAAGAACGCTTTGTGGAGAATGGACAGCCTTCTGGTTGGTTTGGCATGAATGTTTGTTGGAAGACGTCCTTCCAAAAAACAGAGGAGGTATGGGAGATGGCAAAACACGAACTTCCTGCATTGCCATACGCATTTGATGCGTTGGAGCCGCACATTGATGCGCAAACAATGGAAATTCACCATGGCCGCCATCATGCGACCTATGTGAATAACCTCAATGCGGCGCTGGAAGGACATCCGGAGCTGCAGCAGAAGTCCGTTGAAGAACTGATCAGCGATTTGAACAGCATTCCTGAGTCGATTCGCACGGCTGTACGAAACAATGGCGGTGGACACGCAAACCATTCCCTGTTCTGGGAAATCATGAGTCCGCAGGGTGGCGGCGAGCCGAAGGGCGCTTTGGCTGAGGAGATCAACAAGACGTTCGGGAGCTTTGAAAAATTCAAGGAAGAATTTACAAAGGCAGCTGTCGGCCGGTTTGGAAGCGGTTGGGCCTGGCTGGTGGTTGACGGCGGAAAGCTGGCCGTCATGAGCACCGCCAATCAGGATAACCCGTTGATGGAGGGAAAGACGCCCATTCTCGGTCTGGACGTCTGGGAGCATGCCTATTATCTGAAGTACCAGAACCGCCGTCCGGATTACGTCGCCGCTTGGTGGAATGTGGTAAACTGGGATGCAGTCAGCGAGCGTTACGCGAAGGCCAAATCGTAACAAATCGTCATGGCCATGTATTAAGACGTTTAGCGAAAGAGGGAATCTGCGCAAGCAGGTTCCCTTTTCTGATCGTGCGTGCCCATGTGACACATGTTCATGCGGGATTGCCGGTTTCGGGCAAGCTTGCCGTCGCGTTTGCCGTTGCAGTTGTCTTTTTCAGTCAGGGTATGATATGTTCATTTCGTATGGAAACGTGAGTTAAATGTGTCTTGTGATGTGGATTCTTAGAAGGAGGATAAGGATTGTTCCGGACGATTTTATTTGATGTGGACGGGGTGCTCTTGAGCGAAGAGAGGTATTTTGACGCCTCTGCTTTAACGGTATGGGAATTGCTGAGCAGTCCTTTATACCTCAACCAGCTCGTGACGCCGTCGTTTCGCCCTGATCCGGAGGAGCCGGTGATTCGATTGTTGCGGAAAACCGTGTTTGATGAGGACAGGGTGCTTGACTTCATCAAGGAACGCGGGATTAATGCGAACTGGGATATGGTATATTTGGTTTTCAGCTATCAATTCATTCGTTTTTTGGAAGCAGCCCAACCCGGCTATCGGGAACAAGTGGCGGACTTGCTGTCCCGGCCGCTAACCGCGGAATCACTGGCTGTCTGTCGCACCTGGCAGGTGAGCTATTCTCCACAATGGGACGCCTTTGTGGCGGATTTTTCCCGGGGAACGGCGGAAAAGCAGGCCTTGCTTTTGGATCTCAACCGCATCGCAGAAGAACGGCTGGGGATGCACTGTGACGTTTTTTCCCGCCACTCGCCGTTGTGGGATCTTTGTCAGGAGGCGTTCCAGGAGTGGTATCTGGGTGAGGAGAAGTTCAGAGAGTCAACCGGTAAGCCGCCTAAGCAACCTGGCAAGCCGGGTTTCTTGCATGACGAGATCCCGATTGTGCCGCCAGAGAAAATGCGCGCATTCTTTGCCCGCTTACAGGAGATGGGGATCGAGCTGGGCATCGGGACAGGCCGGCCTA
>Ga0066871_100640_pt1 | contig 17814 bp, 14 predicted proteins | sample CeladaPassage60B_FD_62209 | JGI IMG/M metagenome (GOLD analysis project Ga0066871, IMG submission 62209) | Cellulose-adapted microbial communities from the Joint BioEnergy Institute, USA - Passage3 60B | ecosystem: Engineered > Bioreactor > Continuous culture > Unclassified | place: USA...
GATGGGATGCTGCAGGAGCCTATAAGGAGATGATGAGGATGGCAACCACTCCCCAGACCGTGGAACTGGACGTGCGTCCCTATTTGCGAAAAAAACTGGAGCCTTTTCAACTGATCATGGATACAGTCAAGTCGCTCGGTCCGGAAGATACGTTCATTTTGCATGCCACGTTCAAGCCCGTTCCGCTGCTTGGGTTGATGAAAACGAAAGGTTTTGCTTACAAGGCCGAGAAATTGGCGAAAGATCATTGGAAGGTAACGTTTGTCCCCAAGCACCGCAAAGGTGAATTGGCGGATGGGGCAGGGGAGGAAGACGCTCTCCGGGACGAGGAGCCTGTCGCTCAAAGGGCGGAGGGCGGCGATTCCCCGCAGACGATTGAATTGGACAACCGGGGGCTTGAGCCTCCGCAACCGATGATTCGCACCCTCAACGCCTTGGAAAGGTGCCGGAAAGGTGACCGGGTCGTCATCCACAACGACCGGGTTCCCGTGTTTTTGCTCGAAGAGCTGAAGGCGCTCGGCTATCCGTATACGGTCGAGGAGCAGCCGGATGGCTCCGCGCGTGTGACAATCCAAAAAACGTAAGGGAGGCCTGTCTGATGTTTCGCCTTCCTTTTCTTTTTATCTTGACGGGGCTGGCCTGTGTCGCTTTGTTCTCTCTCACGACGCTGCTGCAGGCGGCCGGCTGGATCGCCCAACCGCCGCGCAGCCCCGGCGGCTGGTTTCACGTTCATCTGCTCATTCTCGGTGGGGCGACGATGATTGCGATGGGTGCGATGTATCAACTTCTCCGCGTGATCCTCCAAAGGGAGGTGTTTAGCGAGAGGTTGGGGGATGTCCACTACCTGCTGTTCACCGCCGGCACAGCCGGTTTGCTTGCCGGGTTTGCCTTTGCACAAGTACAGTGGATTGCCGTTTTCGCCACGCTGGCCTGGCTCGGCATCTTCCTGTTTGCCGTCAATATGATGCTGACACTGCTCAAGGCTGCCCAGTGGAATCCGGTCACGCTCAGTGCCGCGGGCGCGATGTTCTATCTCGTGCTGACGGGGCTCGCTGGGGTTGCCATGGGTTTCAATTTCGCCTTCCATTTGTGGCCGGCTTGGCATGAAAGACTGTTTTACACCCATATTTGGCTGGGAACGGTTGGCTGGTTCGGCTTGCTGATCACCGGTTTCAGCTACAAATTGCTGCCGATGTTCTATTTGGCCCACGGGGTGCCGGAACGAACGGCGTACGCCGTCTTCTGTTTGTGGAACGCGGCGGTCCTGACGGGAGCCGTCGCCTTTCTGACGGCCGCGCCCTATCCTGTTATTCTTGTGGTTTTTAGTGTGTTGACCTTGGCGGTGTACGCGTACAACCTCTACATCGAACAGGTCCGCAAAGCGCGGCACAAAAAAAACCCCGGTGCCGGCGTGCTGGTGGCCGTCTACAGCACCCGGGCGCTGGCCGTGTTCATGACGGTGGCGATGGTCTATGCCCTGTTCGCTCCCGCTCAGGCGATGGATGAAAGGCCGATGGTGATCCTCGGTTGGGCATACCTGTGGGGCTGGGTGGTCTTAACGATTTACGGATATTTGTCGAAAATTGTTCCTTTTCTTTGGTGGACGTACAAGTACGGACCCCGCGTCGGCAACGAGACGACCCCGACGATGGCCGACTTGCTGGAAGACCGTCACGTCGCTTACGCGCTGACGGCTGTGGCGGCAAGCCTGATCGTGCTGATGGTCAGTCTGCGATTGGGCAACATGGCATGGACGCAATGGAGCGGCGCGGCGCTTTCGCTATTCTCGCTGTCTTATGTGGGCTTGATGGGGTGGGTGTTTACCCGATGACAAACCTGGCATGTACACGGGAGGTGCTTTGAATGGAAGCGGCAGACATCCGCGAGACGGAGATTCGGGAGTTGCTGAGACAGGTATACGACCCTGAACTGGGCGTCAACATTGTCGATCTTGGGCTGGTGTACGAGATTCGCCTTGAGGACGGGGATGTCTATGTGCGCATGACGCTGACGACGCCGGGTTGTCCGATGCACGACACCATCGCCGGCGGGGTTGAACGGTTGCTGCGGCTTCATCCGGGGATACGCTCCGTCAAGGTTGACGTCGTCTGGGATCCGCCATGGTCGCCCGGGATGATGTCGGAGGCAGCGAAAAAACATCTCGGCTTCGTTTAGGCTGATCGTCGGCTTCGTTTCAGCTGATCGCCGTTCCGGCCCTGCTGTGCCCGGTCCTTTTTGTTTTTGGACTTGAAGGCATGTTGACGACGCTCCCCTCCAGGCAGTATAGTTCAGACAGCGTTGTTTAAGAATGGAATATTTGTTAGGACAGGAAAATTTATGCTGCACAACCGAGGTATGGGAGGGATCAGGTCGTCATGAAACCGTTCTTGTATTTGCTGTTGGCTATCATCAGTGAAGTGATCGCGACCTCTTCGCTGAAAGCATCCCAGGGGTTTACCCGCTGGTGGCCCAGTTTATGGGTTGTGATTGGTTACGGAGCCGCGTTTTATTTGTTGTCACTGAGTCTAAAACACATCCCGCTTGGCGTCGCATATGCGATCTGGTCGGGCTTGGGGACGGTGGGTGTCGTGGTAATCGGCCTTATCGTTTGGCGCGAGACGCTGAACGTATACAGCGTGATCGGGATTGCGCTGATCCTGATTGGCACCGTGATCCTGAATTTGACCAAAGTGGAGGCGTGACGATTTAAAGACGTGACGATTCAACGTGGTGATTTTATGTTTTGGGACTTTTTGTCCGTGCATCTTTTTTTGTTTGCGTATCTTTACCTGACAGCGCGGATGAGGCGGGCGATGTTGCGCGCCGTGTGGGCAAGCAGGGCCCGGGATTCGCGAATGGCCTCTTCCAGCGTCATCGGCCGGTTCGGGATGGCAAAGAGGGCATCGAAGTGGCGGTTTAAAGCTTCCAGTGTATCCGCATCGCTGTCGAGGCTGCCGGAGATCAGGATGGTTCTCACGCCGTGCGCACGGGCCAGGCGGGCAAGGGTAATGGGCAATTTTCCCAGCAAGGTCTGATGGTCCGTCTTTCCCTCACCGGTGATCAGCCAGTCGGCCTGGCGCAGCTTTTCCGGGAGACCGGAGGCTTGCGCGACCAGTTCGGCGCCCGCATGCACCTTTCCCCCGATGCTCATGAGGGCGAACCCCAGCCCTCCAGCCGCTCCGGCACCGGGAAGGTGCTGATAGGAACGGCCGAGATGCCGCTCCACCTTTTCCGCAAAGGAAGCCAGCCCCCGATCCAATCGCTGCACCTGTTCCGGTGTGGCCCCTTTTTGTGGCCCGAAGACAAAAGAGGCTCCTTGCGGTCCGCAGAGCGGACTTTTGACATCGCTGGCGATGAGGATGTCCGTTTCCTTGAGGCGCGGATCCAGCGTGCTGTAGTCGGCGCGGACGATGCGGGTGAGCGCGTCGATCACGGAGCATGCCGGGGCCGGCACCTGTTTGCCATCCGCGTCGACAAAGGTGGCGCCCAAAGCCTGCAGCATGCCCAGGCCGCCATCGTTCGTCGCGCTGCCGCCGAGGCCGATGATGAGACGGCGGATGCCCTGGTCCAGCGCGTGGCGGATGCATTCTCCCAGTCCGTAGGTGGTCAGGTGAACAGGATTGCGCTTTTCCGGAGGCACCAGCGTCAGTCCGGCGACCGCTGCCGTTTCGATGACCGCCGTTTTTGCGTCAGTGCCAGGGGCGCCGGCCAAGATGCCGTAAAAAGTGGGGATGGCTGTGCCCATGGGCCCGGTGGCCGTCAGGCGGATGCGTTCTCCTCCCGTGCTGGCCAGCAGGGCGTCCACCGTGCCTTCGCCGCCGTCCGCCATCGGGACCACGTCCACCTGGGCATCCGGGATTTCGGCGAGAAGGGCGGAACGGATGATGTTGCCGACTTCGATGGCGCTGAGCGATCCTTTGTAAGAGTCTGGGGCAACGATAATGCGCATACTTTTTTGATCACCTCGTTGCAGCGCGTTCCGACTCGATAAGAGTATTCGGCAAAGTCGTTTTGATCCCTTTTACCTTTGTTAAGGAATAAATTTGTGGCCTGATGTTTTTGTGGCCTGAACCGCGCAAGAAGCAAATATCGCAAACAGTACCAAAAAACAGTAACAAAAAAGCAAAATATCGGGGCACACCTGTTACCCATAGGCTCCAGGTGTGCCCCGGTTGGCGAAAGGGTTCGATGGATGATGCCTGGATCATGCTTGGCCTGATTTGGCCTGTTCGCGCAAGACGTATTTCAGGATTTTGCCGCTGGCGTTGCGGGGCAACGCATCGACGAAGTGATACTGGCGCGGCCGCTTGTAGTCCGCCAGCTTGTCGCTGTTCTTGCAGAAGGCTTCCAGATCCTCAGCGGTCAAATTCGGGTCCTTTTTGACGACATAGGCCACGACGCGTTCTCCCCACATTTCATCGGGCACGCCGATGACGGCCACATCCAGGACGCCCGGGTGTTCGTAGAGGACATCCTCCACCTCCCGGGGATAGATGTTTTCACCACCGCTGATCACCATGTCTTTCAGCCGGTCGGCCACATAGAGGTAGCCATCTTCATCCAGGTACCCCAGATCCCCGGAGTGGTACCAGCCCTTGTACAGCGCTTCCGCGGTGGCTTCCTCCCGCTTGTAGTAGCCGACCATCATGCAGGAACCGCGGACGATGATCTCGCCGATCTCTCCCGGCCGGCAAATATCATCCGGGTCGGAGGGCTGGCCTTCGCGCGGGCGGACGACCCGTAGTTCATGGTTGATGCAGGCCTTTCCGGCCGAGCCGGCCTTGGTCAGCTGCTCATCCTCCAGCAGGAAGGTGACGGCAGGTCCCATTTCGGTCATCCCGTATGCCTGGATCAGATCGATGCCCAGTTTCTCCTTGCAAGCCCGGACCAGGGCGGGAGCCATTGGCGCCGCGCCGTATAATCCTTTGCGCAATGTGCTCAGATCGTATTGCGACAGGTCTTCCTGCAACAGCATATTCCACATGGTCGGCGCGGCGAAGAAATGGTCGATTCGCTCATCCTGTACCAGCTGCAAAATCTTTTTGGGTTCAAAGTGGTGCAGGATCACGCTGCTGGCGCCGATATGGACCCTGGGCAGAAAGACGCAGTGCAGTTCGGCGGCATGAAACATCGGTCCTACCGCCAGCCCCCGGCTGTTCGGAGTCAGTTTCAGGGCGCTGAGGCAGATCACGCTCTGCTCGATCATATCGCGATGGCGGTGCATGACCCCCTTGGGCCGTCCGGTCGTCCCGGAGGTGTACATGATGCTGTACAGATCGTTTTCCGATACCTCCACGTCGGGGCGGGTGTCGCTGGCCTCGGCCACTTTTTGCGCATAGCTGTGCGCATACGCCGGCGGCTCCTCGTCCACATACCAGAACTGGATAGACGGGAAACGGTCGTGAATTTTTTCCACCTGCTCCGCCAGTGCCTGTTCAAAGAGGACGACCTTCGGTTCGGCGTCCGAGAGGATGAAGGCCACCTCTTCCGACATGAGGCGGAAGTTGATCGGGTTGATAATGGCCCCGATTTTGGCGCATGCAAAGAGGCAGGTGATCAGTTCGTGCGTATTGTACAGGTAGGTGGAGACGCGGTCGCCCTTTTGCACGCCGGCTTCGATGAGAGCGTTGGCCAGCTTGTTCACCTGCTGGTTCCATTCCGCATAGGTCCAGCGGATGTTTTTCCGCACATCGTAAAGGGCTTCCTTGTCAGGATACCTGATGACGGTTTGATCGAACATGGTGCCCAGGGTATTGTAGAGTGCCACGCGCTTTCTCCTCCTTGTCACACTCGCATTGTATGCGCTTTCAAGAATAGCAAGTTTATCATAGCACATTTCGCATTGGCTGAACAATAGAGAATTTTGTCAGATGGATAATACTGAGACAACCGTATTGGAAAAAAATGTTTTTTAAAAATTACCTGTTAATCGATTATTTGTTATAATAAAAAAACCAGATTACATCATGGGGAGTGGTATGATGGACAAGCAGCTAATCATCCTTCATCAACGCAATCAATTGCTGGTCAAACTGCTATGGTTTTCACTGGCATTAGGGCTCATCGTCAATCTTGCGTCCAGATCGCAACCCATCACGATCATCATTCTGGCCACGGTTGGAAGCGCCTTTTGCCTTATCGCGACGTATATGATCCGGAAAAAGATGTTGGTTTCCCATCTCATGTACCTGGTGGTCGTTGCCCTGGCTGTCCTGACCTGGTTGCTGGTAGCCAATGCACCAAACATCACCATGTACTTTATGATCTACTACAGCCTGGCGGTCATTACGCTGTACCATGATTACAAGCCGCTTGTCTTTTCGGCAGGCATCGGCCTCGTCTTTACCAATCTTTTCTATTTTTTCTATCAGGATACGATGTTTGCGCAAATAGACATTAATGGCCTGATCTCTCTCAATTTGTTTGTGGTTTTAATCTCCGGCGCCTTGATCACGCAGAGTCTGATCGGGAAGAGGATGAGGGAGGAGGCGGATGAAAATCACCGCCAGGTGCTGGCCGCGAAAACCCGGATCGAGGAGGTGTACCAAAAGATCCAGGAAGCGGTGGAGGAATTGGGCCAAATCAGCACCCGGATGCAGGAGAATGTGAATGTGGCTGGAAGAATTTCCAGGGAGGTGACAGACGCGTTTTCCGAGATTGCCAGCGGTGTGGAATCCCAGGCTGAGAGCGTCAATCAGATTGGCGAGGCGATGGGGCAGATTGATCGGGGCATTGGAAGCGTGACCCATTCTTCCGCCATGATGAAGGAAATTTCTCATCTTACCGGGAAGATGACCCGGGACGGAAACCGGGAGGTGGCCGCACTGTCCGTGGAGATGGACAAGCTGAACGCGATCTTGGCGACCACGGTGCAGTTGATGGATGATCTGAACCGGCACAATCAACACATCGGCGATATTGTCAAGACGATCAACGAGATCGCGGAGCAGACCAATCTGCTGGCGTTAAACGCGGCCATTGAAGCTGCCCGGGCGGGAGAGCATGGACGCGGCTTTGCGGTGGTGTCGGAAGAGGTTCGGAAACTGGCCGAGAATGCACGGCAATCGACGAAAGAAATTGCGGCCATTCTGGAACAGATTCAACAAAAGGCAACTGAGGTGTTCCAACAAATGCATTCCGGAACGGACGCGTTTCGGGCCAGAAGACAGGTGGCTGAAAAGGTGGAGCATGTTTTTGCGGAGATCACCCGGAATACCGAAAAGGTGATCCAACAGGCGGCCGACGTGGAATCGCAGCTTCAACAACTGCAAAGCTCGTCACAACGGGTTGTTCATGAAGCCGCTGCGGTCGCTGGGATCACCCAGCAAGCCGCCTCATCGGTACAGGAGGTGCTTGCCGGGGTGGAAGAACAACAGCGCAGGGTGGAGAATATCGTCGCGAACTTCCGGCAGCTGGAACAAATGGCCCGGCAATTGAAAAACCTGACCGCCGTGGATGCGGGGTAAGTCGGGTGCTTACCCCGGCGTTGCGGCACAGCCCATTCCATGTTACTGGATATCGAACTTTACGGTTGGAAGCGAACGTTCCTGTTCAAACGCAAAAGCGAAACGGTATAGATTGGCTTCGTCAAACGGCTTTCCGATCAGCTGCATGCCGATGGGCAATCCCGAAGACGAGAAACCGCAAGGGACGGAGAGGCTGGGCAAACCAGCAAAGTTGGTGGGACTTGTCAAACGAACCAGCGCCGCCCGGACGTGTTCTTCCTGTCCACGGATCGATACCTGACGTTGTCCGATGTCCGGCGGCAGGATGGAAATCGTCGGCGTGACAATCACATCCGCTTCTTTCAGCGCATGCATATATTCCTGAACGGCCGCATGTTTCAGCTGCCGGGCATGGATATAAACATGCGCTTTTTCGTCTTGGCCGGTAAGCAACCGTTCTCGCACCTCCGGGTCGTATTGCGCTGATGTCTCCCGGAGCATGGCTTCATGGACCGCATAGGCCTCGCTTCGGATGGTGATTTGCTGTGCCGACAGGATGTTTTGTATGTTGGGCAGATCGATGACGCGGATTTCCGCCCCCAGGTTTTCGAACACGTTCAACGCGTTCCGAACCTGCTGCTCCACTTCTTCCTGCACATGTTCAAAGTAGAAAGAGGAAGGGACGCCGATGACGCTGCCCTTGATGCTTTGCCCGATGAGACGGGTATAGTCTTCCGCGCCGGCCTTTACGGCGTACGGATCCCGTTCGTCGTAACCGGCCAATGCGTTTAATAACAGTGCATTGTCCAATACGGTCCGGGTCATCGGTCCCACGTGGTCCAGCGTCCAGCTTAACGGATACACGCCGTACTTGCTGACAAGGCCAAATGTCGGCTTCATGCCGACAATGCCGCAACAACTGGACGGAATGCGTATGGAGCCGCCGGTGTCCGTCCCCAATGCGGCAAAGCACAAGGCCGCCGCGACGGCCGCCCCGGATCCGCTGCTGGATCCTCCCGTGATTTTGGACAAATTGTAAGGGTTTTTCACAGGGCCAAAAGCAGATCGGTCTCCCGTCGGGCCGTAGGCAAACTCGTGGGTGTTTAGCTTTCCGACAATCACCGCCCCGGCCTGCTTCAATTTTTCCACAACGGCCGCGTCGTGATCAGGAAGATAATCCTTGAAAATTTCTGAACCCATGGTGGTGCGGACGTTTTTCGTATAGATCAAATCTTTTAATCCGATTGGCACGCCATGCAGCGGCCCTCTCCAGTTGCCGGCGGAAATTTCCTTTTCCGCTTGCAACGCGCTTTCCATCGCTTGTTCATGCATGACGGTGATGTATGCGTTCAATACGGGATTGACCTGTTCGATCCGTTCCAAGAGCGTCCTTGTCACTTCGGCCGGTGATAGCTGTTTCGCTTTGAAGGCGTTCGACAATCTGGCGATATCCCATTGCAAGATGTCTGTTTGAGGTGTATTTGCCATATTGATCTTTCCTTTCGTTAACTTGGGTCAACTTGCCGTTTTCGTATTGGACGGGTTATGACCCGGTTTGACAAAGAGCATGGCCAACATGCCGACGACAACCGCCACTACGGCGGCCGTGAACATCGAAGTGTAACCGTAATGGGCGACCAAAAATCCGGTCAGCGTAGGCGCAACGATGGTGGCGATGTTGGTGAAGAAGTGCGTAACGCCGCCAAAGGTGCCTGCCCGATCGGGTTCCGTGTCAATAATCACGGACCAGTACACAGAGTTCGGCAGGAAATTGAAGGCGTTGCCGATGGCCATCAAAGCCATCACGGCGACAATGCTGTCGACGACGGGAATCAACAGAAAACAGATGGCTGTCAGGAAAAGGGAAACGACGGCAAGACCGGAACGGGCGATGCGCAGATTCCCCGTTTTGCGCCGCAGCGCGTCAGAAATTTTACCCCCCAACAGCACGGTGAAGCAGGCGCCCACCCAAGGAATCATGCCCAAATACCAGAGCGCGCTGAGTTGAAAGTTGAACACGTCCTGGAGATATTTTGGCGTCCAGGTGAGCAGAAGGAAGTTGACGTACTGAAAGGAAAAATAGCCGATGGTGTTGAAAACCAAGGTCGGATTTCGGAAGAAGTGGTACCATTTTACATTGGGATCTGCGGCGCCCACCGTTTTTTCGTTTTCCAGCAAATCAGCTTTGGACCGGATTTCCGCCAACTCTTCTTTAGACACTTTCGGATGATCCTCCGGCAAGTTGGTGAATACCTTGGCCCAGATGATCACCCAAATGATGCCGATGACACCGAGGATGATAAACATCATTTTCCAATTGGTAATGGATAGGAGCGCCACTGCGACGGGAGCGGTTAACAGTGCTCCCAGGGGCGTGCCCAAAAGTCCCAGTGCGACGGCAAAGCCTCTTTCTTTGGGCGCGGCCCAGTTGGCCATCGTGCGGTTGATGGTTGAAAAAGTAGGACCTTCCGCCAGGCCAAACAAGATCCGAAACACGGCAAATCCGGCCAGCGCAGAGCCGCCGAACAAAGCGAGGCCGATTTCACCCGCGTAGGCAGTGGCAATTTCAAACACCGACCATGCAAGCCCAGCGAGGATCCAAACAAATTTTGGTCCTTTGCGGTCCGCCAAAGCTCCTCCAAACAAGGCTCCGACCATGTAGCCGTAACCAAAATATCCCAGCACCGCTCCCCATGATGCGGCATCAAAACCAAAAGCGGCGATGATGTCTTTTTGCGCATAGGCGATCGCCCCGCGGTCCACATAGTTGACCACGACCATAAAGACAATCATCCCCATGATAAAGTAACGATAATTTCTCATCGCTTTCAACCTTTCTTGTAGTGATTTTCGCCAATCGTCACGATGTGGAAGCAGGACCCGGTTTTGGGCGCCTGATCTTATCATTACCGGATCTTATCATTTCATCATTGCGCCTGAGCATATATGATTTTTTTATGTATTTTTAGCATAATAGAATGAAATCAAAAAGTGAATAGCAGGCAAGTCGCGTGCCCTTCGGTTGACGGTTGAAAAAAGAAGCGGATATGATGATAGGCGTCATCGATCATATCTGGAGCAATGTCTGGAGCGTGAACGCGTTGTATCTGACATCGCGAAACGATTATAACACATGGAAAGCGGAAGGGTTCGCGCTGATCCCGGTCGTCAAAAAGATATGCGGGATCGAAGCGGAACAGTGGTTTGCCCTTGCGGAAAAACGGCAGAAAAACGAGTTTTTCGCCCTGTTGCAAAGCGGCCGCGGCGGACGGTACAGCTACCTGGGCCATGGTCTGTTCGGCGTGGTGAAGGCGAAAAACGGCCAGATGTGGTTCCGCGCCGGCGGCAGGGTGCGGAAGATCACCACCGCCGATCCACTGGCAACATTCAAACGGGAAATGGAGCGGTGGAGGGCGCCGCGGTTGCCGGAGGGGCCGGATTGGCTGGGCGGGGCGGCCGGTTATCTCGCTTATGATCTGGTTCGCTATTTCGAAAGGTTGCCGCAACTTTCGGCAGACGATCTGCGCTTGCCCGATTTTTATTTTTTGCTTTACCGGGATGTGATCGCCTATGACCACGCGGAGGCAGCGGCATACATCATCAGCAACGGGTTTGCGCAAGAAGGGGAAGGTTTCGACGCCGCAGCGGCCCGGGTGGAAGAGTTGCAGCGGGAACTGGAGGCATCCGGTCGTGAAGAGTTCGGCCGCGAAGCCGGGGACGGCGCGGCCTCGCCGGCCTCCCGCCTTTTCCATGGCAAGGATGGGCCGGGAGGTCCGATCCACTTGTCTTTGGACAAAGAGGCGTTCGTCCGGGCGGTGGAAAAGGTCCAGGAATACATCGCCGGCGGCGATGTTTTTCAGGTGAACCTTTCCCTGCGCCAGTCGCGGCCGCTCGTGGCCGCGCCCTGGACGATTTATTGTAACCTGTTGCAAATCAATCCCTCGCCGTACATGGCCTATTTGCAGGTGCCCGAATTTCAAGTTGTCTCTGGGTCGCCGGAATTGCTGATCAAAGTCAAAGGCTCCGGCATCCGTACGCGCCCGATCGCCGGCACGCGGCCGCGCGGCCAGAACCGGGACGAAGATTTGCGCCTCGCGCAGGAACTGCTGGCGAACGAGAAGGAACGGGCCGAGCACATCATGCTCGTCGATCTGGAAAGGAACGACTTGGGCAGGGTCTGCCGTTATGGCACGGTAGAGGTGAGCGAATTGATGGTCATCGAAGAATATTCGCACGTGATGCACATTGTCTCTGGCATCACCGGGGAACTGGACGAAGGCAAAGATGCCTATGACGCGATCCGCGCTTGTTTTCCCGGTGGGACGATCACCGGCGCGCCAAAAGTGCGAACGATGGAGATCATCGAGGAACTGGAACCTGTGCGGCGCGGGATTTACACCGGTTCGATCGGTTGGATCGGATTCAACGGGGACCTGGAATTGAACATTGTGATCCGCACCCTGTTGGCCAAGGACGGATGGGCGCATGTCCAGGCGGGGGCCGGGATCGTGATCGATTCCGATCCGGAGGCCGAATATCGCGAATCGTTGAAGAAGGCCGAGGCGCTTTGGCGTGCGTTCGAGATGAGCGGAGCAGGCATGCGGAAGGGCTGAGCCGGGTGTGATGTTGCGAATCGGCAGATGCCTAAATAGAAGAACAGGCGGGTGAATGAACATGGCACAGGCGGATTACGTCTATTTGAACGGCGATCTCGTGGAAGCGGAGAATGCCGTGGTTTCGGTTTACGATCACGGCTTTCTCTATGGTGCCGGCGTTTTTGAAACGTTCCGCGCGTATAACCGGCGGCTGTTTCTCTTCGACGCGCACATGGATCGCTTGTTCTCAGGCCTCTGGGAACTGGGGATTCGCCTTCAGATGAACCGGGAACAACTGCGGGAGGCGGTATTGCGGACCCTTGCCGCCAACGGCTTGCAAGACGCCTATATTCGCCTTTCCGTCACCGCAGGTGTGGCGGGGCTGGGCTTGTCGGCGGAAGATTACACGCGCCCCACCGTTTTGGTCATGGCAAAAGAGGTTCCGCGGTTTCCGGATGCGATGTACGAAAAAGGCAAACGGCTGCTCACCGTTTCGATTCACCGCAATACGCCCGAAGGCCATACGCGTCACAAGTCACACAATTTTTTGAACCAGGTTTTGGCGAAAAGGGAACTCGGGGAACAGGCAGAGGCGGAAGGGCTGATGTTGACGCGGGAAGGCTATGTCGCCGAGGGGATCGTCAGCAATATTTTTCTCATCCAGAGCGGGAGGCTTTTCACGCCGACGCTGGCGACCGGGATTTTGCCCGGCGTGACCAGGGCGTTTGTGCTGCGTCTGGCGGGTGAGCTGGAGATTCCCGCGGAGGAACGCGATTTTCGCCGCGAAGCGCTGTTTGCAGCGGATGAAGTGTTCCTGACCAATTCCATCCAAGAGATTGTCCCCGTGTGCGAGGTTGACGGGGTGACGATCGGGGAAGGAAAAAGGGGCCCGCTCACGCAGCGATTGCAGCAAGCTTACCGACAGCATGTGCAAACGGACAGCTGACCGGAAATGCAAAAATTCTTGTTATGCGATGCTCTGGGTGTGAACATTCACATCAGGAATGCCCCGGTTGCGGGGCAGTTTTTTCTTTTTTTGCCAGGAAAGTCAGGAAACTGATACAATAGAGGAAGCCGTCCGTATGACGAACTGATGGGAAAGGGGGCGTTGCGGTGAAAGTACGAAAAGCGATCATTCCCGCGGCGGGTCTGGGGACGCGCTTTCTGCCGGCGACCAAGGCGATGCCGAAAGAGATGCTGCCCATTGTGGACAAGCCGACGATTCAATATATCGTGGAGGAGGCGGTGGCCTCCGGAATTGAGGATATTATCATCGTGACGGGAAAAGGAAAAAGAGCGATCGAGGATCACTTCGATACCTCTTTTGAGCTGGAGTATCACTTGCGGCAGAAGGGGAAGCTGGACCTGCTGGAGGAAGTGAGGCGGCCTTCACAGGTGGAGATTCACTATATCCGCCAGAAGGAGCCGTTGGGGCTGGGCCATGCGGTGTGGTGCGCGCGGAAGTTTATCGGCGATGAGCCGTTCGCGGTGCTGTTGGGAGATGACATCGTTCAGGCGGAGGTGCCCGCCCTGAAGCAGATGATCGAGCAGTTCAACCGTTACCGGGCTTCGGTGATCGGCGTGCAACCGGTGCGCGTGGATGAGGTGGAACGCTACGGCATCGTGGAGGCGCAGAAGATCGATGAAGCTTTTTACCGGGTTCTTCACCTGGTGGAGAAACCGAAGCGGGACGAGGCGCCGTCTAACCTGGCCATTATGGGCAGGTATATCCTGACGCCGCGGATTTTTGACTTGCTGGAGAAGCAGCAGGCGGGCAGCGGTGGAGAAATCCAGCTCACGGACGCCATTTCCGCGTTGAACAAGGTGGAAGCGGTGTATGCGTACCAGTTCGTCGGAACCCGTTATGATGTCGGGGAGAAGCTGGGGTATATCCAGACGATGATCGAACTGGCCCTGCAACGGGAGGAACTGCGCGCCGAGCTGTTGGATTATCTCCACAGATTGCTGGAGAAGGAAAAAGCGGCCAACCGTCCGCTGCGGTAGAGACGCAAGCTCCGGTGCAAGGGAGCCTGTCCGATGGTTTGGCAGTCAGCCTGTCCCCACGGCCTGGAGGCGAGCCTATCGGTGGCTTGTGGAATGAACCGGTTGCTCCGCGAGCATGTAGATGCCTTCCTCTTCCCGGACCAGTCCCTGCTCCACCAGCCGTTCCAAGTGGTGTTTGATCATGAACATGTCAAAGAGACGGTTCAGGGCAACGGGCGGGGCGTGCTTGCGGAAGATGGGCCTGCCTTCCATCACCTCTTCCAGCGTGCAAGGCTTCTCGCGCAGGATGTTCAGGATGCGTTCGTCCCGTTTGGCGATTTTGCCGGCGTAGACGTCCAACAGCAGATCCAGGTCTTCCCGGTAAATCTGGGGCATGTGGCTTGTGATCAGGACAGCGGGCCGAATGGCGCGGATCTTTTCAATATCTTCAACAAAGCGGACGATGCTGGAGTGGGGATTTCCATACCAAGGTCCGAACGGGGTCATGTCCACGTCCGTGGAAAAGAGAATGCCGTTTTTTTCCTCATAAAGCATGATGTGATCACAGGCGTGGCCGGGAGCGTGAATGACGCGCAGTTTGGTCTTGCCGAAGTCCAGCACGTCTCCGTCCTGAATGGTGTGATGGATCTGCAGATTGGCGCTGAACCGCCCGCTTGCGATCAGCTCCTGCTGCGATTCGGGATCGAGAAGATGAATGCCCGTGTATTCCGAAACCTTTTCCGGATTCTGGAAGACTTCGGCGCTATAAGCAGGCACCCAGAGTTGCGCCTGTTCCGCGAACAAGTGATTCAGAATCGTGTGATCCTTATGAAAATGCGTGTTGATCACGATCTCCGTTTTTCCTTGATATTCCGCCACTTCACTGGCGCCCGTGTCAATGATGACGGCCACTTCACCGTCAATCCGGAGGCTGTTGCAGGCCGGCAAATTCCCAAAAAGCGGATGATGGCCGAAAATGACGCTCATTTCATCCGTCAAGCGAAGCATATTCACGCAGGTCACCTCTTTGGATTTTGTGCTTGAAAAATCTGTACGACAACAGATTATACCAAATTTGAAGAGTGGATAGATAGGAATCTGAGTGAAAATATCGTATTCTTTTTAAAACGGCGCCTGTCATGCGGACAGATGAGGCCATAGAAGGCTATAGATGAGATGGATGTGGCTGTAGATGAGATGATAGATGAGATTTTTCAACGAGATTTTAATATGAGGTGACAGCCATGCGATTGAAGGAAAAAGTGTGCTTGATCACCAACGCGGGTGACTACATGGGTCCCGCCACGGTGAAGGAATTTCAGCGGGAAGGAGCCATTCTCTATGTTCATGGAAAGGATGGCGGGAAGGTCAGGGAGATGCTGGAACGGTTTGAAGTGGATCTCTCCGCGATATCCTTGTTGGAGGCCGATATTGGAAGTCCGGACGGGGCGCAAAAGATTGCGGAAAAAGTGAGCGGGGAGAAGGGGAGAATTGACGTTCTGGTGAACGTCAACAGCCATCCCCCCGGCGGGTCACTGGTCCATGAAACAGAGGAGGCGTTCTGGCGGTCCATGTTTCACCGGCTGGTGGATGAGCTGTTTTTCATGTGCAAGGCGGTCTTGCCGTTTATGATCGAAGCCCGCAGAGGGAAAATCGTCAATTTTACCTCGTCGGCCGGTGTCCGGGGGATGCCCAAATACGCGACCTATTCGGCCGCGCGGTTTGCGGCGAACGGCTTCACGCAGGCCTTGGGACGGGAGGTGGCCCGGTACAACATCCAGGTCAACGCGATTGCCCAGAATTATGTGGAGAATCCGCAATACTATCCGGATGAGCTGATCGCAAATCCCGAGATTTTGGCCAAGATTCAGCAAAAAATCCCCCTTGGCCGTCTGGCCAAGGGGTGGGAGTCGGCCCGGCTGGCGGTATTTCTGGCCTCGGAGGAAAGCGATTTTCTCTGTGGGGAAGTGATCCGTTTTACGGGAGGCGGAGACTGAGATCCGCCTGATGTCCGCCGCGCCGGAAAGCCGGATGTCACCTTCCATGCCTTCAATTTATCATCCTTCAATTTATTATAATGAAGCCTTCCAGTAAAATGCCGGCCATCAGCAAGATGCCGTATTGGGTGTGCAGCTGGGCGGTCGATTTCATGGCCGGCATCATTTCCGCCGGCTTGGTCTTGCCGCGAAAGCGGCGAATGGCCTGAACCGCTTTCGGCAGGCTGAGCAGGACCAGCAAAAACCAGTATGAAGCGATGATCAGTGCGTACACGATGGTCCACAGATACGCCGCGGCAAACATTCCGGCGAGAAGCTGGATCGCTTTCGGGCGTCCGAGCCGGATGGCCAGCGTTTTGCGCCCGCGCTCCCGGTCGCTGTCCAAGTCACGGATATTGTTGGACAGAAGGATGGCCCCCACCAGGATGGCTACCGGTATGGAAGTCAGAACGACATCGCGGCTCAGGGTGCCCGCCTGAATGTAGTAGGAGATGAGCACGATCACTGGGCCCATAAAAAATCCCGAGGCCAGTTCGCCAAACGGGGTATAGGCCAGCGGGTAAGGCCCGCCGGTATAAAAGTATCCGACCGCCATGCTCACCAGGCCGACGACGGCAATCCACCAGCTGCTGTTGGCGCAGATGTAAAGGCCCAGCAGGATGGCGATGAAAAAGAAGAGGATGGCCAGACACAGCACGGTCTTGGGGGAGATCCCGTCACGCACGATGGCCCCGCCGATCCCCACCGATTCCGGGGTATCCAGTCCCCTTTTGTAATCGTAGTACTCATTGAACAGGTTCGTCGCCGCCTGGATCAGAAGGGAAGCCGCCAGCATGGCGAAAAAGAGCGGCAGATGGATCGCGGTGTGACTCATCGCCATCGCCGTGCCGATGAGCACCGGGATCACCGAGGCGGTCAGGGTATGGGGGCGCATTTGACGCCACCAGACGCGCCAGTCGGGCAGCGGAGGAAGGGTTGAAGCGGGGATGATTGGTTTTTCCGGGTTCAATGCGCATCCCCCTTTCATGATGTGTTCGGATGTTGTTCCGTACGGTGGGGATCAAGGACATGCCGTATTGTTTCAGATGATACAAATTTATACGTTATACGATTTATACGTCATGCGATTTATACGATTATACGGTGGTTGCCTGGATGTGCATCAGGTCATGCATCTCTGAAAGTGGCCGGGTGTACCCCGCAAGCAGGTAATCCTCCTCCTTGTAGATGTGGTGGATGATCCCGCCGCCCAGGCAGATCTCGCCGTCGTAAAACACCACGGCCTGGCCAGGGGTGACCGCTTTCTGCGGTTTTTCAAAGCGGACCAGACAACGGCTGTCCGGCAAGATTTGAATCGTGACGTCCTGATCTGCTTGCCGGTAACGGAACTTGGCCGTGCAGGAAAAGCGGCCCGTCGTTCCTTTCACCGGAGGATGACCGCTGATCCAGTTGACATCGGTGGCCAGCAAGCCGTAGGAATAAAGGGCTGGATGTTCGCTGCCCTGGACGACGTAGAGGATGTTGTGTTCCAGGTCCTTGTCGGCGACGAACCAGGGCTCGCCGGTCCCGCCTCCGCCAATGCCCAGCCCCTGCCGCTGGCCCAGGGTGTAGTACATCAGTCCCTGGTGGCGGCCCTTCAGCTCGCCGTCCAGTGTCCGGATGTCACCCGGCTGGGCGGGCAGGTAATGGCTGAGGAACGAGCGGAAATCCCGTTCGCCGATAAAACAGATCCCCGTGCTGTCTTTTTTCCCGGCGGTCGGCAGCCCCGCTTCCCGCGCGATCTGCCGCACCTCT
>Ga0066871_100655_pt1 | contig 17520 bp, 15 predicted proteins | sample CeladaPassage60B_FD_62209 | JGI IMG/M metagenome (GOLD analysis project Ga0066871, IMG submission 62209) | Cellulose-adapted microbial communities from the Joint BioEnergy Institute, USA - Passage3 60B | ecosystem: Engineered > Bioreactor > Continuous culture > Unclassified | place: USA...
ACAACCAGTTGCTTCGGATTCACGATGAACTGGCAGGGATTGGAAAGTACGCAGGCCGGGAGGCCTTTTACAACCTGCGCCGTTTCAAAGGATAGCGCTTGTGGACCGGGGCGGTGCACCGGGGCAGTGTCGCCCGAGGTTGTTCATTTTCAACATCCGTGGTAATATCTAAGTAGGTAAGTAGGTACATGACAGATGCATGGTGTCAAGTTCAAGGGTGATATGCTTTTGCATGGCAATCTGCCCAAAATGTGCCAGGATAACGGTAAACACGTTTATTTTGCCGGTAACGTACGTACAATGAAAGTGACCGTAGGTGCGGCAACACCTACGGCCGAAGTACAATAGATGCCCACACAAGGGCGTCGGCTCAAGTGAAGGGAATGTTAGATCACCAGCCCTCCAGGCTCAAGGGTGATCTACTTTTTTCTATCATTTGACAGCATGGCAATCAACATGCCGAAAGCAATCATCAATGCGATTGCTTCATATACTGTCATTTTCTCACCCCCTTCCCTTGCGGGGTAAAGAGGTGAGCCGATCCCCCTTGAGGAGCCGTCCTATTGTACAAGCCCCATTATAACACTTTTGAATATTTTTGGTTAAATTATGATCAGTTTGACGACCCCATAGATATCGATAGTCAAAGAGACAGACTTCCCCTAACCTCATGTGTTCAGGGAGGTCTCTTTTCTTTATGGGCGCATGTAAGACGAAAAGGCGGTGATGGCTTTTCCTTGCCAGTCTCTCTTGAAGTATGCTAAAATACTGGCGTGTTTGTGGAGCGTTTGGAGGAGGTAGAGTGCATGATCCCATTGCTCATCACCTTGCTGGTCATCTCATGCCTGGGAGTCATTGCTACGGTGCTTCTGCAGGAAGGAAAGAGCGCCGGCTTGTCGGGCGCGATCGCCGGTGGCGCGGAACAGCTGTTGGGCAAGCAGAAAGCGCGGGGTATCGATGCGCTGTTGCACCGTCTGACGATCGTATTTGGGGTGGCCTTTTTCATTCTGACGGTACTGCTAGGGTATTTCCTGTGATGGTTGCCGGATACAACGAACATTCCGTCCTTATCCATGGAACAGCAGGGAAGCGCATTTCTTTCTTGCTGTTTTTCTTTTTTCCGGATACAGTACGATCAGTACGATCATGACGTTGTTGTGCGAACAAAGAGGGGGAGTACCATGCGCATTCATGCCCGCTCGCCGGAATCTTTCTTTCTTCAGGGGACAAAACCGGTCGGCCTCCTCCTGATTCACGGGTTTACCGGTTCTTGCGCGGAAATGAGCCTCCTGGGCGACTATTTTCACCAGCGCGGGTATACCGTTCATGCGCCTCTCCTGAAAGGGCATGGGACAAGGGCGGAAGATCTGGAGAGGACCACGGCGGACGACTGGTGGGCCAGTGTCCTGGAGGGGTATCAGCGGCTGAAGAGGGCAGACACTTCAAACCTGTTTGTCATCGGTTTGTCGATGGGAGGGTTGCTCGCCCTGAAATTGGCGGCCAACCAGCCCGTCCAAGGCGTCGTTGCCATGGCCGCGCCGGTCTTTGTTTACGAGCGCCTGATCGGGCTCTCCAGGTGGGTTTATCCGATTTACCGGTATCAGAAGCATATCGGCAGGGATCCCAACCCGGAGGTGGAAGCATACAAATGGAGTTATGACCGGACGCCGGTCAAGTCGGCGGCCCATCTGTACCGGTTGATGAAAGAGGTGAAAAGGCTGCTGCCGCGTATTCAGGTTCCGGCATTGATCATGCAGGGGACCCGGGACCGAACGGTGAGTCCCAGAAGTGCCCAATACATCTATGATGCGCTGGGTTCCACGGATAAACAATTACGCTGGTACAGCAATTCCGGCCATATCCTGACCCTGGACAGGGAGCGGCAGCAGGTATTTGAGGAGGTTGAGGAGTTTATCCGCCGTTGTTTGAGTGAACAATAAGAAAGAACGATATGACGGAGGAGACATAAGGAGCGAATGCAGATGCCCATGACGGAAGAGGAATTGCTGGAATTTATGCGGGAGGAAGCCTACAAACCATTGACGATTCACGAGCTGGAGGCGGCATTTGGGCTGGAGAGTGCCGCCGACTTCAAGGAATTGGTGCAGCTGGTCACCCGGTTGGAGGAGGAAGGGAAGATTGTCCGCACCCGTTCCAACCGTTACGGCGTGCCGGAACGGATGAATCTGGTGCGCGGCCGGCTGGAGGCCCATCCCAAAGGGTACGGCTTTGTGATCCCGGAAGAGGAGGCCGAGGAAGATATCTACATTCATGCCCTGGATATGAAAGGGGCGATGCATGGCGATACGGTTTTGGTGCGGGTGCAGAAGAGAAACCGTGATGGGCGCGCGGAAGGGGAAATTGTCCGGATTCTCAAGCGGGCCAACCAGACCGTGGTGGGAACCTATCGGGATGAACGCCATTTTGGGTTTGTGATTCCTGATGACAGGCGGATCACGACAGACATTTTGATTCCCCAGGGGGCCTCCAATCAGGCGCAGGAAGGGCAAAAAGTGGTGGTCCGAATCACCAAATATCCTGAAAAGCGCTTGAGCGCGGAAGGAGAAGTGATTGAAATCCTGGGTTACAAGCATGAGCCCGGGGTGGATATCCTTTCCATCATCCGCAAGTATGACTTGCCGGAGCAATTTCCCGCTGAGGTGCTGGCCGAGGCGGAGCAGGTGCCGGAGGAGGTAGCGGCGGAAGAGATAGCCCAGCGGAAGGATCTGCGCGGCAAATCGATTGTCACGATAGACGGGGAGGATGCCAAAGACCTGGATGATGCCGTCTCGGTCGAACGCCTCCCGAACGGCAACTGGCTTCTCGGCGTGCATATCGCCGATGTCAGTTACTATGTCAAGGAAGGGAGCGCCTTGGATCGGGAGGCCTACCGCCGCGGCACCAGTGTCTATCTGGTTGACCGCGTGATCCCCATGTTGCCGCCGCGTCTGTCGAACGGGATTTGCAGCCTGCATCCGCGGGTCGACCGGCTGACCATCAGTTGCGAAATGGAGATTAATCCGCAGGGCGAAGTGGTCAACCATGCCATTTTTCCCAGTGTGATCCGTACGGTCGAGCGGATGAGCTACCGTGATGTCTACGAGCTGCTGAAAGGAAGCGCAGACGCGGAAGGGGATGTCGCCCGCCATGAACAGCTGCGCAAGCGGTATGAGGCGCTCCTGCCGATGTTTCAGGAGATGGAACGGCTGGCTCTCACGCTACGCGCCAAACGCATGCGACGAGGCGCGGTAGATTTTGATTTCCCGGAAGCCAAGATTCTGGTGGATGCCTCCGGCAAACCGGTGGAAATCTTGCGGAAGGAGCGGACCATTGCGGAACAGATCATTGAGGAGTTCATGCTGGCCGCCAATGAGACCGTGGCAGAGCATTTTTACTGGCTGCAGCAGCCTTTTCTTTACCGGGTCCACGAAGATCCGGACAGTGACAAGATGCTTTCCTTTGCGCAGTTTATCGCCAGCTTCGGGTATCACCTCCGCGGCGTCGGCAACCGGATTCATCCAAAGGCGTTGCAGCAGGTTCTGACGGAGATTGCCGGCACCCCGGAGGAACAGGTGATCAGCACGGTCATGCTGCGCTCGCTGAAACAAGCCAGATACGACGAACAGAACCTGGGCCATTTCGGCCTGGCCGCTTCTTACTATACGCATTTCACTTCCCCCATCCGTCGCTATCCCGATTTGGTCGTCCATCGGATCATTCGCCAGGTGCTGCTGGAACGGTCGATGACGGAAGAGCGGGCGGAGAAACTGCGCAAAAAGTTGCCGGAAGTGGCTGAGCACGTCTCGGTCCGGGAGCGCATCGCGGTTGAGGCGGAGCGGGAAACGGAAGATTTGAAAAAAGCCCAATGGATGTCGGAGCACATTGGCGAAGCGTTTGAGGGGATTATCAGCGGCGTGACTCCCTTTGGCATATTCGTCCAGCTGCCCAACCTGGTGGAGGGATTGGTTCACGTCAGCTACATGACCGATGATTATTACCATTATCTCGACAGCCAGTACGCGTTGGTCGGGGAGCGCACCGGGAAAATGTACCGGATCGGTGACGAGGTGCGCGTCCGGGTGATGGCGGTGGACGAGGATGAGCGGCGGGTGGAATTTGAGCTGATTGAAGGCAAGGTTCGCAAGCGCAAAAAGAAAGCGCAAGCCAAAGTGATCATCGCATCCCAGGCGAAAGAAACGTCCAAAAGGAAAGGGAAAAAGGCAAAGGGGAAGCAGAAAAAGCAACGGATGTAAAGAAACAAAGAAACAGCATTTTTCTTTGGGAGGGACGAAACGATGGGGAAGGGAATCGGAAAAGTGATCGCGCAAAACCGCAAGGCCACACACGATTATTTTATTGAGGAGACCTACGAGGCGGGGATGGTGCTGAAAGGAACGGAGATCAAGTCCATTCGCGCCGGCCGGGTCAACCTCAAAGACAGCTTTGCCCGCGTTGAAGACGGCGAAGTGTTTCTCTATGGTTTGCACATCAGTCCTTATGAACAGGGAAACCGGTTCAACCACGACCCGGAACGGACCCGCAAATTGCTGCTTCACAAGGAGGAGATTCGCAAGCTGATCGGGGCGACCAAGGAGAAAGGATACGCGCTCATTCCCCTGAAAATTTACATTCGAAACGGGTTTGCCAAGGTGGAACTGGCACTGGCGAAAGGGAAAAAGCTGTACGACAAGCGCCAGGCGATGGCCAAACGGGACGCGCAGCGCGAGATCGAACGGGCCTTCCGGGAGCGGCAAAAGATATAATGAGCAGGGGAAATCGGGGTGCATGTCAGGATGCGTGTGGTGGAGATGTTGCCTGCGGAGTTGCAGAAGAAATTGGAACAAGGGGAACCAATCCAGATCATCGATGTCCGTGAACCGGAGGAGGTGGCCATGGGGATGATTCGCGGTGCCCGCCACATTCCTCTGGGAGAACTGCCTTATCGCATGAAAGAGATCGATCCCGACACGGAGGCTGTGTTGGTCTGCAAAATTGGATACCGCAGCAGAATCGCCTGCCAATATCTCATGGCACAAGGCTATACCAACGTCAAAAATTTGCTTGGCGGGATGCTGGCCTGGTCAGATGAGGCAGGGAGAAAAATACGCTTGACAGACAAATAACAAGTGATATTATTGCTTTATCGCAAATAATTTGTACACATATCATTTGTATTCAAATCATTAACAGGGAAGATAATAACCCATGCAAAAGGGTGGATTTCGTTGAAGATGGGATTGAAAAAGTCGGAATCATCAAAAATACATTATGGATGGCTTGTCGTATTGATCGTGTTTGTGACCCTCATGATATCGGCCGGGATCCGTTCTATCCCGGGCATCTTTATCATGCCTTTCGAAGAGGAGTTCGGCTGGAGCCGTTCCGAAGTATCTACTGTCGTCGCGATCAATATTTTTTTATATGGTCTTACAGGTCCTTTTGCGGCGGCATGGATGGAACGTTTCGGCATTCGCCGAACGATGGTGGCTTCCCTGCTGCTATTGGCAGTGAGTCTGTCGCTGACGCCGTTTATGAACGCATTGTGGCAATTTGACTTTCTCTGGGGCATTGTTGTGGGCGTGGGGGTAGGCTCACTGGCGAATGTGCTGGGCGTGACGGTGGCCAACCGGTGGTTCGTCAAACAGAAAGGTCTTGTGGTCGGGATGCTTACGGCGAGCGCTGCGACCGGGCAGTTGTTGTTTCTGCCTTTGTTGGCGAAAATCACGGAGGAGGTTGGCTGGCGGTATTCGGTTTATGCCGCTGTTGCCGCCCTGGTTGTGTTGTTGCCGATCGTTGCCGTATGGATGCGGAATCACCCCTATGATATAGGCGTGGCGCCTTATGGCAGCGACCAATTGGTCAAACCGCCTGCATTCCAAGGGAATCTGTTCCTTGAACCGTTTCGTGTTCTTCGCATTGCTTATCGGAGCAAAACGTTCTGGCTGCTTGCGGGTTCGTTTTTCATCTGTGGGTTCACGACGAACGGATTAATCGGCACGCATCTTATCGCCGCTTGCGGCGATTTTGATATTTCGATGGTGACGGGGGCAGGGCTGCTTGCCTTAATGGGCGTTTTTGACCTTCTTGGCACGACCATATCGGGCTGGCTATCCGACCGTTTTGACAACCGCTTGCTTTTGTTCTGGTACTATGGTCTTCGCGGCCTATCCCTGATTTATTTGCCGCAGGCGTTGGGGCTCGGGCCAATGCATCTATTCGTCTTCGCCGTATTCTATGGTTTGGATTGGATTGCTACGGTACCGCCTACGGCAAAACTGACGACCGAGGCCTTCGGTAAGGAGCGTGCAGGCATGGTATTCGGCTGGATTGTCGTGTCCCACCAGCTGGGAGCCTCAACGGCGGCTTATTTCTCAGGGGTGTTGCGGGATTGGTTTGGAGATTATATCATGGCTTTCGTCTTGGCCGGATTCCTTTGTTTTTGCGCGGCCATGATGTCCACCAGGATTCGGATGGCCGATACGGCGATCCAAAGAGGGCTGAGCGTATAGTTGCGAAATTGCATGTCATTGTCCTGAGATCAAATGAAAATTTGGCGCTTCGGAGAGAGTGGTCCAATCATGGAAAGGATTGAAGACTGCATCAACTTTCTTTTGGGGAAAGCTTATCAAAAAGCGAACCAACTGAGCAAACAAAAGTTGAGCTCCTACAATCTTACTTCTGTGCAGTTTGCAGTGTTGCATTTACTGTGGGAAAAAGATGGCCGGCATGCTGCTGAATTAGGTGAGCGTCTGCTGCTGGATGGGGCCACCATGACCGGTCTATTGGATCGCCTGATTCAAAAAGGGCTCATTGTCCGCCGCCCAGATCCGAATGATCGCCGCGTCAATCGGATATATCTCACCAATAAGGGAAAGCGGTTGGAGCAAAAGTTGAATCAAAAGATGGACGAGGCGAATGAAGAACTATTAAAGCACTTTACAGAGGCGGAAGTGGCGTCATTAAAGCGGATGTTGGCCAAAATCGGCGGAGTGAACAAGTGACGTTGTCAGCGGGACCGGATTGGGCCATTCGGCGCCAGGGGAGTCTGCGCGATGGCCAAAGCGAGCGATGGCGGAGTGGAGTATTGATCTTTTTGACAAGGTAGCATATAATAATAAGCCCAGACAGGGAGTGGCGCTGATCATCGACATGAGATCTTGAGCCTCTACCAAGGTTGAACCATGAACAAGGGGGCGTTTTGGGATTCGACGGGGGTGTTACGTGCATCAGTAGCGAGCCAAGGGGCCGCGACCTTGTCTAACGCGGAGCCAAATGTAAACGGCAAAAAACAAGAATCTCTCGCACTGGCTGCTTAAGCTGTGCGGCTCCATCCCGCCATCGCCCACGTGGCGGACATGGGGCTCAACCCTTGTGGGCTAGCCTTCCAGCCTGTTCCCGGCTGGTAGGCGAACAGAAGGGAACTCGTCTGGCGAAAGGCCTGTCACTGGGCAATTCGCTGGATTAAATCGCAATACAGTGACTGCGCTCGGAGAAGCTGGTGTGAACGTTGCCTCCGGACAGGGGTTCGACTCCCCTCGCCTCCACCATGTCATGAAAAGCCCGACCTCATGCGGTCAGGGCTTTTCTTATGCCCGAAATCGATTCATTGCCGACGTCACGCGTTGGATGAAAAAGGCGGTCGACTATCCCCGTCGACCGCCTACGCCTAAAATGGATATAGGTTCAGTTCCCAGTTCCGAAAAAGGCACGATAAGCAATGCGGATCGTTACTCCGTTTTATGAGCCGTTTATTTTTTCCATTACGGCAAAGTAATTTTGTTCATTATCTGCAAAGTTAAACACTCTGCCGGAAGGCATATTTACAATTTCTCCGACTTTGACATTTTTATTTGATAAGTCTCTATGCAATTCATCGATATTTTCCGAAAAAAACAATAAAGAAGGTGTGCCAAGATTTAATTCGGGTTCCATTTTCGCGACGAATTCCTTATTATGGAGAACGATGCTTGTTTCTGTGCGCTTTGTCGGAGCAATTTCAATCCATCTCATTCCTTGACCGTGATTTTCTTCAGAAATGACACTGAATCCCATTTTTTCTGTCCAAAATTTCACTGCCTCATCCTGGTTGTTTACATACAACATGATTTGACCGACTTTACTAATCATATACTTTTCCGTCCCTTCTCATAATAATTTAAAATCAAATAATAAAGAAAACATCAAAGCCGCTGCTCCGATTCCTTTCCATCGCCAAAGTTTCTGATATCTAATGACAGCTTATTCCGACACCGGGCGGTTGATTAAACAAATTTTTGTCGTACCGATTTTGACGGGTCAAGCGCTATATTGCCATTTCCCATAAGCGCCGTGCCGACCAGCAAAAGGGTCCGCTATCCCGCTTAACCCCCTTTCCGGCTTGTCTCCATTGCTTCCTTATATCATAACATGTAAAATGCGTCGTGCATACTTTCCGTTAGCGTCATATGAATCATCGTTGCGTCATACCTTTGCCAGAGTGATGTGCGCGGCAGGGCAGATCGCGGAGAGGGGAACATGGTTTCGGGAATGCTGAACGATAGCTCTGTGCATCGTTTTCAGATGGAGGGAGATAATATCATTGGCTTGGGGCGGCTACGCCAGCCAGCCGATGCAATCCACTCAAGTTCGCCTAGGAGGGGAAATCATGGCCAACGTGTCGATGGTGATGAACCAGTTGCATCAGATTCAGCAAATCTTCAACCAGGCACAACAAGCAGAGCAGCAGATCCGGTCTCAGATTCAGCAGTTGGCACAGGTGGAACAACAAAATTCGCAGCAATTGTTCCAGCTTGGCCAACGAGAGCAAGATACCGTGCAACAGTTGCAGCAGCTCTATCAGCAACAACAGCAAATCTGGAAGTCGATCCAGCAGTGCGAGCAGCTGATCATGCAAGCGGAACAGCAAATGAGATTGTTTCAGGGAGTGGTTCAGCCTTCCGCCACTTCCCAAACGCAAACCGGTTATTATACAGGTGCGCCGTATCAAACCACTTCCACTTACAGATCCTATAACCAGTATCGGCAACAATAACTTTTTTTGGGAGAAAATGGGAAAGAGACTGCCTTCGGCATGGGGCAGTCTCTTGCGTTTGCGATGGATAGCGGCGGGTGAAGACAGCCGGCTATTGGGGAGGCGTTGTCTCTTCGGGTGAAGACGGGCCGCCGTCATTCGGGGGTGGCGCCGGCACGGCCGGAACGCCTGCCTCAGCCCAGGCCGACTCTTTTCCTGCGACGTCAACGGCGGTCACCCGGTACAGATACATGCCCGCAGCAGAATCCGTGAATTGGAGCGGTTCGCCTGCGAGGACGGCACCCACTTTGACAAAATGCTGTCCATCACTGGAGCGGTATACGCGGTAACCCACGACATCCGATTCCGGATTGGCTTGCCAGGCCAGGGTGGCTCCCTGAAGGACCACCCCTCTGGGGGCGGATGGGGGATGGCCGTCATCCTGGCGTGGATCCATCTTGTTCGGCAAGGTATCTTTCCAATCCAGCGGCCTGTACCTGTCCGCGGAACCGCCGGGAGGAACGTAATAGGGCTGCCGTTTGATGAACACGCCCTCCCGTACCATGTCCGCCGGCGTGGTTTCCTGCGCCAGGTAGTTTTCATTGTTGTAAAAGACGAGACGGGCCTTGACGTGGACGTCGCAGCTTTCTTTCGGCAGATGGTCGCGTTCAAACCAATCGGTGGTCAGGGTTCCGGCCAGGCGGCAGAGATCGGTGGGCAATTTGCCCGACAGTGAACAGACCGTTTGCTTCACCAGACCGTCCGGTTTGGGGAACGTGGCCTCCTTGGGAGAAAGGCTGGGATCCAATTCCATCAGCCGATTGAACAGCAGCACCCAGATTTTCTTGGCGCGGTTGGCATCGCTCATTCTGTGGTTGATTTCATAGCCTGTCCACACCCCAAGCGAGATTTCCGGGGTGTAGCCGATGAACCAGAGATCCACGTTCCGGTTGGTGGTTCCGGTTTTCCCTGCCAGATCCCTTTTGATTTTCAGCTTGTTGTATATTTGTGAGCGGGCTGTTCCTTCCGTCACCACGGTGCGCAGCATGTTCGTGATGAGATAGGCGGTCTGTTCCCGGAAGACCGGTTTCTTTTGCACCTTGTGCTGGTAAATCAGCTCGCCGTTCGGTCCCTCGATCCGTTCGATCAGGTAAGCGTCGATAAAATTTCCCTGGTTGGCAAATGTGGCATAGGCGTTGGTGATCTCCTCGACAGTCAGCCCGTAAGCCAATCCCCCGATCACGCCTGTCTGGGCGGCATAGTCCCCTTCGGTGAGGGTGTTGACGCCCAGTTCCTTGACGTATTTCAAGCCCTCCTGGATGCCCAAAAGATCGTTGTACACCTTCAGGGCAGGAATGTTGTAGGATTTGTTCAGGGCGTGACGGGCGGTCATCAGCCCGTGATATTTGCCGTCGTCGTTTTTCGGGATGTGTCCGGAAAGCACAATCGGGGTGTCGTCGATGGCGGAAGCAGGCTGCAGCTTTCCTTCTTCAATGGCGGGTGCATAGGCCGCCAGCGGCTTCATGGCCGAGCCGGGCTGTCTTGGCGACGTGGCGAAATTGACCTGGGAGATGTCAAAGCCTCTCCCTTCAACCATTCCAAGTATCGCGCCCGTCTTGTTATGGATGAGGACGGCCCCGACCTGTTCAGGAGCATTGGTGATTTTGCGGCCATCCGAGGCCGTGTAACTTTTGTTCGGGCCGAAATTTTTCGGGTTTTGGGCGATTTCCTGCATCGCATCATAGATTTTTTTGTCAATGGTGGTGATAATGCGGTAACCGCCGCGCAGCACTTCCTGCCGTGTCTTGTTTAAGGCCTCTTGATAATTGGGATCGTCCCGCCGGATGCCCTTTTGTTCCAACAGTACCTCGGCAGCCCGTTTTTCGATTTCCATCGTCAGATAGGGATACCGTTCAAATGCTTTGGGAGTGCGCTTGGCCAGCGAAGAGGCGATGTCAAAGGCAAGCGCCTCTTGGTATTCTGCAGGCGTGATGAAGCCCATTTCCAGCATCCGGTTGAGGACCGTCTTCTGCCGTTCCAGCCCGCGTTTGATGCCGTCTTCCTTGAAGGGGGTGTAGGCGGCCGGATTTTGCGGGATGCCGGCCAGGTAGGCGGCCTGGGCAAGGTTCAACTGGTCCACATCGACGCCGAAGATCCCCTTGGCGGCTGCCTGCACGCCATATACATGCGTGTTGTTGGCGCTGGGTCCGAAGTAGATTTCGTTCAGGTAGGCGGTCAGGATTTCTTCCTTGGACATGATCCGGGTGAGGCGAAGCGCCAGAAAGATCTCTTTCGCCTTGCGCGCGTACGTTTGGGAAGGATCTTCCAGCACCGCGAGCTTAATCAGCTGCTGTGTGATGGTGCTGCCCCCGGTCTGCACAGGCGCGCGGGTGAGCTGCTGCAGCACTGCGCGCGCGAGACCGCGCACATCTATCCCCGGGTTTTCGAAAAAGGTGCGATCCTCTGTGGCGATGAAGGCTTTGATCAGATGTTCCGGAACTTGATCCAGCGTGACGTTTTTCCGGTCTTCATCTGTTCGCAATTGTCCGATTAATGTTCCGTCGCGAAAGTAGATGAAAGTGGTCTGGTGGTTGTTGGTGACCAGGTTGATCATTTCCTCCCGCCCCAGAACGGGCTGATCCTTGACCAACGCGCTGACCAGCCCGAAACCGGCGCCGGCGGCAAATACCGCCCCTGCCAATCCGAGATAGACAAGCAGCCCGAACGTGATGGCAGCTGTCCGGAGAAGCCGGCGCCACGGGGACGGCTGTCCGGCGGGTTGGGATGGTTCCTGTTTCTCCTTATCCTGCTCCATGCGCTTCCTACCCCCTTGTTTAAACAGGATCATTATACCATAAGTTCTAGATTGCTTGATGAAATGGTAAAAATCTTCCAGCGAGATCAGGGGGTAGAGTGGTCGCCTCGTTTGCTCTGGGGGGCCATCTGGCATTACAATGAGTATTGAAACATCCTTTGAGGAGGAACCGTGGATGAGAGTAGGGTACGTTGGTCTGGGAAAAATGGGGCTGCCCATGGCGAAAAATCTGCTGAAAGCCGGTTATGAGGTCTGGGTCGTCAGCCGTTCACGGGGCCCGATTGAGCAAGCCCTGGCGGCCGGGGCAAAGGAGGCGGCCAGCCCGGCAGACCTGGCCAGCCGGGTGGATGTGGCCCTCACTTGTGTTCCGCTGCCGCAGACGGTGGAAGAAATTTATCTGGGGGAAAACGGCCTTCTGGCAGGTGCGCATGAAGGATTGATTCTGGCCGATCACAGTACGGTGGGGCCGGAACTGAACCGGAAGATCGAGGCTGCGGCCAGAGAAAAAGGCGTGGCTTTTCTCGATGCGCCAGTCAGCGGCGGACCGATGGGGGCAGAGGCGGGCACGCTGAGTATTATGGTAGGTGGAGACGAGGCGGCCTTTCAGAAAGTTTTGCCCGTTTTTCGGGCGATGGGACGGCATGTGGTCCACTTTGGCCCGAGTGGCAGCGGCAGTGTGGTGAAGCTGCTGAACAATATGCTGGTGGGGGTTCACGAGCTGGCATTGTCGGAAGTGTTGCTGATGGCCAGCAAAGCCGGGATCGATATTCACCAGCTGTATGAATTGCTGATGAACAGCACCGGGGCCAGTGCGATGCTTGCGCGGAGTTTTCCGTTTATTGCCGAGCGGGATTTTGCGGCCCGTTTCAGCATTGACCTATTGTTGAAGGATTTGGGGCTGCTCTTGGAGATGGCGGGCCAGCTGGGCATTCAGCCGAAAACCGGTCAGTTGGCTTATGAAGCCGTTGCGGCGACCAAAGCTTCCGGATATGGAGAGCTGGATGTCGCCAGCATCCTGTTGCCTCTGGAAGAAGCATACGGCGTCAAGGTGTGCGCTGGCGAGAAGACAGAAGAGAGGAAGGATGGATAGGCTGTCGCCTCGGAGGTCTAGGCAGACGGGGAATTTGCATGCGAGAGGAGGATGGACAGATGGGGGAAGGACCGTCGGGTTGGACACCTGAAAAAGCCTTTGAAAAACTGCAGGAAATCTATACCGACAAGTTGATGCAGGATGAAAAGCGGTGGGTGTTGCGGTTGCTGGAAAACCGGCTGCGCCGGCTGTTGCAGGATCTCGGTATTGAAGAGGCCCTGGAACCGTACGAAAAGCGGCTGACATTTTTCCGGGAATTTGCCCACATTCCCGGGGACAGCATCTTCGATTCCATCCAGTATGTATTCAATCTGGTCCGCGGCAACAAGGAGCCGGATCCGGGTGTGACCCAGATGCATCTGAACCGGATATACCATGCGTTGTTCACTCCGCCCGGGCTGAAAAATCCGTGCATCCCGGAAACGTTTTGGATGACGCCGCTGGGGATCGCTTGCCAGGTTGCCGAAAAAGGAGTGGAATCGGTGTATCCACTCCTCGACGAACTGGAACTGGATGAGCGGTAGCCGGCTTAAAATTGAAGGTATCTGACGTTTCCCGCCGCCTGTTCCTGCTGTTCGGAAGGGCGTGGCCTTTTTTTTAGGATAAACTCCGCGATGTCTTCCGGATGACGGTGGGTCCACTGCGGCGGAATGTAGCCGTTGTAGGGATGATAAAGAAAATATTCCAGCATCCATTCCAGCAATTCCTCAAAGGGGTGAAGAGGATACCGCTTTCTGATCAGGATGCGCAGGACGGACCAGAGAAGGCCAGGGGTCATGCCGCGTTCCAGCAATTCCTGCACCAGCTCGGGTGCATGGCTCTTCGCCTGTTCCAGCCATTTGACGACGCCTTGGAAACTGAGCAGCTGTTCCAGCTTGAGGTAACAGATTTGACGGATGTGGTCCAGCAGCCTTTCTTCGTCTTCGGCTGCCTCAATGGATGTATCTTCAAACAGGCTTCCCTCACCAGCTGGCTGTCCGCGAAGGAGTATCCGATATTGTTTGGGCTGGCAATCATCACCGCGGCGAATCCGGATCGGAGGCAGAAAAACGCCGGTTTTGGCAAGCACCTCCTTGCGCAATTCCTGGACGCGGCCGGTGAATGACGAGCCGGTACATAGCCGTTCGTACAGTTCATTGCCCATTTGCAAGGTCAGGACATCCGCTTTTTGCTGTTGATAGGCTTCTGCAGGACTCCATTCATTCATTTTGCTCAGGACCCCCTTTCAACAACATCGGTGGCCTCTTCTATCGCACCTCGGTATTTATGTGAGAGATGTCGCTGATGGGCATGGGATCAGTTCACAAATTTGTTCACATATGATCATTTTATGTGTTCATTTGAAAGATGTCTATATACGGGGTGTCCGCGGTTCTCAGCCGAGTTTCGCCGATTTTCAGCTTCTTTTAAGGTTTGTCTGGCAAGATGAAGTTGAAAAACCTTAGAGCAGGGAAGTGATGTGGGATGTCAGACTTTGATCGGAAACCGGAGGAATCTCTGGCAAACCAGGCATCGATGCGCGAGGGAGGGGCCGTTGAACCGGCCAGCACCTGGAGGACCGTTCCCGCCCCGCGTTCCAAGCGGCGATTTCCCTGGGTTCCGGTGCTGCTCGCCTTTGTGTTCGGCGTGGTGCTGGTGTCAGGTGTCGTGATGTGGATCGGCAATGCGCAATTTTTCGCCGCCAAGGAGCCGGGGGAACAGGAGACGAATTTGTCACAAGCACCGCAAGCGACGGAGGAACCCACCTCCATGCCCGTGGTGTATCCGAATCACATTGCTGACATCGTGGACAAGGCAGGCCCGGCTGTGGTGAAGATTGATACGAAGGTGACGACGGAACAGTCTCAACCCTTGAATCCCTTTTTCAACGATCCTTTCTTCCGCCAGTTTTTCGGCGATACAGGACCTGGCCAGCAACGCGTGCAGGAGGGCATGGGGTCGGGATTTATCATTTCGGAAGACGGCTATATCCTGACCAACCAGCATGTGGTGTCGGGCGCTTCCGAGATCCTGGTGACGGTGGTCGGTTACGAAGAACCGTTTAAGGCGCAACTGGTCGGCGAGGATTTTGACCTGGATTTGGCGGTGATCAAGATCAAGGCGCCAAAACCGTTGCCCACGCTGAAGATGGGAGATTCGGACAAGGTGAAGGTGGGCGAATGGGTGATCGCCATCGGCAACCCCTACGGCCTGGATCACACGGTGACCGTTGGCGTTGTCAGCGCCAAGGGAAGGCCTGTCAATATTCCCACCGAGCAGGGGATGCGCCGCTACAAAAATCTGATGCAGACCGATACGGCGATCAACCCGGGCAACAGCGGCGGGCCGCTCCTGAACCTGAATGGGGAAGTGATCGGGATCAATACGGCCATCAATGCCAATGCCCAGGGGATCGGTTTTGTCATACCCACTTCGACGATCCGGCCGGTGCTGGATGAACTGATCGAAAAAGGAAAAGTGATCCGGCCCTTCCTTGGCGTCACTGTTCAGGACGTCACACAAGAGCTGGCCGAGTATTTCAACCTGAAAGAGGCTGCCGGCGCGATTGTGACCGATGTGGTTCCGGGCAGCCCGGCGGACCAGGCAGGCCTTCGGCGCGGTGATGTCATTTTGAGCATTGATGAACGTCCGGTGAAAAACGCCGAAGATCTGGTCAACCAGATTCAATCCAAGAAGGTGGGAGCCAAGTCGGTGCTCCTGTTGTCGAGGGAAGGGCAGACCATGTATGTCCAGGTGACCATTCGTGAGAAATAATCCATCGAGGTGAAGAGGGTGGGAAGGGAAACCATTCTCGTCGTGGACGATGACCTGAAGATCACCGCCCTGCTGCGGCGGGTTTTGGCGGCTGACGATTACCAGGTCCGGACGGCCAATGATGGGCAAAGCGGGCTTGCGATGGCCCTGGATGAAGAAGTGGATTTGGTGGTGCTGGATGTGATGCTTCCCGGAGTCTCCGGCTGGGAGATTTGCCGCCTGATTCGGCAAAAACGCTCGGTTCCCATCCTGATGCTGACGGCTAAGGGCCAGGTGGAAGACAAGGTGAAGGGCCTCGACAGCGGCGCCGACGATTACCTGGTCAAGCCCTTTGCCCTTGAAGAGTTTCTCGCACGCGTCCGCGCCTTGCTGCGGCGCCGGCGCACATCAGGGGAGGCTGGAGTCGCCAGGCAGGAGAGGGAATGGTTGCAGTTTGCCGATCTGCGGCTGAATCGCCTGCTGCGGGAGGCGGAGCGGGGAGGTCGGAAGATCAGCCTGACGTCCAAGGAATACGAATTGCTGAGCTGTTTTCTGGAGCACCCGAATCGGGTGCTTTCCCGTGACTTTTTGATGGAGCGCGTCTGGGGATATGACTTTGAAGGCGAATCCAATGTCCTTGAAGTATACATCGCCAATTTGCGGCAAAAATTAGAGGAATCAGGAGAGTCTCGCCTGATTCACACGGTGCGCGGGGTAGGCTACGTTCTCCGGGAGGGATGAGCATGCACGTCCATCTGTCGATTCGCTGGCGGCTGACTTTGTGGTACTGTGCCATCCTGATCCCGGCGTTGTTGCTTATGGGGTCCTTTGTCTATCTGTTGGTTGCCCGCACCCTGGCCCTGGAGTTGGATAACCACCTTAACACGACGGCACAAGAGGTGGAAAAGACGATTCGCGTGGTTTCTTCTTTTCCTTTCCCATGGGAAAATCTGGTTCTTCCGGACGTGAATGTGTTCGCCGACCCGGACACCTTCTTGCAGGTGGTGGATTTCTCGCGGAATGTGATAGTTTCCAAATCCCGCAACCTGGGGAATCAGACGCTCCCGGTTCGCGCCTCGACGATTCAACGGGCTGCCGCCGGGGAGCGGTTTTATCAGACGTTGACCGTGGATGGACAGTCGATTCGCCTGTACAACGTGCCGCTCAAGCTGGATGGCCAGCTGGTGGGTTTGCTGCAGGTGGGCAGCCCCCTCTCCGGCATGAAGCGTTCCTTGCAAAACCTGCGCTGGGCCTTGTTTGCCGGGGGGTTGATCATGCTCGGCCTGACGGGCGCTGTCGGCTGGTGGATGGCACATCAGGCCCTGCGCCCCATCGAACAGATCGCCCAGACGGCCGCTGAGATCCAGGAAGGGAAAGACCTGGCCCGGCGCATTGCCGTCCCGCCCATCCGTGACGAACTGGGCCAGCTGGCAGAAACGCTGAACTCCATGCTGGAAAGGCTGGAGCAGGCTTACCGCAGCCTTGCCGAATCCCATCATTTCCAGCGCCGCTTCATCTCTGACGTTTCTCACGAGCTCCGCACGCCTCTGACCACCATTAAGGGAAATCTGGATCTGCTTTACCGTCTGCGTGCCGGAAAGGAACAGACGGACGGGGATGCTGCCGGGCATCAGACAGCGGCGGAGCGTGGGCTCAAGCTGGACCCTGATGATGAGCTGGAGATGCTGAATGACGCACGGACGGAAGTGGACCGGATGATCCGCCTGATCCAGGACTTGCTGACGCTGGCACAGGCGGATACCGGCGTCGGTTTTGAACTGAAGCGGGTGAAAGTGGCTGACTGGCTGCCGCAGAGCCTGCGTCTGGCGGAGCGGCTTCCCCGCAGCGCTGCCGTGACCTATCAGACCGAGA
>Ga0066871_100657_pt1 | contig 17493 bp, 14 predicted proteins | sample CeladaPassage60B_FD_62209 | JGI IMG/M metagenome (GOLD analysis project Ga0066871, IMG submission 62209) | Cellulose-adapted microbial communities from the Joint BioEnergy Institute, USA - Passage3 60B | ecosystem: Engineered > Bioreactor > Continuous culture > Unclassified | place: USA...
GCACCACTCCAAAAGCCAGAAGCAAGTATACAGGCTGGCTCTCACGCAGGGACACCCATAGGGCGGGCCAGTCCAGCCGGGTCAGCATCCAGGTCAGCAAAGCCGCGCTCACCATTATCCGGATACCCATCCGGAACACGGCGCGCAACGCCGAGCTTCTTCCTGCCGCCTCTGCCCCAGGGTTGCCTCCCGACCTCATCGCCCCGCCTCAGCCTTCCCTTGCCCTTTCTTTTCACCCGCTTTCAGCAGCCGCGGTTTGAGCAGCATGCCGATGACCGCCAGGGCAATCACAATCGTAAAGAGGAAGAACAGAATCTTCACCGTGCCTGTCGCCGTCTGTCCGAGATACGAATACAAGAGCGTCGCCGGCAACTGGCCAAGGCCCGTGGCCCAGAAGAAATGCCAGAAGCCCACATTGGTCAAGCCGGCCGCATAGCTGACCAGGTCAAACGACACCACCGGCACCAGCCTGGCGATAAAAATGGCATAGCTCCCATATTGTGCAAAGAACCGATCGGCCCAGTCCAGGGCGGTACGGCTGACCAGTTTTTCCACCAGCGGCCGGCCAAAAAACTTTGCCAGGTAAAAGCAGAGCACAGCGCCGGCCATCGCGCTGCTCCAGGAAAGCACAGCGCCCCAGAACCAGCCGAAGAGCAGCCCGTTGGAAAACGTGATGACAAAAGCCGGGAGCGGCGCGATCACGGATTGAAACACCATCAGGAGCCCGGACACCACGGCAGCCAGCGGGCCAAAGGAAAGCAGATAATTCCGGAAAGCCTCCACATCCGCCTGCGCCATCACTGCCGCAGCGTGGTTGACGGCCGTCTGAAACTCGCCTTGCCCTAGATACACGAGGAGAAACAGCCCGATCAAGCCGAACATCAGCAGCATTCCCATGCGGGTCCAGATCGTGAGCAATTTCCATTGCATCGGCGCGCCCTGGACAAATGCCAGAGGAACCCGCCAGGACATGATCAGGGAGACCAGGCCGGCCAGAAACCAGACCACCAGCCAGCCGTTCATCTGCGAAAGCGTCAATGTCTCCTCAAGAAACAACGCCTTCCGGGTGGCATAGGCCGGCATGATCAGCCATCCGCCCTTCGTCACAGTCGTAAGAAGGACCAACACGAGGCTAGCTCCCAGTGCAGCCAAAGAAGGCCCCCTTCTTTTCCACCAGGAAAACCCGGAAGCGTCCATAAACAAGGCGGCAAAGGTGCACCACAAACCCGTCAGCATCGATACCAAAATCAGGTATTCGCTTTCAAAGCGCATATCCAGCCATTTGCTCTGGATGAGCAAGAGACTGGCCCCCAATCCCATGGCGTAAAAAAGAAAGAGGGAGGCCAGCAAGTGAACTCCCAATCGACCCAGAACCTTCATCCCGATCCCTCACCATCATCGATCGTTCTCACTGTTTCGGGGCAAACGTCACAATGACCGGTGTGCCGTCTTTGGGCAACACTTCCGGATTGCCGCGAAATTCGGCTTTCCCGTCTTGAAACGCACCCACCGGCTGGGAAGCGTTGCTGGTAATCCCCACCGAACAACTGTCAAAACACATGTAACACCCTGTCATCTTTTTAAGCGCGGCATCATAATTCCCGCCGAAGCGATAAGCCAACTCCTTGCCTGTGGAATCCAGCATCACTTCATTGATGTCGTACTCCTTGCCAGCCCCTTCCCAGGTGACAGTGATCTGCAGCGGATCCCCCTTGATTACCTTGCCCTCCGGGGTCTCCTCAAACTCCTTGCTGGCATCGCCGCCTTTCGCCACCGCCGGTGTCAGCCCCAGCTCGATCAACGCATTGTAAAAAGCCAGCGGATTGGCATATCCTTTCAACACCGCCTGATCCCCGTATGCGCCTTCCACCCAGTTGAGACCATGCCGCGTCGGCTCCACCAGGTACTTCCCGTTGACCGTAGCGTACACTTTTACCTTTTTGTTCTCCTTATCGATATAAATGGGCTTGTCCTTTCCCAGCTCCGCTTCGGTGGAGGCATAATATTGCGCAAGATTTTCCTCCCCTTTTCCTGATGCGGCCGATGAACACCCCGCGATGAAAGCGCCCATCGCAACAACTGCCAGGATGAAGAAAAGATGTCTTGACCAAACCTGCCGACGCATCGTCCAACGCCCCTCTCCCGACCAAATTGCATTGTGAAAATTCCCATCATTTCTTAAACGAACATTACAAAATATAATATAGCAAATAAGAAGAGGTTATGCAAAACGAAATGGGCTCCTTTAAGCTCATTTCATGAATCGAACCATCCGTTCCACAATCCGGTAGGAGCGTTCTGCAGCCATGCAGACGAATTCACGGAAATTGACATCAGCCGACTTGTCGGCCCGGTCAGACATCGAGCGGATGATCACAAACGGGACCCCGTTCAGCGTGCAAACCTGCGCCACCGCCGCCCCTTCCATTTCGACGCAAGCACCGCTCAATTCCAGGTAGAGGCTGCTGACCGTATCCAGATCAGCGACAAATTGATCGCCGGACAGGATCCGTCCCCGGATCACCTGTTGCCCGTCTGCTGTCTCCTGCGCAGCACGATAAGCCAGCTCAACCAACCCCGGATCGGCAATGAAAATGGATTGATCCATAAACGGGATCATGCCTCGCGCAAATCCAAGCGCCCGCACGTCCATGTCGTGTTGGATGCAATCGGTCGAAATCACGATATCCCCGATGTCCAGCGTCGGCACCAAGGCTCCTGCCACCCCGGTAAAGATCACCTGATCCACCGCAAAGCGATCGATCAGAATTTGCGTGCACATCGCCGCATTTACCTTGCCCACGCCGCACTGGCAAACCACCACCGGCCGCCCCTCAAACTCCCCCACAAAAAAAGAGATGCCGGCCACGCTGCGGCTCTCCTCAATCACCATTGTTTGACGAAACTTTTCAACTTCCTCGTTCATTGCCCCTATGATGCCAATCCTGTTCATCATCCACGCTCCATCCCCTATCGTTTTGAATGAACACTTGTGGTACACTAGGTTTGTCGAAAGGAGAGAACGACATTGAGCAAACCATTGGCCTTCTTTTTTGCCGTCTTGACAGCCGTTTTGCTGGTCGGTATTTCCAGTGCCATCGCTTACCGCAACCCGGTGGCCATCCTGCTTCTGTGCCTGGCCACCATTCTGACGATCGGCATCGGCTTTCAAATCAAGAAAGCCTCAAGGAAGCGTCATTGACACGCAGGACGTCCGCCATCATCAGCCTCGTCCCGGCTGGGTCTGCTCTTGATGGCCCATCAAGAGCCGGCCGTTCAGATAGAAAAAGCGAGCCGGCCATCCCCGTTCCCGCAGAAGCTGGCGGGCGATTTGCCGTAAATGCCCGGCCTCCTTCACTTTGTTGTTGGACAAGTACAGACCCAGCAAGCCCTCAATGACCAAGCGATGGAAACGCGCCTGCGGCAGCCCCTGTACCCTCGCGGCCGCCTGCTGGCTGAACAGCCGCAACCGCTTCAACACATCCACACTATCCGGGTAAGCCGTGACAAAATTCAAATCCCCGCCTATCCGATCCTCTTCTTGGTCGATAAAGTAATCCAATAAAATATGCAGGCCGCATAGCCACGGAAAGTAGGCTTGCCGTACCTCCCGGACCAGCCGCTCGTGGCAGAAGGGGAGGCTTGCTGCCGCAAACAAGGCAAACACCCCTAATGTGGAGCCGCAGGCTGCCGCAAATTCATTCCAGTAGAGCTCCCTCACTTCCCGCCAATGCTGATCCCGGTATTCCCCAAACCATGCCTGCAACCTGGCCTCTCTTTCCCTGGGATGGATATGTTTGTACGTCTGCATGTCCGAGTACAACTGAACCAGCTTTTGCACTTCCGGATAAACCACCGGATAGGCTGGCAACCGGCTGATCTCATCCTGACAGGCGCGAACCAGATCCCGCAGGTAACCGCCATCGTCCTTTTCCTTATGATACCGGTAATAGTCGGAAAGCGCATGCGCCGGATCAACGGCGTCCAGCATCGACTGATGCAACTGCCGAAAGTCCTCTTCCGCCATCGATGAACTGCGGTCGCACAAATTGTCCAAGTAATCGCTGATCGTCTGAAACGCCACGATTAACCGGACAATGCGACGGAGATCGCCAGCCGACAGCAGCGCGTAGATGGCGCCTCCCTGACAGTGGAACTTTTTGTACCGTATGCTGTTCAAGGCTTGCTGCCGCAGCTCCGGATCGGGGATTTCACCTGCCCGGCGCCGCCACCTGCCAATCTCCCGATTGACATTGGGCAAAATGTGCCGATATGCCTTGTACATCAAATGCAACGCCCCGTGTATCTCCTGTTGCACGCTCCAGCCTCCAGATGCTTGCAAGATAAATGTCTTTCCTAATTATACCCTTCCTTGCGCAACTCCGGTCAAACAATAACACATTTCTGTCAGGAGCGCCATGTTGTTCCATGAACGCCATGATTTACAACTAGGAGGCACTCACAATCTATAGTAACCTAGACACGTAAGACAGATAGAGATAGATAAATCAAACCATGGGAAGAGGAGTGAGAAAATTGTTGCGAAAACTGGCCATTCTCGGCACCAGCATGACGCTTTTCGCTGCGGCCCTGATGCCTGCTCCTTCAGCCAATGCCATGTCACCGGAGCAACTCTCTGTGACCAAAACCGCAGTGACAAAGACGGCAAAAATCTATACCCAATTCATGTACGACATTCCATTAAAATGCCAATACAAACTCTTTTATTTTACGCAAATGGACAAGCCGCTGGTCATCCAATGGCCAGTGAAACAACCGCCGGCCGAACAAACGCCTGTCGAGCAACCGCCGGTGAAACAGCCGCCGGCGAAACAACCGCCTGTCTCGCAGCCTCCTGCCAAGCAGCCGCCCGTGGCCACACCGCCAAGCAATCCGCAACAAGGAACCAATGACCAACTGCCGGCCAGCCTGACTGCCGACGAGAAACAGATGGTCCAGCTGATCAACCAAGAGCGGCAAAAAGCGGGCCTACAGCCCCTGCAGGTGGATATGCGCCTGGTAAAGGTGGCGCGTGCGAAAGCCAAGGACATGATTGATCGGGGCTATTTCTCCCATACCTCGCCTACCTACGGTTCACCATTTGACATGATGCGTTCCTTTGGCGTCACCGATTGGCAGGCAGCCGCCGAAAACATCGCCCAAAACCCGTCGGTCACCGGCGCGCACCAGAGCTTCATGAACTCGCCTGGACACCGCAACAACATCATGAATCCGTCATTCAACAAAGTGGGCGTCGGCATCCTGGATGGCGGCCCTTACGGGAAAACGTTTGTGCAGATGTTCATTCAGAGCTATTAAATTCAGAGCTATTTCAGAGCTATTAAAATGAAAATTTCAAAGTTAAACGCTTCAGCCCTTTGGAATTGCCAATAGGCATTTCCAAAGGGCTTTGTGTCATGACCGTACGCTTTATAGCCACGATCAAACCAATTTGTAAGAGGGGCATCTTTCTTATCTGTGGCCTGCTGTGCAACCAATGGTTTTGCCAATTCAATCAAGGGCTCGTCTTTCCGCAGTAATGATGGGTGTGCGGAATCCTCCCGTCCACCGTGGTATATCCCCTGAACAGATGATAATGACCACCGCCGGGAAGTGGAATAGCCGGCCCGGTGCATCCGCGGATGACGTGCCTGTGTCCGTCATCAAACGAGGTTTCCGTATAGTAGGCATGGGTGTGCGGGACACCGCTGGGCGCCGGTTCGGTCGTTCCCAGATACCGGTGCCGGTGTCCCACATTGTAGGAGGTCACACCGGCAAAGTTGTGAACATGCAGCGCCTCCCCGTCCCATGAGATCAGATACATTTGGTGGGTATGTTGGTCATCATCGTCATGCCCATCCCGATGGTAAACCACGCCAAAAACTTCTCTACTTCTCCAGTCTTCTCTGCTTTTCCAATCCTTTTCATTCCTGTCACCTGTGTGCTTTCTGCCGCCCACGCAAAAACCCTCCCCCTCCATGTACATTCTTAAATTCAATGTATGAGAGAGAGGGTAAGTGGAGCTGGACGATCAAAATGTTTCCGACAAATTGGGCCGTCTATTCAAATTCAGGGGGTCACAATGCCCAAGAGACATCATCATCCCTGGTATGACCATCTTACCTAAAAAAGGGCTATCCCGCGCAGACTTTGCCTGAACTGGGATAGCCCCCTTGCAACTAGCCCCATGAAGAGGCCGAATTCACCTAGTATTTAAGGAGTTTAAGATTCGCCTAGAGTTTAAGCCTGAGCACCAGGTCTCCGGCTTCCACGGCATCGCCTTCCCGGACCAGGATCTCTTCCACCACTCCGTCCTGGGAGGCCTGAATGGTTGTCTCCATCTTCATCGCTTCCGTCACCATCAGGTGCTCCCCTTTCTTCACCTTGTCTCCGACGGAAACGAAGATTTTCACCACTTTCCCCGGCATCGAAACGCCTACCTGAGACGGATCGTTCAGGTCGGCTTTCGGGCGGGCCTGGACCGTCTCGCTGAGCGACTGGTCGACCACCTCAATCTCACGCGGTTGACCGTTCAGCTCGAAGTAAATCGTCCGCTTGCCGGTACGTTGCGGCTCGCCGACCGACATCAGCTTGATGTAAAGCGTCTTGCCCCGTTCGATCTCGACAGCAATCTCTTCTCCCGGCCGCAAGCCGTAGAAGAAGGTAGGCGTATCCAGCACCGAGACGTCCCCGTATTCCTCCAGGTGTTTCTGATAATCCAGGAAGACCTTTGGATACAGGCAATAGGAAAGGACCTCTTCATGCTTGACGGGGCGCTTGAGCTTTTCTTCCAGCTCCTTTTCCACCGCCGCGAAGTCGACCGGCGGCAGCAGTTCGCCCGGCCGGCCCTTTAAGGGCTCCCTCCCTTTGAGGACGATCTTCTGCAGCCGCTCCGGAAACCCGCCGTACGGCTGGCCCATATAGCCCATGAAATAGTCCACTACCGAAGCGGGGAAGTCCAGCTGCTCGCCCCGTTCGTAGAGGGTTTTCTCGTCCAGTCCGTTTTGGACCATGAAGAGCGCGAAGTCGCCCACCATCTTGGAGGAAGGCGTCACCTTGACGATGTCGCCCAGGATGCGGTTGACCATGGCGTAGGCCTCTTTCACTTCCGGCCAGCGATCACCCAGGCCCACCGCCTTGGCCTGCTGCTCCAGGTTGGTGTACTGGCCTCCAGGCATCTGGTACTTGTAAATGTCAGCCGAACTGGCCTTCATGCCGCTTTCAAAGGGCTGGTAAAACTCCCGCACCTTTTCCCAGTAATCGCTCAGCGCCTGCAAGTTGTCCGGATTGAGGCCCGTCGCCCGCTCATCCTGGGCCAGGGCAGCCACCAAGGCATTCAGGCTGGGCTGGGAAGTGGTGCCGGACATCGAGCTGAGCGCCGCATCCACAATGTCCACCCCGGCTTCCGCCGCTTTCAGGAGCATCGCCAGCCCATTGCCGCTGGTGTCGTGCGTGTGCAGGTGGATGGGGATGCCTACCTCTTGCTTGAGCGTCCGGATGAGCTCGTATGCCGCATAGGGCTTCAAGAGACCGGCCATATCCTTGATCCCGAGAATATGGGCGCCCGCTTTCTCCAGCTCCTTGGCCATCTGGACATAGTATTTCATCGTGTACTTGCTTTCGGCAGGATCCAGCACATCCCCCGTGTAGCAAATCGTACCTTCCGCAATCTTTCCGGCATTGCGCACCGCATCGATGGCCACCCGCATCCCGTCCAGCCAGTTGAGGCTGTCGAAAATACGGAACAGATCGATTCCCCGCTTCGCCGCTTCCTTGATGAACGCAACCACCAGGTTGTCCGGATAATTGGTATATCCGACCGCGTTGGAACCACGCAGCAGCATCTGGAAGAGAATGTTGGGAATGCGCTCTCTCAGTTTGTCCAGGCGCTCCCAAGGGCTCTCCTTGAGGAAACGCATGCTCACGTCAAAGGTGGCACCGCCCCACAGTTCCAGTGAGAACAGTTCCGGAGCCAGGCGGGAGGTGGCTTCCGCAACCTTGACCATGTCATCGGTCCTCACCCGCGTGGCCAGCAACGACTGGTGCGCGTCGCGGAAGGTGGTATCGGTGACGAGCAGCCGTTTCTGCGCAAGCACCCATTTTGCCAGCCCCTCCGGCCCCTGCTCATCCAAAATCCGCTTGGTGGACGGATAGGGGCCTTCCCCAGCCATCTGGCTTGCAAAGATTCGTTGCTGTTCCTCCGTAATCCGGGGCAGGGGCGGCTTGGCGAACACCGGTTTCTTCTCCACCGGACGTTCATTCACGATGACATGTCCGATATACTGCAGCAGTTTGGTTCCACGGTTGCGGCGCTTGGGAATCCGGAGCAGATCGGGACGGCTGTCAATAAAGGACGTGTCATAATTCCCTTTCAGGAACTGCTCGTCCTGAATCACGTTCTCCAGAAACGGGATGTTGGTCTTCACGCCGCGGATGCGGAACTCCCGCAACACCCGGAGCATTTTGTCGGCCGCCATTTCAAACGTGTTGGCATAGGTGCAGGCCTTGACCAGGAGCGAATCATAATAAGGTGTGATCAGTGCCCCTGTGAAGCCATTGCTGCCGTCCAGCCGCACGCCGAATCCTCCCGGCGACCGGTAAGCCACCAGCCGCCCCGTATCCGGAAGGAAGCCGTTTTCCGGATCTTCCGTGGTAATCCGGCACTGAATGGCATAACCCGTGGTTGTGATCTGCTCCTGAGCCGGCACGCCGACCTCCGGATCCGTCAGCGGGTACCCTTCTGCCAGACGGATCTGCGCCCGCACCAGATCCACGCCGGTGATCAGTTCCGTTATCGTATGTTCCACCTGAATCCGCGGGTTCACTTCGATAAAGTAAAACTTGCCCTCGTCGGTGACCAGAAACTCCACCGTCCCCGCATTGGCATATCCCACCCGTTGCATCAGGCGCAATGCGGACTGGCAGATCTCTTCCCGCAGCTCCGGCGTCAGTGTACGGGCCGGAGCCACCTCCACCACTTTCTGGTGGCGCCGCTGGATGGAACAATCCCGTTCATACAGGTGAACCACATTTCCGTAGCGGTCACCCAGAATCTGCACCTCAATGTGCTTCGGCCGCTCGATCAATTTTTCCAGGTAAACCCGGTCATCGCCAAAAGCGGAACGGGCCTCCGAGCGGGCGCGGTTGAACGCCTCGGGCAGCTCCTCCGCCTGCTTGACGACGCGCATCCCCCGGCCCCCGCCGCCGGCGGCCGCCTTGATCATGATCGGAAAGCCGTGTTCAGCCACAAAACGCTCGGCATCCGCCAGATCCTGAATCGGCTCATCCGTGCCGGGGATCACCGGAATCCCTGCGGCAATCGCCTGCCTGCGGGCCTCCACTTTGTCCCCAAACATGTTGATATGTTCCGGGCTGGGGCCGATAAAAGTGATCCCCTCTTCCTCACAGCGGCGGGCAAACGTGGCGTTTTCCGCCAAAAAACCGTATCCGGGATGAATGGCGTCCACGTCATTCCGTTTGGCAATCTCGATAATCCCCTCAATATCCAGATAGGCCTCAATCGGCGCCTTGCCTTCTCCCACCAGATAGGCCTCATCCGCCTTGAACCGGTGCAGCGAAGCGCTGTCTTGCTCAGAGTAAATGGCCACCGTACGGATTTTCATCTCAGTGCAGGCACGAAAGACGCGAATCGCGATCTCCCCGCGGTTGGCTACCAAGACTTTTTGAAACCTCTTGATTCCTCCCATGCCGAATCCTCTCTCTTCATCGTTGATTAGGAAAGTTTTACGGAATATTCAATTAAGTAATCAAAATGTAACAAAATCATGCTAATCCCGGAAAAAGGTTATTCTATTCTCTTGAAAAACCTAAAATGAGTTATACTAATGCATAAAATAGTATAACAAAATGAGCGAAAATGCAACCTCTTCCCTGGCCTTCCTCAGACTCTTCCCTGGCTTTCCTCAGAGTGGCTATCCTCTAAGGGGAGGAATCAAATCATGGGTCATGACAAGCAAAACGCTCAGTACAACGATCAGGCCAAAATAGGCCAGGCCGTACTTCACACGGGTGCGGGCCGGCACCTGGTAATAAGCATCCTCGCGAATCGGGGAGAACTGTTCATCCGGCAGATACGTCAGTTCAAGCTGCACCGTCAAGCGTTCTTCCCCTTCCTCTCCCTCGCCGGCCGGCCTGATGCCGTCCATCCGCACGGCGACCACCTCGCCATATGGAAAGGGAATCGTGCCTAGTTTCCCCAGGCCCGGATAAAAAATGTCGCAATACCTGTTCTGATCCTCCAGCCGGCTGTAGACCTGAAACTCAAGCTGGCGGGTGTGTTCGGAACCGGGAACCGGGATGCCGGCCTCTTCAAACTGCCGCCGGTGCACTTCCAAGGCCCACCGCATCTGGCGGTGCGGCTCTTTTTTCCGCCGCCAGCTTTGTACCAGCTGCCAGACAAACAAAAGCCAGACCAGACCCAGCAAAATCGACCGCAGCCAGATCACGACCAGCAAGCCGGCGACCAGACCAACCGCCCACAGCCAACGGGAAATGGCCGTGACAATCCGGCCTCCATCCAAGGGATGAATCGGCAACAGGTTAATCAAATTGATAAAAAACCCGAACCAGGCCACCAGCAGAAACACCGGCATCTCCAGGCTCCGGCCAAGCCAAAGGCAGACCAACGCGCCGATGCTGCCCACCAGCGGGCCGGCATAGGCAATGTATGCCTCTGTCTCCGCGTCAGGCGGCGCCTTTTTCATCGTGACCAGCGCGCCGACAAAAGGGATGAAAGCAGGTGCTGAAACCGGCAACCCCTTGCGCTTGGCGGCCAGCAGGTGGCCCATCTCGTGGACAAAGATCATCAGGACAATCCCGACGGCAAACTGCCACGGATAAATCAGGGCATAGGTGCCCATCATCAGCAACATGCTCCAAATCGTTCCGCCAACCTTCCCCAACTTGAGCAGGGGCAAGAGGAATTTCAGCTTCCCGCCAAATGCCAGCAGAAAAGCCCCCAGCCCGGCGAGTACCTTCCACAACCTCCCTTGTCCTCCACCGCCACCGCGGCCGCCTGATGCGGCGGCCCTGCCGCCATCTTGGGCAGCGTCCCAATCTTCGTTTGACCGCGACATTTCCTCACCTCCGACTAGTTCTGGGCCAGTGCCTCGCTCACCTCGCACACGCGATCCAGAAAATGCTCAATCTCTTCCCGCGTCTTTCGCAACTTGCTCACAAAACGAATCGTCTCCTTGCCGTCAAAAAATGCCACAAAGCTGGGGATGCCGAAAATATCATAACGCTCCACCAGTTCCGGAAAGCGATCCCGGTCCACCTTGACAAAGCGTATTTTTCCCTGGTACGCCTTTTCCACATCCGGCATAAATGGATCGATAAACTTGCAATCTTTGCACCAGTCCGCATGAAACATGGCCACCACGGTGCCCGTCGCGATTGTCTCAGCGAATTGCGCCACATCTTCAATCGCTTGCACTTCCGATCACCTCCCAGTTCCCATCATTCTACCACGAGTCTCTCCTTTTCACACACGACTGAAAACTGCGTAACCGTTCTTATCACGCCCGCACGCACTTCCCTCATGCCAACTCCAGACAGTCCCAATCCTCTCCCGCAAGCGCCTTGCGGAATGCTGCCTCGACATGCGGATGGCAGGTTAAAAAGAATACCTGGCGCTGCCGGCTCAGCTGGGTGATCGTCTCTACCGCGGATGCCATCCGCCGGGGATCAAAATTGACCAGGATATCATCCATGACGAGGGGCAACACCACCTTGCCGCTGTATTCCTCGACCAAGGCAAGACGCATCGCCAGCAGCAATTGTTCCACCGTACCCCGGCTCAGCCGTTCGGGCGGAAACCGCTCCCCGTCATGGCGTTCGACCAACAACTCCCGCTGCCCCAACGGCGCCAGTATCCGGAGATAGCGGCCGTCCGTCAATTGCGCAAAGTACTCGGAGGCCCGCTGCAGGGCAAGCGGCTGTCGCTCCCGTTCAAAAACGGCCATCGCCTCCTCCAGGACCGCCCGGGATAAAACCACCGCCGACCACTGCATGGCCTGTTTTTGGAGTTCGGCTTTGAGCCGTGCAGCCTCCTGCTCAGCCTCCCCCAACGCCGCTTCGCTCTGAAGCGCCTCCAGCCGCTGCGCCAGCCGGCCCCGTTCTTCCAGGCGGGCAGAATATGCCTGCATCTGCTGCGCCAACTCCGCCTCCAGGCGCTGCCGCTCCGCAGCAAGCCGGCCTTCTCCCCGACGGTGCCATTCATCCATCAAGGCTTGCCATTGCGGTTGCGCGAACCACTCGCCAAACGATTCCTGAATCGCGCATGCCTCGCGCAGGCAGGACGCCTCATGCTCTGCCGCTTCGATTTGACGATTGAGCCGTTCCGCCTCCTGCCTCAACCGCTCCGCCATCTCAGCCAGGCGCCCCCGCTCCCGGCGGCTTTTTGCCGCCTTGCGACGGAAGGCCAGGGCCAAGGAGACAGCTATCAGCAAAAGGATCACGCCGAGACTGAGGGAAAACAGGTTTTGTCCGCCGTTCCAGTTCTGAACCAGCAGCCACCAGCTGGACGGCAAGGCGAGCGACAATGCCAGGAACAGGCCCGAAAGCGATTGTGCCGTTTCGCCGTCTTTGCGGCCGCGATCATGTGACTCGGTCTCCACAAGCTGCCGCTTCACCTCTTCCCTCCGTCCGTAAAGCGCCTTCAGCCGCGCTTCATGCTCGGATAACCGCTCTCTGAGATCGCCCGCACGCTGGTAAGGTTCGGGCTCTCCCTTTGCCTTTTGCTGCCTTGCCCCCAGCTCCCGCAACCTTCGATAGGGCGCGAAAAGCTGGGCGACGCGCTCAAGGCGGCTTAACTGTTCTTGCCGATTCCCGATTTCCTGCTCCAGACGGCCAATTTCCTCGTTCACCCGCTCCAGCCGCTTTCTCAAGTCAACCGTCTGTTCCTGCTGCTTGCGCCAGTGCCGGCATCTCTCTTCAAGCGCATCCAAATGCTGCAGGATATGAAGAATCCGGCCGGATTTGGCGCGCGGCCGGAACAGTTCCGCTTCCCGTTCAGCCAGCTTTTTTTGCACACGTTCCAGAGAGATTCCGGTTCCCGCAAGCGTGTTGTACAAAAAAGGGGTCAGGGCTTCTTCTTTCAGCCACCGTACCTGCTGCAAATCATCCAATCCAAAAGCAAACAGTTGCCTGAACGTTTGTTTGTCGATCCTCCCCAGCCATTCCTTCAGCCAGTCCTCCCCCGCCGTTTGCCCGTCCGGTAAATAAACGGTCAGCTGGCCGGATACCCGCTCCTTCCCCAGGCGCTGGATTTGCACACACAGACCGGTCTCATCCTCCATCCAGATGGAACCGCCGAAGGGGCCGCCCTTGGACGGCTCATACCGGTGCGGCGAGTTGCGCGGCTCGAACCCGAACATAATTCCCCGGATAAATCCGAGCAAGGTGCTCTTCCCCGCTTCGTTATGTCCCACAATCAACTGGAGACGTGGATGGATCTCCCATTCCTGATTGCGCCAGTGGCCGAACCCGTCAATCCGCAGCTTGCGAATCCGCCGCAAACTCATCGCCCTCCCTCCCGTTCCGAAAGCAACAAGGACAAGAGGAGGCTCTCCACCTCAGCGAAAATTCCTTCCCATTCCTCTCCCGTCCACGCTTCCAGGTATCTCCTGGCTGCAGGATGCATCCAGAGGGCCTTCAGCGGGGGCAACTCTTCCGGCTTTTGGCCATGGCCGGAGGATCGCAGCCGCCCGCATGCGGACAACACTTCGCGGATAAAAGGCGGAACAGTTTGGCGATCAAAAGGCGGCAGCGTTCGGTTGACAGCCTCATCCAGCCACATCCAGGCGGCGGTGGACTGGCCGTTCTTCCCGCCGACTTGGCTGTTCAGCTCGTCGTTGAGCAGCGCCAGCACGTCCTCCAGCACCAGAGGATTCCTCAGGCGGGGAGCCAGCGTGGTCATCCCCTGAAGCACGAGGCGAACCATGGCGGCCCGGCCTCCCAGCTCCTCCTGCAAAGCGGCCAGCGCGGCCCGGATCCGACGCAGCATCTCCTCTTCCGCTTCCGCCCCTGTCAGATCCACCTCCAGCTCCTGCCATATCACTTCACTTAATGGCACAAACTGGATGGCCTCCACCTGTCCATCCCGCACCTCCACGAGATAACCGCCCTTCTCCCCTTGCTCCTTCATGCTTCTGCCCTGCAGATTGCCGGGGTAAACCACCCATGGCGCCTCATGCAAAATCTGGCGCTTGTGGACATGGCCAAGCGCCCAATAATCCATGCCGCATGCGACCAGTTCGCTCAGACGGCAAGGAGCATAGTTTTCATGCCCTCCCATCCCGTCCACATTGGTGTGGTGCATCGCGATGGCAAAAGGCACCATCGGGTCCCGCCGGTATTCGGACAGAATATTTTCCTGAAAACGGGCTGTCGGATAGCTGCGGCCGTATACGCGCGCCACCTCTTGTCCCCCTTTGCGAAAAGGAATTCCTTCAACGCGCTGGGAAGAAAAAAGGTGGGCCGTCGGCGGCCACTCCAGCTGCGCATGCGGCCCATCCTGGGGGTCGTGATTGCCCCGGATGACAAAACTGTGAATGCCCGCCTCATACAGCCGCCAAAGCCCCCTTTGCAGCACCATCTGGCCAGCCAGCCGCCCGTCTGCCACTTCGTAGAGATCACCGCTCAAACAGAGAAAATCCACCCGCTTCTCGATGCAGAAGCGGATCAGGCGGTTGAACGAGGCCACCGACGACTGCCGCACCGCCTCGTCGATCGGTGCCGGTAAACGAGACAGCCCCTTGAAGGGGCTGTCCAGGTGCAAATCGGCTGCGTGAAAAAAACGAAAATGGACCATCTCCTCTCTCCTATCCTTTTGGCTTCGCCGCCGATCCGTTGCGGGTCAACTCCAAGAAATGCCGCAGGATGCGGGCCGTCAAACCCCAGATCACCTTGTCCTCGTAGCAATAGAAATATTCCGGGAGAGTATAGGTACGCCACTTGTAGTTGCGTCCGCCCGGGATCAAGTGAAACGGAAAATCCTCGGCTGGAGTGGCCTTCACAGGGACATCAAACCGCAGCGGCTGCATCTGATACAGAACAGACAACGGCACGACAAAAACTTGCGCCACCTCACTCGGGTTGGGCACAACCGCATCATAAGGAATTTTCCCCACAAAAGGAATGATCATCAGCGGGAAGGAGCCGACGAGGACGTCCAGCGGGCCGTACACCTTGACCTGATCCGATCTCAGGCCCAGCTCCTCGCACGTTTCCCTGACAGCGGCCGCCTCCTCGTCGGCGTCATTTTCGTCCACTCTTCCTCCGGGAAAACAGATTTCACCGGGCTGCCGTTTCAGGTGATGCGCCCGCACTTCAAACAATACCCCAAGCTCCCCGTCCGATTCGACCAAAGGCAGCAGTACGGCCGAGCGAACATAGAGATGTTGGTCAAGAATTTTCCGTTCCCGGCCACGAAACTGCCGTTCAATCCGCTCAAGAAGCCCGCCCGTCGTCATGCGTCTTGTCTCACCTGGCCCCATTCCTCTTGTCTTGTTTCTTCCCATTATAGATCAGCCGCCAGAAGTTTCCCACCGCCAGAGAGACAAATCTGTGCAAAATATTTCCTTCACCATTTCTCCGAAAAATTTCTCTTTACAAGAACCAATCTCGTGTTATAATACAGTTAGCTGTTATCATACAGAGTGCTTTTCATGATGTTGTTCCGATACACAGGTGGGGAGGTGAATCCCTTTGAACCTGGACGTTCATATCACTCCGGCGGCAGCGGCGTTTTACCGTCAGGAAATGGAGCTGTCCGCAGACCAGGCGCTGCGGTTGTTTGTCCGCATCGGCGGCTTTGGTTGCGGCGGCTACTCCATCGGCGTGCAAGTGGATCGGCCTACCGCTCGCGATCACAGGGTTCAGGTAGGCGGAGTGACCTTCGTCATCAGCCCGGATGATTCATGGTACATGGAGGGACTGGTCATCAATCACGACCCTGTCCATGGCATCTGCTGTGAACACCGGCACTGTGACGACTTGCATCATCCTGACCTGCCGAAACGACCTTTCGCCATGGCCGTTTGATGCATACCCACTTTACCCCAGTTTATCTGTTTTGCACCCTGATTTGCACCCTAATATGAATGATTCCTTACCCCTGATCCCCTTTTATAGGGGCTTTTTCTTTTTTTCGCCACTCCTCCACTTGACGAGATCCGTGACGAGTGTCATAATTTTGGTTATAAGGCTAGAAGTAGCAGCATGTTAAAGTTTTACCTGACATATAAATCCTAAAGAGTAGGAAAAAGAAGTTGTTTCAATTGCTGTTTTCTACGAAGAACGGGACCCGAAACGAACACATCAGCAAGGCCCTTCTTTGTTGAGATAGAGATTGGATAACTTCTTTTTTCTTTACTCTTTTTTAAGTGTCTGACATTTTAGCACTCTTGTTTCTTGTTTGCTGCTATTTCTAGAACATTTATACAACCCATTTTCGCAAGGAGGGATCGTATCGTGAAGGCATTGTTGTTGGCTGGTGGTCTTGGCACACGTCTTCGCCCGCTGACGGAAGACTTGCCCAAACCAATGGCTCCTCTGGGGAATCGCCCCTGGCTGGAACACCTGATCCTGCACCTCAAGCAGGAAGGGATCGAACAGTTTGTGATCGCCGTCAAGCACTATCCCGAGGTGATCCAGCGGCATTTTGGCGATGGAAGCCGATTCGGGGTGGAGATCCAGTATGCCGTTGAGAAGCAGCTTCTCGGAACAGCAGGCGCCATCAAAAATGCTGAACCCCTGCTGAGTGACCAGTTTCTCGTCATTAATGCCGATGTGGTGCAAATGGCTCCCCTCCTGCCCCTTCTGGAATTCCATCGCAGCCATGGAGGAGCTGTGACGATCGGTTTGACACGGGTTGAAGATCCTTCTGCGTATGGGGTTGTCGAATTGACTTTGGATGGAAAGATTACACGCTTTGTCGAAAAGCCTCCGCGTGATCAGGCTCCTTCCAATCTCATCAACGCGGGAATTTATGTCATGAAAAAAGAGGTGCTGGAATTCATCCCTGCCAACCAAGAAGTCTCCATCGAGCGCGAAACCTTCCCGCTGCTCATCGAGCAGGGAGCAGGCGTTTACGGCACCGTCATCGAAGGATATTGGATGGACATGGGCACGACAGAAAGATACCGTCAGGCCCACTGGGATATCCTGGACGGCAAGGTGCCTCTCCAATTGCCTGCCACGCGCCAGAAACAAGGTGTTTACCTGGGGAAAAATGTACAAATCGGCAAGGGAGTCATCCTGGTTCCGCCCGTCCTGATCGGCGATCATGTCGTGCTCGAAGACAACAGTACCATCGGACCGTACGCGGTCATCGGGAATCACAGCCGGATTGGAAAAGGATCGAGCTGTTCCCGTTCGATCATCTGGGAAAGCACCTCCATCGCATCCGGATCGTATGTGGTGGACTGCATCCTCTGTGATCACCTGCTGACCGGGGCAGACCAAATGATG
>Ga0066871_100662_pt1 | contig 17375 bp, 17 predicted proteins | sample CeladaPassage60B_FD_62209 | JGI IMG/M metagenome (GOLD analysis project Ga0066871, IMG submission 62209) | Cellulose-adapted microbial communities from the Joint BioEnergy Institute, USA - Passage3 60B | ecosystem: Engineered > Bioreactor > Continuous culture > Unclassified | place: USA...
GAAAAGGACCCTGCATCTGTGGCAGATGCGGGCACAGGGAGTGAGAAGCCAGATGGTGCAATTGGTCAATGTGATGGAGTGGCTGGTGAAACAGGAGTTGGACAGGATCCTGCCGCACTTTCCGCAAACCTGCCGTTGTGAAAAATGCCGGCTCGACATTCAAGCCTACGCCTTGAACCGCTTGCCGAGCCATTATGTGGTCAGCCGGCAGGGGGAGCTGTATGCCAAGGTGTCTCAACTGGAATTCCAAATGCGTGTCGATCTGCAGAGCGCCTTGATCCAGGCGATTGAAGTGGTCACCCGATCGCCTCGGCACCAAGAAAGCCAAGCCTTGGAAAGGGATCTGGAGCGCAATCGAAGACGATTAAAAAAAGATGAAGAACCACTTGAAGGGAGTAAAAGCTGAAGGGAGTCAACTCAGATGAGACAGAACGAGAGAAACAGGGGAAGAATGCTGATTTCCTGTCCGGACAGGCCGGGGATTGTGGCTGCTGTTTCGCAGTTCCTGTATCACTGCGGGGCCAATATTGTCCAGTCGGATCAACATTCCACCGATCCGGAGGGTGGACGTTTTTTTATGCGGGTTGAATTTGATCTGCCCAATCTGGCGGAACAACTGCCCCAGATCGAAAAGCGGTTTCAAGAGGTGGCCGACAAGTTTCAGATGGTCTGGCGGATGACCCACGCCGGGCAGAAAAAACGGCTGGCCATCTTTGCCTCGCGGGAGGATCATTGCCTGCAGGAGCTGCTCTGGCGCTGGCGTCTGGGGGAATTGCCGGCCGAGATCGTGATGGTGGTGAGCAATCATCCGGATCTCGAGCCGCTGGTCAGGCCGTTTGACATTCCCTACCACCATGTTCCTGTCAACAAGGAGAACAGGGAAGCGGCGGAAAATGTGCACCTGGAGCTGCTGGAGGGAAAAGTGGACACCATCGTCCTGGCACGCTATATGCAAATCATCCCTCCGCGCATGGTGCAGCGTTACCGCAACCAGATCATCAACATTCATCACTCGTTTTTGCCCGCCTTTGTCGGCGGAAAGCCGTATCATCAGGCGTACGAACGCGGGGTAAAGATTATCGGCGCCACGGCGCATTATGTGACGGAAGAACTGGACCAGGGACCCATTATCGAACAGGATGTACAGCGGGTGGATCACCGCGATCAGGTGGAGGACTTAAAGCGCATCGGCCGTGATATGGAGCGGATTGTGCTGGCCCGTGCGGTGCGCTGGCACCTCGAGGATCGGATCCTGGTATACGGGAACAAGACGATTGTGTTTTCATGAGCATCTGTCGGGCATACTGCTTGGTGAGGTGATGGCCATGGGACTGATTCCGGAGGCTGCGGTGATCCTGGCCTCTGGCTCGCCGCGGCGCAGGGAACTGCTCGCTTCCCTCGGGATCCGATTTACGATCCGGCCGCCGCAGGTGGATGAAACGGTTCCCCCGGGCTTGACGCCGGGAGCGACCGTGGAACAATTGGCCTGGAAAAAGGGCCGCGCCATCGTCGAACAGCTGCTCACCGGACAGCCACACGTAACGGGAACCGAAAAAGGGCGTGACACGGAATTGCCGCAGGAAAAGGAAGGGCCCGTTCTGGTGATTGCGTCCGATACGGTGGTGGTACTGGACAACCAAATTTTGGGAAAGCCGGCGGATGAGGAAGATGCCCGCCAAATGCTGCGCCGTTTGTCGGGTCGCCGCCATCAGGTGTATAGCGGGCTGGCACTGTTTGAAATCGGCAAGGAATACAGGGAACGGCTGGGTCATGCCCGGACCGACGTACAGTTTTGCCGGCTCTCCGATGAGACGATTCGCCGGTATGTGGCGACAGGCGAGCCGCTTGACAAGGCCGGCAGTTACGCCATTCAAGGATTGGGTGCCACGTTGGTGGAAGGCATCCACGGCGACTATTTCAATGTGGTGGGCTTGCCGCTGGCATTGTTTGGAAAATTCCTCGAGGACTGGGGATACCGCCTGTTTTGAAGCGTTGGTGTCACAAGATCGCCTTTTCTGAATTCGTGCCGCGGCATTCCTTTACGGTATAATGAAGGTTGAAGTGTATGACGAAGGAGCATCAACCAGTACAGGGGGTATCCGTGTGAGCAGGGGATTGAAAGGGCTGGCAGTCATCACAACGGTGTTTATGTTCCTGGTCGTCTTCGTCGGCACGATGGTCACAAAAACCGGATCGGGAGACGGGTGCGGCCGATCGTGGCCGTTGTGTGAAGGTCAGTTCCTCCCGCAAGCCAACATTAATTCGATGATCGAATATAGCCACCGGGTGGTTTCCGGTATCGTCGGCATCCTGATTACGGTGTTGCTGGTTTGGGCGTGGCGCGCCTGCAAGGGGCGACGGGATGCCCGCTTTCTTGTCGCGGCCAGTTTTCTTTTTACGGCGATCCAGGCGCTGCTCGGGGCGGCGGCTGTGGTGTGGGGACAGTCTCCCCCGATCATGGCATTGCATTTCGGCGTCTCACTCGTCGCTTTTGCAACGGTATTGTTGTTTACGTTGATTCTCTTTCGCTGGGAATCGCGCCCGGTACAGATGACTTTCACAAAGGGATACCGGAATGCCCTCTTCGGCGTGACCGCTTACACCTATGTGGTGGTATATACGGGGGCGTATGTGGTTCACGGCAATGCGAGCGGCGGATGCGGCAGATGGTTCCCGCTTTGCGACGGGAAGTGGTTTCCCGGCTTTTCGGGTGCGGCAGGAATCCAGTTTGTCCACCGCCTGAGCGCTTTCTTGCTGATGGTGGCAGTACTGGCCTTGCTGGTGGTCACGCTTCGCCGGTACAAGGAACGGCGTGATTTGTACCTCGCGGGGGTGTGGTCCGGCGTGCTCGTCGTGTTGCAGATTTTAAGCGGCGGCCTGATGATGTGGGCAGGGCTCAACCTGTTTACGCGCTTGCTGCACGCCACCTTGATCATGCTGCTGTTTGGCGCGCTCAGCTATATGTGCATGGAAGTGTTCCGCAGGCCGCCCCAGGAAACCGATCAAGCGGACCTGATCGGGAAGCCCCAGGCCAGGCCCTCAGTCGGCTGAGCGCCTTGCCTTTTTGCGCCGGTTCGGGTATAGTATGAATGTCAGACAATTTCATCTCGCTTTTCATCCACTAGGGGTGCTCCGTTGGGAGCTGAGAAAGGGTGTTTAACCCTTACCCTTTGAACCTGATCTGGATCATACCAGCGTAGGGAAGTGGATCGGAGGATACGAAGGCGTTTTTTGGCGCCACACTCGGCATGAGGAAATTCGTACCCAAACCGCTCCACTGGGAGCGGTTTTTTTGTGCGTTTATTTGGATTTGGTTTTTTCAAGGGAGGAGAGGACACTTGTTTTCCAGTGAGGAATGGAGACGGAGGATCAATGAGAAAAAGGAGGAGTATCTTCAACTGTTGAGCCGGCTGGTGGCTTTTCCGACGGTCAGCCCTCCCGCCAGGAACACGCGTTTGGCGCAGCAATATGTGGCTGAATATTTGAGAAATCTAGGCATGGAGGTGGATCAGTGGGAAATTTACCCGAATGATGATAACGTGGTTGGCCGTTGGCGGGGAACGGGTGGCGGGCGCAGCCTCATTTTAAACGGGCACATCGATGTGGCGAGCGTGGAAGAGGATGAGGGGTGGCGCACGTCGCCATTCACGTTGACCGAGCGGGACGGGCGCCTGTACGGGCGCGGCGTGGCCGACATGAAAGGCGGACTGGCCAGCGGGCTCTTTGCGCTGTCCTTGTTGAAAGAGGCAGGCTTTGTCCCGAAAGGGGATATCATTTTCCAGTCGGTGATTGGGGAGGAGGTGGGGGAAGCCGGGACGCAAGCCTGTGTTCAGCGTGGTTACACAGCCGATTTTGCGATCGTGATGGATACCAGCCAGATGCAGATTCAGGGACAGGGCGGCGTGATTACCGGCTGGATTGAGATTCAGAGCCCGCAAACGTTCCACGATGGCATGCGGGCGAAACTCATCCATGCAGGCGGCGGCCAATTTGGCGCCAGCGCGATTGAAAAAATGGCCAAGGTGATCAACGCGCTTCAGGAATTGGAACGCCATTGGGCAGTGATGAAATCCTATCCCGGCTTTCCTCCCGGGATGAATACGATCAATCCGGCGGTGATTGAAGGGGGGCGCCATCCTGCTTTTGTGGCGGATCAGTGCAAACTCTGGATTACGGTTCACTTTTATCCCGATGAAACGCATGAGCGCGTGGCCAAAGAAGTCGAGGAACACGTCCTGCGGATGGCGGCCGCCGATCCGTGGCTGAGCCAGCATCCGCCGCGCTTTCGCTGGGGCGGGCGTTCCATGATTGAAGAGCAGGGTGAGATTTTTCCCGCTTTGGAAGTGGACTGGCAGCACCCGGGCGTACAGCTGCTCTCGCGAGTGCATGAAGAGGTGAACGGGATGCCGGCGGTTCACAGCATGTCGTCCACCGTCACCGATGCCGGCTGGCTGGGGCGGGCCGGTATCCCGACTGTGTTGTACGGGCCCGGTTCACTCGCGCAGGCGCACGCGGTCAATGAAAGCGTGGAATGGGCGGAACTGCTGCAGTATACGCAGACGCTGGTGCGATTTATTGAGCAGTGGTGCGGATGACAGGGGGCAAGGAAGAAACATCACTTTTTGAAAGGGGTATGGGAAATGTCGTTTTCCATGGAATTGCGTCGATTGGCCGAGCCGATCTGGCAGAAAGAGATGGAGCATCCTTTTGTCAAAGGGCTGGCCAGTGGAGAATTGCCGCTGGAGTCGTTTCAATACTACTTGCGCCAGGATTACATTTACCTGATTGCCTTCAGCAGGGTGTTCGCCATCGCTGCAGCCAAATCGCATGATCTTAAAGAGATGGGTGAGTTTGCTGAGCTATTGCACGCCACCTTGCATGATGAGATGGACTTGCACCGAAAATACGCGGCGGAATTTGGCATCTCACGGGAGGAGCTGGAAGCCACCGTTCCTTCTCCGACAGCCTACGCCTACACCAGCCACCTGGTGCGAACCGCTTATGAAGGGACGATGACAGAGGTGCTGGCCGCCGTGCTGCCATGCCAATGGGGGTATCACGAGATCGGTTTGCGCTTGGCTCAGGTTCCCGGCTGGGAGTCCTCGCCGTATCGGGACTGGATCAAGACATATGCTTCGCCGGAATTCGGCCGTTTGGCAGCGATGATGCGGGAGCGCCTGGATGCGCTGACCGCGTCGATTGATGAGGCGCATAAGAAGCGATTGCAAGACCTGTTCTTGACCAGCAGCCGATATGAGTATCTCTTTTGGGAAAAGGCCTACCAGCGCGAAGAATGGCCGGTGTAGAGCGGTTCCAGCGGGGAGCGTGGCAGCACATGGGAGAAGTGGAGGATGTGTTGACGTTAAGGGATTTGCATTTCACTTACCGGCAGGCGGGGGGTTCCTTTCCCGTTTTGGACGGTTTTTCCATGAGTGTGCGGGAGGGGGAGTTCTTTACTCTGATCGGGCCGAGCGGCTCGGGAAAGAGCACGTTGTTCAAGCTGTTGACAGGACTGCTGGAACCGGACGCCGGTGAGATTTTGTACCGGGGACGGCCCTTTTGCCGGCGCCTAGGCAAGGTGGGCTACATGCCCCAGCGGGACACGCTTTTTCCCTGGCGCACGGTGCGCGAAAATGCGGCATTGCCCCTGGAGCTGAAAGGATGGCGGCGCAAAGTGGCGCTCGAACGGGCCGGCTCCTTTTTGGGGGAATTTGGCTTGGAGGCGGTGGCCGACCTGTATCCGCATCAGTTGTCAGGGGGCTTGCGGCAACGGGTTTCTTTTTTGCGGACCGTTCTGGCGGACAACGACGTGCTCTTGCTCGACGAGCCTTTCGGCGCGTTGGACGCGTTGACGCGCGCCCAGCTGCAGGAATGGCTCCTGAACCTGTGGCAAAAGTTGCGGAAGACCGTGCTGTTTATCACCCACGATGTGGAAGAGGCCATCTTGCTCTCCGACCGCATCGGGGTGCTTTCCGCCCGCCCATTGTCCACAGTGCGGATGGTGGAGGTGCCGCTTTCCCGTCCGCGAAAGATGTTCATGGTGACGGAGGAGGCTTTTATCCGTTTGAAACGCCAATTGCTGGAACAAATCCGTGGTAAAGAGGGAGCGCTGGCGACGTGATGAACTGGCTGCAACAGTATCGCGCACCCGTTGCCTTTTTCTTGCTGATGCTGCTCGGATGGGAGGTGGCGGTCAGGGCATTGAACGTGCCGGTGTTCATCCTCCCGCCGCCCTCCGCCATCCTCTACGCGCTGTGGGAGCATGCCGGATTGTTGTTCACCGTGCATCTACCCGCCACACTGTGGATCATCCTCTTGGGACTGGCCATTTCGGTGATTTTGGGAGTTGGGCTGGCTGCGGCCATGACGTTGTTTCCGCTGGTGGAACGGACCTTCTATCCGCTGCTGGTGGTCACGCAGACGCTGCCGATCATCGCCTTGTCTCCGGTTTTCGTGTTGTGGTTCGGCTATTCGATCTGGGGAAAAGTGGCGGTGACGGTCCTGATCAGCTTTTTTCCGATCGTGGTGAACACATATGACGGTTTCCGGCGCACAGATGCCGAATGGGTGGAGCTCCTGCGGACGATGGGCGCCAACCGCTGGCAGATTTTTCTCAAGGCGCAGGTGCCCGCTTCCTTGCCGATGTTTTTCACCGGCTTGAAGATGGCGGCTGTGGTCAGCGTCATCGGGGCCACCATCGGCGAATGGCTGGGAGCCAATGAAGGCCTGGGGTATTTCAGCCGGCGGATGGCCCACAGTGTCCGCGCCGCTCCATTGTTTGCCGCGGTACTGGTGCTGTCCCTGCTGGGGATTCTCCTGTTTCTGTTGATTCAGGGCCTGGAACGCAAGTGTTTGCCCTGGAAGCGGGAAGGCGGGCACAGGGAATCGGCACGGCAATGATTGCCTCCCTTGCCGGTGTTGAGAGGCAAGCCGTCTGATTCCCGGATGGCCATTAAATGTCCGCATCATGTGTCGGATGTGGATGGTCGAAGAAAAATGGACGTTGGGTGGAACTGGAAATGGGAGGATGGAGGGAATTAGGATGGAGGGAAGGGAAAAATGGACGGACAAAAACAGCGACGAACGATGAACATGCTGGTTTTGGCGTTGCTGGGCGGATTGGCCTTGGTGTTGGCCGCCTGTGGGGGGCAGGGAGAGCTGCCGGATCGGGAGGCAAACGAGACGGGTAGGGGGGCAGATGACGGAAAAAAGCCGGAAAAGCTGAGCATCATGCTTGATTGGTATCCCAATGCGGTGCATGCTTTCATCTATCTTGCCAAAGAGAAGGGATACTTTGCTGAGGAAGGGCTGGATGTGGAGATTCAGATGCCGGCCGAGACCAACGACCCGCTTCGTTTGGTCGCGGCCAATCAGGTGGATTTGGCCTTGAGCTACCAGCCGCAACTGGTGATGGCCAGGGCGGAAGGCGTGCCCAACGTGGCGGTGGCAGCGGTGGTCCGCCATCCCTTGAATGCCATGATGGTCAAGGCGGACAGCCCGATCCAGTCGCCGAAAGATCTTGAAAACCGGAAGCTTGGTTACCCTTCCATTCCCACCAACGAGGCGATTCTTCAGACGATGGTCAAGTCAGACGGTGGGGATCCCGGCAAGGTAACCTTGCAGGATATCGGCTGGGACATCGTGCAGGCTTTGAGCACCGACCAGGTGGACGCGGTCCTGGGCGGCTACATCAATCACGAGAAGCTGCTCCTGGAAAAACATGGGGTTCCCGTCCGGGTCATCGATCCGGTTGACTATGGCGTTCCCGACTATTATGAACTGATTCTGGTCACGAGCGAGAGCACTTGGAAGGCGAAACGGGAGTCCATCGCGGCATTCTGGCGTGCGGCGCAACGGGCGCAGGAGGAGGTGGCGGCCAATCCGGAAGCTGCGTTGCGAGTGTTGTTCAAGCAGCAAAGCGAGGCGTTCCCGCTGGATGAAGAGATTGAGCGGCAGAGCCTGGAGATCCTCCTGCCGTTGATGGACGCGGGGGAGAAGCCGTTCGGCTACCAAGACGCGCGGGTATGGGAGGAAGTGGTGGACTGGTTGAAGCGCGAAGGCGTGATAGAAAAGGCCATCGCGCCGGAATCTTTGTTCGTCAACCTGGAGGAATGAGGCTCACCATTCAGGCAGGGGCAATTGGAGCTGTTCCTGGTACCGCCGCAGGGTCTCCAGGGCTTCGTCAAGGGTGGGAGCAAGCACATTGAGGTGGCCCATTTTTCGCTTCGGGCGCGCCTCTTTTTTTCCATAGAGGTGCAGCTTGGCCTCTACGGGGAGCGCCGGCAAGCGTTTCAAGACGGCGGCCGGTTCCTCTCCCAGAAGGTTGAGCATGACCACGGGCGAGAGCAGGCGCGTGGACCCGAGCGGCAGGCCGCAGATGGCCCGCACATGCTGTTCAAATTGCGAGGTGACACAGGCTTCCATGGTGTAGTGTCCCGAGTTGTGGGGCCGCGGCGCCAGTTCGTTGACAAATAGCTGGCCTTCTTTTGTCAGGAACATTTCCACCGCAATCAGTCCATAGACATTCAATCGGTTGGCAATCGACGTCGCCAGCTCCTGCGCTTGCTCCTGCAGCGCCTGCGGGATGCGCGCAGGCGCCATGGAGATGCGCAGGATGCCGTCTTGATGGATGTTTTCGGCCGCAGGAAAACAACGCACTTCGCCTGTCGTGCTGCGGGCGGCAATCACCGAGATCTCTTTTTCAAAAGGAATCCATTGTTCCAAAATCAGTTCGGGACACATGCCGGACAGCGTTTCCCAGGCCAAAAGCGCCTCTTCTTCATTGCGGATCACCGCCTGTCCCTTGCCGTCGTAGCCCCCGAGGGCGGTCTTTAGGACACATGGAAAACCCAGTTCCCGAACCCCGTTGGCCAAATCGGCACGCGACCGCACCGGACGGAAGGGCGCGACAGGGATGCCGATGGATGCCAAGGCGCTTTTTTCCCGAATGCGATGCCGGGATATGGTCAGGATCGCTTTGCCCTGCGGGAGGTAATGGGATTGTTGGAGAGCTTCCACCAGACGATCATCCACATTCTCAAATTCGTAGGTGATGACGTCACACGTTTCGGCCATTTGCATGGCAACCGCCAGATCGTTGAGAGCCCCGGTATATGCTTGATCGGCCACCTGGCCGCAAGGGGAGTCGTCTTGCGGATCGAGGCAGGCAATGCGGTAGCCCATCTGTCGCGCGGCCAGCGCGATCATCCGGCCCAGCTGTCCGCCGCCCAGGATTCCGATGGTGGAACCGGGGAGAATGGCGGGGTGCTTCTGAGCGGGCCCGGTTGCGGCTGCCTTGTGTTCGGACAATGACGGCGAATGATCGGATGAGGTATGTATCGAATCGGTGCGTTCCATGCTTTTCTCCCTTTCCCGCTTGACAGCTAATCCAATTTCGAGTGTTCCAGAACCTGTTTTTCGATGGCTTCACGCCGCTGTTGCAACCGCTGACGAATGACCGGATATTTGTTGGCCAGGATGTGGGCAGCAAACAGGCCGGCATTGGTCGCGCCGGCCTTGCCGATGGCCATGGTGGCCACAGGCACGCCGCCTGGCATCTGGACGATGGATAACAAGGAGTCCAGTCCGTTCAATGTGGAACTTTTGACCGGCACGCCGATGACGGGCAGCAAGGTTTTGGCTGCGATCATCCCCGGCAGGTGAGCGGCACCGCCTGCTCCTGCGATGATCACTTCCAATTGCCGTTCTTGGGCGGTCTCCGCGTAGCGGAACATCCAGTCGGGTGTCCGGTGGGCGGAGACCACTTTTTTCTCGTAAGGAATCTCCAGCTCGTCTAAAATGGAGCAGGCAGCTTTCATCGTTTCCCAATCCGATGTGCTGCCCATGATCACGCCGACCAAGGGGTGTGAGGGCAATGCGTCAGGTTTCACGGTGTCACGCTCCGCATCGGTTTCGATTTCGCATCACGGATTGAAATGCTGATTTCCTTAATTGATGATGATTCCGGATTGATGATTCATTGATAATGATACCGCTCAGCTTTTTTCCGTTGATATTCATTGACGGCTTCCCACTTTTCGCGAATGACCGACTCGTCGACCGGAACACGCCGGGATGCGTCCCAACGGGCAATGCCGACACCGATCAAGGAACCGATGACCAATGCCAGCAGGATCCACACGACAATCATGTTCGCTTCCTCCTTTCCGTACTGTATTATTTTATCACAAAAAGGGACGGGACAGGTAAACGTTTCGTAAACCGAAATGTCGATTTGTGGAATGATTTGGTACAATATGTTTGTAAAGTTAATTTCCTGGGGAATGATGGTGCCGCAAGTGTGAACTTGCCGGATCGTTTTGGAGGTGAAGCGATTGAAAGATGAACAATTGGCCCTTTTTCAGGAGTTGACCGAGGCCAACGGCGCTCCCGGATTTGAGGGGCCAGTGCGGGAGATCATGAAGTCTCACCTTCAGCGCTGCAGCGACCGGATCGTCTCGGATCGGCTGGGCGGGGTGTTTGGCGTCAAGGAGGGGCCGCCTGACGCCCCGAAGGTTCTGGTTGCCGGTCACATGGATGAAGTGGCCATGATGGTGACGCAGATTACGGAAAAGGGGTTTGTCAAGTTCCAGCCGCTGGGCGGATGGTGGAATCAGGTGTTGTTGGCGCAGCGGGTGCAGATCATCACGGAGCGGGGAGTGGTGCCTGGGGTGATCGGCTCCACGCCGCCTCATCTCCTGGATGAGAATGCGCGGAAGAAACCGGTTCAAATCAGCGAGATGTTCATTGACGTGGGGGCCGACAGCCGGGAAGAAGCCGAAACGATCGGCATCAAGCCCGGGCAGCCGATCTTGCCGGCGACGCCGTTTACCGTAATGGCCGGCGGAAAAAAGTTGCTGGCCAAGGCCTGGGACAACCGTTATGGCTGCGCGTTGGCGATTGAACTGATGCAGGCGTTGAAGGACGAGTCCTTGCAGGTCAGCTTGTACAGCGGGGCGACGGTCCAGGAAGAAGTGGGCCTGCGGGGAGCTGCGGTGGCGGCCAATCTGGTGGAACCGGACCTGTTTTTTGCGCTGGATGCAGGCCCGGCTGGAGATACGCCGGGCGTGCGGGACGGTTTTGGACGGCTTGGAGAAGGGGTATTGATCCGGATTTATGATCGTTCGATGATTCTGCTTCCCGGCTTGCGCGATCTCATCCTGGACGTGGCAGAATCAGAGAAGATCCCCTACCAGTTTTTTGTTTCACAAGGAGGCACCGATGCCGGAAGGGTGCATCTGTCCGGGAGGGGGGTTCCATCTGCGGTGATCAGCATTCCCGCCCGCTATATCCACAGTCATGTCTCGGTCATCCACCGGGATGACTATCAGGCGGCCAAACGGCTCCTGATTGCGCTCTTAAGAAGGATGAATCCGTCGGTGATCAAAGAGATTCAGGCATCCCGGACCCTTTGATGCGGCTGGTCATTGAGCAGGATCCCGAGCCGCGACAGCGCCTGGCACGCTTCATCGATGAGCGACTCCGACTCCGCGGCCACCGTATGCAAGTGGACGCCCCCGGTGAGCGAGGAGAGCAAGGAGGCCCCGGAAGCCTGAATGTTTTTCAGGAAGTGCTGCACATCGCGCCGGTTTTTCAGCATCAAAGAACCGCGAAGTTCTCCATATACGGGATGTTCCACGATGACATCCAGGACCTGAAGGCCGTGATCCACCAGGGTATTCAGCTCCGTTTCCGTTTCTTCCCACTGATGCTTGCAGGCGATCACCCGCGAACAGGGGTATTTTTCCTGCGAGATCTCGGCGTCGTGGTAGAGATACCCTTGCGGCGTGGCCAGAATGGGGTGCTTCGACGCCCTCAGCAGGGCGATATCCTGAACGATGACCTGACGGCTGACGTTGGCCAATTGCGCCAGTTCTGTTCCTGTCACAGGACTGGCCGCTTTTTTTAATTTTTCCAGTATCCATTGCCTGCGCTCTTCACCCGAGAATTTGTGCGTATCTTCCGCCACTTGCCATCCTCCTGACCATGAACTGCTTTGTCTCGTTTATTGTAGCACAATCCGGGAATGGGCATGTTGCGCGTGGAAAACCCATGTGGAAAACACATTTAAATAACATATATTTAACAAAGTATTCAAAAACTCGGCGCAACAATCGACGTAATTTTTGTTATAATGAAAGTGCGATCGGTTAAAAGATTGGAAACTGGAGATAATTATTATATAAAAACGAGAGGTGGAACAACCATGCTGAGTGAAGTGCAACGTTACACGCTGCAGAGAGACCAGTTGTTGTCCGAGTGGGAATCGGCCAGCGATAAAGAAAAACAGCAAATCGTCCTGAAGATCATGGAAATTGATGAAATCATGGAAGATTTGAAGAAAGAGCAGAAAAAGGCCAACTGAAACGACGGGCATGGCTTGTCAGAAGCGAGGCTGCTCCCGAAGGTCAAACCTTTGCGGGCGGCCTCTTTTTTACGCGAGCCATTGCATCAACGTTCCGCCCAGGGCGCCTGTCAGCACCACGATCCAAGGCGGCAGGTTCCAAAAAGCAAGCATGGCAAAGAGGATCGCAGCAAGGGAGAAGTCCGCAGGGGTGCGAATCGAACTGACCCAGATCGGATCGTAAAAAGCGGCCAGCAAGATGCCGACGACAGCCGCATTCACTCCATTCATTGCCCCTTGAATGCGCGGTTTTCGGCGGATCGCATCCCAGAATGGCAGGGTGCCCGCGACCAGCAAAAAGGCAGGCAAAAAAATGCCGATGGTGGCGACACCTGCCCCAAACCATCCGCCCATGACTGCCCCGGCGTATGAGGCAAAGGTAAACAACGGGCCCGGAACGGCCTGAGCGGCGCCGTATCCCGCCAAGAATGCTTCACGGCTCATCCAACCGGAAGGAATGAGTTCCCTTTCGAGTAATGGCAATACGACATGCCCGCCGCCAAAGACCAGCGAACCTGCCCGGTAAAAGCTGTCAAAAACAGCCAGCCAGTGTAAGGAAGTGAGATGATGCAAGAGCGGCAGGAGAAACAGCAGGATGAAAAAGAGGGACAGGTGGACGATGGCGGTGGAGCGGCGAACCGGAACGCGCATCAGGGCCTCGCCGCTTGTGTTTTTGACGTCGCGGTTTCTGTAAAGAACGATCCCTGCCGCCCCGGCGAGGATGATCAGCGCGACGTGGCTGAATGCGCTTGGCCATATCAACGTCATCACAGCCATGCTTATGGCCAGCGTGATGCGGGCGCGATCCGGCGTCAGTTTTTGCCCCATGCCCAGGATGGCCTGCGCCACGACAGCCACGGCGACGATTTTCAAGCCGTGTATCCAGCCAGTGTTTGCCGGATCAACATTTTGAAAAAACAGCGCAAACAGAATCAACGCCAAAGCGGATGGGAGGGTAAAGCCTAGCCAGGCGGCAATCCCGCCCGGCAGTCCGGCACGCATGATCCCGATGCCGATCCCGACCTGGCTGCTTGCGGGCCCGGGAAGGAATTGGCAAAGCGAGACGAGGTCCGCGTAACTGCGCTCGTCCAGCCACTTTTTGCGCCGGATGTATTCTTCGTGAAAATAACCGAGATGCGCGATCGGACCGCCGAACGAGGTGAGGCCAAGCTTCGTGGACACGATGAAAACTTCGAGAAGGGATGGCCATTTTTTCCTCTGCATGATATCATTTTCCCTCCACTGACGCCCATTCTTCCAGTTTTTTATCGGAAGGCAGGAACAGGGAGACGATGCCCAAGAGCGGCAGAAAACCGCAGCCGATCATCACAGTTTTTACTCCAAGCCAGTCTACCAGTCCGCCCAGGGCGACCGAGCCCAGCGCTCCCATGCCGAAGGCAAAGCCGATGATCAGCCCCGAGACGGTCCCCACCTTGCCGGGTACCAGATCCTGCGCGTAGACCACCGTCACCGAAAAGCTGGAGAGGACGATAAATCCGATGACGAGCGACAACGGATAGGCCCAGAAGGCATTGACGTGCGGCAGGAGCAGGGACAGCGGCGCAGAACCCAGCATCGAGAAGAGGATCATGTTCCGTCTGCCGAAACGATCGGCGAGCGGCCCGCCCAAAAAGGTGCCCAGTGCGCCCGCAGCCAGGAACAGAAAGATGTAGAGTTGCGCTTCCTTGACCGTCGTGCCGTACTGCTCGATGAGGTAGAACGGATAAAAATTGGTAATGCCGGCGTGATACCATGAACGGACGAAGACAAACGCGATCAAGAGCGACATGGCCAGCCGCAGCTTGCGCCGGTGCGCGGATGCGTTTTGCAGATCAGCCTCCGGGGAAGGGTTGGCCGCTGTTTTTTTCTTCATTTGTTCCAGCCGGTGCATCTGTGTCCTGTACCAGGAGGCGATGTACATCATCACGAGGATGGCGATGCCCGCCGGGATGGCGAACCAGATGGCCCCGAATTGCCCAAGATTGACGAAGACGAGGGCTGTCATCACAGGCGCCAGCGATTGGCCGCTGTTTCCGCCGACCTGGAAGATGGATTGGCCGAGGCCTCGCCGCTGGCCGCTGCTGAGGTAGGCCACGCGGGAGCCTTCCGGGTGAAAGACGGCTGAGCCCAGGCCGACCAGGATCACCGAAGCCAGAACAAAACTGAAATTGGGCGCAAACGCCAGGCCAATCATCCCGCACATGGTGAAAAACATGCCGATCGGCAGCATGTAAGGGGAGGGGTGCCTGTCTGTGTACCATCCGACCACCGGTTGCATGATCGATGCGGTCATGTTGAGCGCAAAGGCGACGAGCCCCAGTTGCAGGTAAGTCAGGTGCATCGATTCCCGCAGGATCGGAAAGATGGCAGGGATCACCGCCTGAATGGTATCATTGAACAGGTGGACCAGGCTGATGGCCAGCAAAATGTTGTACAGTGTGGGTTTGACCGCCGGGTCCGGCTTTGCCGCAACTTCCAAGCCGATTCTCCTCTCTGCGGAAGGTTTCTCTGTATCATGGTTTTTCTGTATGCTTTTTTTCGCTGCACGAACAAAAGAAGATAGTTTCATTGTATCACGACTGGTGAAGCGTGTCTTGCAAGTTGTTTCGCGAAAACGGACGAAGGTGATAGGATGCTGACGAAGCTTCCCTCAGAGTTCATCAAGCGGATGGAACACTGGCTGGGAAATGATGCGGAGCCCTTTTTTCGCGTCTATCGGGAGGAACGGGTTTATGGCCTGCGGATCAATCCGCTCAAGATCACGCCTCAGGAGTGGCTGGCCCGAAGCCCTTTCCCGCTGGAGCCGGTGCCGTGGTGCCCGACGGGGTTTTATTATCCGGGAACCGACCGCCCAGGCAAGCACCCCTACCATGCCGCCGGAGTGTATTACATCCAGGAACCGAGCGCGATGGCGGTGGTGGAAGTGCTGGGCGTGCAGCCTGGTGAAAAGGTCCTGGATCTGGCTGCCGCCCCAGGAGGGAAAGCAACCCAAGCGGGAGCGGCGCTGCGGGGAGAGGGACTGCTGGTGGCCAACGATATTCATCCGGAAAGGGCGAAGGTGCTTTCAGAGAACGTGGAACGCATGGGACTGCGGAATGTGCTGGTGACCAGTGAGCCGCCGGAGCGGTTGGCGGCCCGCTTTCCCGCTTTTTTTGACAAGATCATTGTTGATGCTCCCTGTTCGGGGGAGGGGATGTTCCGCAAAGATCCGGATGCGCGTGGCACCTGGTCTTTGGCTCATATCCGCCTCTATGCGGAGCTTCAGGACAAAATCCTGGCCGCGGCGGCGAACATGCTAAAACCAGGCGGGAAAATGGTGTACTCCACATGCACGTTTGCGCCGGAGGAAAACGAGGGGACGGTGGCCCGCTTTCTTGACCGCCACGGCGATTTCCGTCTGGTGGCGCATCATCTGGCGGACCATTTTGATCCGGGTTGCCCCCAGTGGTGGAACGGCCGGGAGGAACTGGCGCTTTGTTCCCGCCTCTGGCCGCACCGCCTGCGAGGGGAGGGACATTTCATCGCGTTATTGGAGCGCAGCGGGGATGCCCATCCGGGAGAAGCCTTGGCATGGAAGGAAAAAAGAAAGGGGCGCAAATCTCAGCCAAGGTATCCAGGATTGTCCTATCAGGAGGCATGGAAGCGTTTTGCGGAATTTGCGCGGGAATACCTGACGCTGGATCCGGAACAGTTGGCCGCGCCGGAGCGGCTCTGTCTGTATAAAGACCAAGTGTACGTGCTGCCGGATGTCCAAGGCGTGGATTTGGCCGCTTTCATGCCAGGCTTCCGGATCTTGCGGCCGGGCTTGCATCTGGGAACGTTGAAAAAGGAACGCTTGGAGCCGGCGCATGCCCTCTCGCTGGCTCTCGCGCCGGCCGATGTCAGGCAACGGTATGAGCTGTCCCTGGAAACGGCAGGGGGGCAGCCGGAAGCGATTCGGTATTTGCGCGGCGAGAGCCTGCTTCTCCAGGAAGCGGGGGAAGGTTTTTCCGGGTGGGTCCTGCTTGTCGCGGACGGTTTTCCGTTGGGATGGGGAAAGGCCAGCAACGGACAGATCAAGAACCGCTATCCCAAGGGCCGGCGTTGGTTTGCTGAAAGTTGACACCCACCAGGGCTCGTTTTATTGTAGTAGTTGGAGTGTGCTGAAAGGAATGACGGGAATGACACTTTCCAATGTGGGTGTCAGTGCATCGCGACAGCTGGGCGCTTTGTTGCTGAGGGGAAGGGAGCTGGCCAGGCGCAAGGGGGAGGCGGTGCTGGTTGGCGGAACGGTTCCCGTCCCGGAGCCGGTTGATCCCATCTCCCTGTTTGGCAAGGGATGGGTACGGAACGAGAAGGTGTTCTTTTGGGCCAAGGCAGGGGGCCGTTTTGGCCTGATAGGCCTGGGGCAGGCGGCTGCCATGGAAGAGCATGGCCAAGATGAAGGCGATGAAGCGGACTTCGTTGTAAACGCAGATCGTTGTGAGAAGCTGTTCCGAAGCTGGCAAAAGTGGCTGTCGGCGGGACTGAGGGAAGGCCCGAGAGAGCCGGGCTTAGGACCTGTCCTGCTTGGCGGCTTTTCGTTTGATCCGCTCAAAGCGAGCAGTCAGTTGTGGCGGGATTTTCCGGGCGTCTGTTTTGTCCTGCCGGAATACCTGTATACCTGGCGGGAAGATCAGGGATGGTTGTCTGTCAACCGGTTCGTATTGCCTCAGGATGAGGAAACGGAGCTGATGGCCTGGGCAGAACAAGGCTGGCGCTGGGTGCAGGAAGGCAACCCGCAGCAGCCGTCAGGGATGCATGAGGGGGTGGCAAATGGCGCGCCGGCGCATGGGACAGCGGCTGACATGCAGGATGCGCGTGCCGATCTGCAGGAATGGCTGCAAGGCCGCGGCCTGTCCGTCCATGAAAGGGATCCGGAAACCTGGAAACGGGCTGTCAGACAGGTGGCCAAAGAGATACGGGATGGACATCTGAAAAAAGTGGTCCTGGC